>PJTY01000345.1_pt1 | contig 25689 bp, 16 predicted proteins | sample 1512121 | NCBI WGS metagenome assembly PJTY01 (sample SAMN08177680, study PRJNA422409) | Soil metagenome, whole genome shotgun sequencing project. | isolation source: Soil enriched (2) on filter paper: alkali lignin treatment | place: USA: Madison | collected 2015-01-15 | reverse complement strand
CTGCTCAGTTGGGCCAATGCTGACGAGACCTTCGGGGCGCTCGTCTCGGTGGCCTACAGCGAGCGCAAGCCGACCAGCGAGAGCTTCAATACCACCCGCTGGCAGAGCGGTGATCCGTCCATGGCCTATGGCGCGGGCAACAACTTTGCAGGCTGCGTGACCTGCACCACGCCCGAGCAGCGCAGCGAGTTGCTCTCGGCCTATTATCCGCGCATCCCCCGCTACACGATCGGGCAGTTCTCGGAAGATCGCCTGGGCATCACCGCCTCGCTGCAATGGAAGCCTTCGGACGATACCGAGATCACGCTCGACGGCCTGCTCTCTCGCTTCAACCAGGAAGCGGAGAGCCCCAATATCGAGGCGATCAGCTTCAGCCGCGCCGCGGGCGGCGTGCGCGAGACGGTCGTGCGCGACTACGAGATCGATCCGACGAAGAACACGATATCCTATGGTGTCTTCGATGACGTCGACATCCGCTCCGAGAACGGCTTCTCGCGCGACGAGAGCACCTTCACCCAGCTTTCGTTCAATGCCCGCCATGCCTTCACCGACCGTTTCCGCGGGCGGATCAAGCTGGGAACCTCGCACTCCAAGGCGCGGACGCCGCTTTCGGTGGCCTACATGTTCGATGCCACGAACCGCGACGGCTACACTTACGACTTCCGCGGCAACGATCGCCTGCCGCAGATTTCCTATGGCTTCGACGTTACCGACGGCCGCAACTTCACACTCACCGAATGGCGCAGGAGCACCGGCGGCGCGGACTACCGCCTGAAGACCGGGGCCGGCGCTCTCGAATACGACCTGACCGATGCGATCACCATCAAGGCGGGCGGCGAGTATCGCACTTACGGTTTCGACACGTATGGCTTCCAGCAAGCCGTCTCGGTTCTCTCCGGCAGCGACCGCGCCACGGACGTCACCAATCTCGGCAAGATCGAGACCATCGCCGGTGGGCTGGCCATTCCGGGCGGGACGGACCTCAACTACATCACGCCGGATATCGACAAGATCAGCGCATTCCTCAGCATCTACGACGATCCGCTGGTACCCACCTACAACGGCGTGCGCGAAGTCAAGGAACGCGATACCGGCGCCTTCGTGCAGGCGGACTTCGACACCGACATTTCCGGGGTCACGGTGCGCGGCAATGTCGGCCTGCGCTATGCCCATACCGGCACGACCTCCTCCGGCTACCTCAACACCGACTATGTGACCGTGAAGAACGGCTACAACGACTGGCTGCCCTCCTTCAACCTCGCGATCGAGCCGGGCGGCGATCTGGTCCTGCGCCTCGGTGCGGCGAAAGTCATGTCGCGCCCGGCGCTGGGAGACCTCACACCCGGCGGCAGCCTGTCGACGCCGACCCGCCGCGTATCCTACGGCAATCCGCTGCTCGATCCGTTCCGGGCGACGAATTACGATGCCTCGGTCGAATGGTACTTCGCCAAGGAATCCCTGCTGGCGGCGGCCGTGTTCTACAAGAAGATCGACTCCTTCATCACCACCGTCACCGACGTCGTGCCTTGGGCCAGCCTGGGACTGCCGGACAGCCTGCTGATCGGCACGCCTGCCTCTCCCGATGAGGACTTCGAGGTCACCCGAAAGATCAACGGGAAGGGCGGCACGCTGAAGGGGCTGGAAGTCCAATACCAGCAGCCGTTCTCGTTCCTGCCGGGACCGCTCAGGAACTTCGGTTTCATCGGCAACGTCACTTTCGTCGATTCCAAGGTCGATTACGGCGACTACGGCAAGAACCGCCTGACCGGGCAATCCAAGTTCATGTACAACGCGACGCTCTATTACGAGACCAAGCGCTTCAGCGCCCGTGCCTCGGCAGCCTATCGCGACAGCTATCTGCTGTCCTTCCCGGGCGGCAACAACAATACCGAGGAGGGCGTCAACAGCACCCTGAACATCGACGCCTCGATATCCTATGAACTGAACGACAATATCAAGCTCTCGGTAGAGGCCGTAAACCTGACCGACGAATATAACGACCGCTATGTCGATGCGACCGACCGCGTCTCCAACTACCGGCATTTCGGTCGCGAGTTCCTGTTCGGCGTGCGCGCGACATTCTGATCGAGAAAAAGACTATGCAAGGAGAGTGGGTGTGAAAGTGAAGCGCAGCTACGGCCATCGGATCGCGGGATCGCTGCTGCTCGCAGGAACCTTGATGACGCCGCCCGCGTCACTTGCGCAGGAACAGGCGGTTCCGGTCGCCGGTGTGGCGCCGGAATGGTTGCGCCTTCCGCCGCGCCCCCGCCTCGACACCGAAGGTCAGCGCCTGCCCACGCGGGCTGAGGCGCTGGCGGCTGCGGAATATGTGAATGCGGCGCAGATGGCGGACATGGCGGCGCGGCCCATACCGCTTTCGACCGGCGGCGCTCTCGATGCGATGGCACCGAACTGGGTCTCGGCCGTCTACTACGTCGGCGCGGCGCGGCTCGCACGGGTCTCCGAACGACCGGAAACCCTGCGATTCCTCACGATGGTCGCCGAGCACTATCACTACGCCCTGCGCGGTGCCCGCTCGGGCGTGACCATGCTCAACGCCGACGACATCGCAGTGGGCGATCTCTACCAGGAACTCTACGCGCGGCGGCGGCAGGAAGGCGTGCTGATGCCTTTGCAACAGCGGCTCGACTGGCAGGTCCCGCATCTGGCCCGCAAGGAGGACACGAAAGCGCTGGTCTGGTGGTGGTGCGACGCCCTGTTCATGGCGCCACCGGTGCTGGCCCGCATGTCCGCGATCACCGGCGAGCCGAAATACCTTCTGGCCGCCGACAAGGAATGGCGGCGCACCGCCCGGCGTCTCTGGGCGCCGCAGGACCGGCTGTTCCTGCGCGATGAGCGCTTCGTCGGCCGCACCGAGGCAAACGGCAAGCCGATCTACTGGGCCAGGGGCAACGGCTGGGTGCTCGGCGGTCTTGCGCGCTGGCTGGAGGCCATGCCGGCGGACCAGCAAGGGCGTGCCTACTACCTCGACCTGTTCCGGACACTGGCTGGGCGTATTGCCGAACTCCAGCGACCGAACGGCCTCTGGAGCACGAGCCTGCTGGCTCCGGAGGCCTATCCGGAACCGGAGACTTCGGGCTCAGCCTTCTTCGTCTATGGACTGGCATGGGGTATCAACCACGGCGTGCTCGATCGGGCGACCTATCTCCCGCATGTCCTCAAGGGCTGGGCGGCGCTGAACCGGCAAGTCCTTCCCAATGGGCAGCTCGGCGCCGCCCAGAAGACCGGCGACCAGCCCGTGCATACGGCCGCTGAGGATACCGGACCTTATGGCAACGGCGCCTATATCCTCGCTGCGCTGGAAATTGCCGACCTCTCGGGGCCGGGGCAGGCTCTTCCTCATGCGGAGCCGGCGCAGGACAGTCCCGAAGTTGTTGCAGCGACCACCCCGCCGCCGCCTGCACCGAAAACCGTGCGTGGACCTGAGGAATTGGCCCGGCGCGAGGCGGAGATGAAGGCCACGGCGGCGCTGGCTTACGATCCGGTCCTGACGGGCCGTCCCTCCACCGTGGAACCGCTGGCGCCGCCGCCCGCATCCGAGCGCACGCCCCGCGCCGTTGCCCGCTTCGCGCCGGATCGGCTTGACGATCTGCTCTGGGAGAACGATCTCGTCGCGCACCGCATTTACGGTCCGGCTCTGGAGGTCAAGGAGGCACCATCCGGCTCGGGTATAGACACCTGGGCGAAGCGCGTGCGCTGGCCGTTCATGGATCGTCAGCTGAAGTTCCCGAACTATCACATGGATCGCGGCGAGGGGCTGGACTACTACGATGTCGGGCGCTCGCGCGGCAGCGGGGGGCTCGGCATCTGGTATGACAACAAGCTCTGGACGAGCCGCAATTTCGCGACCTACAAGATCGAGGAGACGGGCGGGAAGCTTGCGCGCTTCTCCGTCACCTACAAGCCGTGGTCGGTCGATGTCGTGCGCAAGGTATGGGAAACGCGGGAATTCTCGCTGCCGCTGGGCTCGCACTTCACGCGTAAGCGCTCGACCTTGCAGTCGGACAGCAAGGAGCCGCTGGTCGTCGGCATCGGCATCGCCAAGAAGAGCAATGAGAACGGCAAGGGCTTCATCGCGCGGGATCAGGCCGGCGGACGCATGACCTACTGGTCTCCGGAAAGCGCGGAGCACGGTACGCTGGGCTTCGCGATTGCGGTCGATCCGAAGACGCTCATCGGCTTCACGGAAGATGCCGAAGATTACATCGTGCTCGTCAAAGTCCTGCCCGGCCAGCCCTTTACCTACTACATGGGATCGGCATGGGACCGGGGCGGCGACGTGCCCGATCGCGCGGCCTGGGAAAGGCTTGTGGCGGACGAGACTTTCGCCTTTTAGCGACGGCGGGGAGGGATCTCCTCCCCGCAACCGTTTATTGCAATTGGCAGATATCGAGTACGTTCATGTCCGCGTAGTCGAGGTTCTCACCCGCCATGGCCCAGATGAAGCTGTAGTTGCCGGTCCCTGCGCCCATGTGCACGGACCAGGGCGGTGATATGACGACTTCCTCGTTTCTCATGACGATATGCCGCAAGTCATCCGGTTTGCCCATGAAATGGAATACCCGGTCCTCTTCCTCCAGGTCGAAATAGAGATAGATTTCGGAGCGACGTTCATGGACGTGGGGCGGCATCGTGTTCCAGACGCTGCCCGGTTTGAGGCGCGTCAGGCCGAGACATAGCGACGCGCTCTGGCAGGTATGCGGCAGGATCAACTGATGGATCGAGCGTTCGTTGGCGTTCGCGGCACTGCCGCGCTCCATCGAACAGGCATCGTTGAGCGTCAGGCGGCGCAGCGGGAAGGCGACATGGGCGGGCACACTCAAAAGATAGAAGCGCGCGCCTTCCCCGGCGAACAGAACCTCGCCCGATCCCATGGGAATGTAGAGAGCCTCATGGCGGGACAGGTTTATCGCCGCCCCGTCGACGATGACGGTCCCGTCGCCATGGCCGATATTGACCACGCCCATTTCCCTCCGTTTCAGCAACGGATGGCCGGCGAGGCTGTCCGGTTCGGACTGCACGGGCAGGGCGAGGGGTGTTTGCGCCGGAACCGCGCCGCCGATGATGAACCTTTCCCCATGCACATAGTTCAGGACGATCTCACCGCGCCGGAACAGGTATGAAACGAGGTGCCGATCGCGCAAGTCCTGCTGGCTTGCTCCGGCCATCATGTCCGGATGAACCGCGTGGTAGGTTTTTTCGAACATCTTGTCAGACAACGGACCGTCTTTCCCATGAGTGTGCAAGCGCGCGCCGTAATCGCGGCACCGCGATACATCGCCGAAACCGAAGAATTCGGCCTTCCTCGCCATTTCGGCGGCATTCTGTCAGATCATGGGAGCCTCTCGCCCAAAAGCCTTTTCTCGCGAGAGTTATCATACAGGTTTGAAAGGGTGTCAATCTTCGACAGCATCCAGTTCGCTGTCGGCAATCGCATCGCTTAGCTCGGAGTGCCGCATGAGGCTTTCCTGCATGTGCCGGCGCGCCGCCTCTCGCGCGCGCTCGATATCCATGCGGACGATAGCGTTTAGCACGGCGTCGTGTTCGTCGTGGACTTTGTCGGCATAGTCCTGATGCGCGGCGGACGGCCGGTCCCGAAGATAGAGATTCCTCGGAGGGACAAGGCGAACGCCCAGAAAATCGATGAACCGTACGAAATAGTCGTTTTTCGTGGCACGCGCGATCGCCATATGGAACTGCGTGTCGGCAAGCGCCGATGCGGCGGGATCGTCCGCGACTTCGCGCATGCGCTTGAGGGCGGTGCGCAGAGCGACGATGTCGTTCTGATCGCGCCGGGCCGCCGCGAGGCCGGCCATTTCGGTCTCGATTGCAAGGCGCATTTCCAGAAGTTTTATGATGTCCGACAGTTCGGACAATTCTTCGCGCGTAACCTGGAACGCGCGGTAGCGTGCGCTTTCGGACACGTAGACCCCAGACCCCTGGCGTGCCTGCGCGTAACCTTGCGCTTCGAGCCGGGCGACGGCTTCCCGCACGACCGTGCGACTCACTTCCTCGGTTTCCGCGATGTCTTTCTGCGAAGGCAATTTCGAACCGGGCGCCAATTCGCCCGACATAATACCGCTTTTCAACTTCGCATAAAGTTCGTCAGCGAGCGAAACGGCTTTAACCATCGACTGCCTCTTGCTTCGATCCAAAGGCAGGAATGCCTATGGAAGACTACCGCATTCGAAAGCCTTCATACAGCATAGATTTCGAGCTTGTATTATCAATTTCAAGTTTTGCTCGAAGCTCGACCCGGCACAGGCATTCGGCTGACACGCGCATGATCGTCATCGCGGGAAGGGCGGGGGCTTGCCGCGCTGATGCGGCCGCAGACGGCGCAACTCCTGATCGCGCCGCCACCCTGAATGTCCCCGAGAGCCGCCTTGCGCAACATTATGCCTCCGCCCATTTACTCAGACTAATTTTCATTTGCAGACTCGATATGAGAACGATAAGCCCAAGCGATACGAACAAATAATCACCGTAGATTCGTGGCTTATGAAGATAGCCCGAGCTGCTTGGTGATCTGTAGGGGGAGGGGCTAATGATTAAAGTCAGACTGTACTTGTCGTGCGCGTGTGCTGCGTTTGCATCGCCTGCGTGGGCGCAAGACATTGTCGCAAAAACGGACGATGCCACCGAAACGACGGCAACCGACACATCTGCCGGCCAGCCATCGGCGGAAGACATTATCGTCACCGGTTTCCGGGCCAGCCTCTTCAATGCCGCCCAGATCAAGCGCGATTCCGACGCTATCGTCGATGCCGTGGTGGCAGAGGACATCGGCAAGCTGCCGGATAACAACGCGGCGGAATCGCTGGCGCGCGTGTCGGGCATCCAGGTCAGCCGTTCCGGGGACGAAGCCAACCAGGTGCTCGTTCGCGGCCTGCCCGATCTAACCACGACCTTCAACGGACGCGACATCTTCACGGCGGAATCGCGCGGGGTCGCGCTCTGGGACTTCCCTCCGGGCGCCCTCCGCGCGCTGGAGGTCTACAAGTCCGGCACGGCGGATCTTATCGAGCCGGGACTCGCCGGTCTCATCAACGTGCGCACCTGGCGTCCATTCGATTTCAAGGGCTTCGAAATCGCCGGTGCCGTTCGCGGCACCTACAACGACCAGTCGAAGAAGTACGACCCGGCCAACGCGAACCTCCAGATCACCGACCGCTGGCAGACCGGCATCGGCGAGATCGGCGCACTCATCAACTTCGCCTATACGCAGCAGCAGTTCCGCAATGCCGCGCGCTGGAACAGCGCCGACGTGCTGGCGCCGGACGCAGCCAATACGGTGGAGCCGGAATCGGTCGGCCGCGACTTCGTTTTCCCGGAAGCCGTGGGCGTGTTCTACAACAGCGGCATCCGCAAGCGTCCTTCGATCAACGCCTCGCTCCAATGGAAGCCCGCACCCAACCTCGAAATCTATGTGGACGGTCTTTGGCAGGCCTATAGAGGGCGCGACGCGAACGACTTCTTCGCCACGTCGCTGCGGTTTGCCGGTGCCCAGCTGAGCAACGTCGTTCTTGATCCCGACGAACCCAACAAGGTTCTCAGCCTGACCAAGACCGGCGGCTGGCGTCCCGACATCTACCGTTCTACCGTCAACGGTGACACCAATACCTATCAGGGCGCGATCGGCGCGATCTGGACGACCGGCAAGGCCACGATCTCCACCGATTTCGCCTATACCGACAGCACTTTCAAGCAGACCGAATGGAGTCTCGATTCCGCGCTGACTTCTGCGCCGACCGTGGATGCCGCCTTCGATGAAAAGGGCTCAGCGGCGTTCTCGCTGCCCGGTTTCGACGCGACCGATCCCAGTCACTACCAGTTCCGCGGCTTCTTCGACCGGACTTACATCGGCAAGGGCAACGGCATCCAGTGGCGCGGCGATGTCTCGCTGGAAACCGACATTCCCTTCCTGCCCCTGCTACAGGTAGGCAGCCGCGTAACCACGCGCAAATCCTCGGTTCGCTCGGGCTCGCGCTATGCCTACCTGATGGATCTCGGCATCCCGATGACGGATCTCGGCCTCGGCGAGATGTCGTTGATCGACAATACCTTCCGGGGCGGTGTGCAGGGCTTCACCCAGTGGCTTGCACCGAGCCGCTCGGGCGTGCGCGGCAACATCGACGGGTTGCGCGCGATCTCGCTCGCCGGATTGCAGCAGCTGGCACAGATGTACCCGGACGATGCCGGCATTCGCGACAACATCGAACGCTGGTCCAGCGCCGAGGTGCCACTCGATCCATTGGCCTCATGGGATGCCAGCGAGAAGACGTATGCCGCCTACGCCCAGGGCAAGTACGCCTTTGACATCGGCGGCGTCGAGATCGGCGGCCTCGTCGGCGTGCGCATCGTCAATACCGACGGGGTCTACTCCGGAACGTCTCTGGTCGACGGTGTAGCGACCCCCGAGGAAACGCGGCAGAACTACGTCGATGTGCTGCCCAACTTCAGCACGCGTATTCGCTTCACCGACAAGTTCCAGGTGCGTCTGGCCTACACCAAGACGCGCACTCGCCCGACGTTCGGACAACTGAACCCGGCCGTAAACATCACCCGCGCACAGAACACCGGCGGTTCGCCGGGGCGCTACGACGCCTTCGGCCGCGCCGGCAACCGCGACCTTGCGCCGCTGACCTCGCGCAATTACGATGCCACGCTCGAATACTACTTCTCGCCGCGTGCGGCAGCGGGCATCTCGCTTTTCTACCGCGATCTCGACGGCTTCATCAGCGATTATACCCGTGACGTGCAGGACCCGATCTATGGCCTGATCCAGGTTGTCCGTCCTGAAAATGCGGGTTCGGGGCGCATCAAGGGGGTCGAGGCCGGATTCCACAGTTTCTTCGATTTCCTGCCCGGTTTGCTCTCCGGCTTCGGCGTGCAGGGGAACCTCACTTACCTCGATGGCAAGAACCAGCTTCCCAATGCCCTCGGACAGGCCACCAAGATGGTTTCGATCCCCGGCGTTTCGCACTGGAGCTACAACGCCGTGCTGTTCTACGAGCGCGGCAAACTATCGACCCGGCTGTCGTACAACTACCGCTCGAAGTTCACCAACTTCTATTCACCCGATGCCAACGGCAATCTCTACGTAGGCGAGGGCACCAAGGCGATCGCCCGACTGGACTATTCGCTGTCCTACACGGTGATCCCGGCGATCACGATCACCGCCGACGTCAGCAATATCCTGGGCAAGCCCTTTAACAATTATCGCTACTTCAACCAGACGCAGACCTACCCACGAGATATCCGCTACGAGGGCCGCTATTTCGGACTAGGTACTCGCTTCCGCTTCTGACGGCCTTGCAGACGCAGATCAACCTTCCGCGTCTGCAATCACTGACCCGTCCGGTAATTGTTCCGGACGGGTTCTTTGTCGCTCATTTATTTAACATAAGATATATTATCGATGTGAGTGAGCTGCAAGCGCAGGGCTGAAATGTCCCGTCCCGCAACTGCGCCGTCAGGTCGGTCGCTCTTACGCTCACACCCTTGCCCCTGCTGCGCCGCGGAGCATCATTCAACGGCGTCCAAACAAGGGGAGCCGATGCGCGATCCTGCACCGAAGCTCCCCCTGAAGATCAACTCGCCGGAAGCTCACCTGTGGTTGCAACCGTCTGCTCGTCTGCCAGACCGCCTCCCAACGAGCGGTAAAGTTCCACGAGATTGCTCGCCTGAGCCAGACGCGTGGTGACGAATTGCTGCTCGGCGGCATAGGCCGTGCGCTGCGCATCAAGCGAAGTCAGGAACGAATCCACCCCTGCCTTGAACCGGGCATCCGACAACCGGGCGGCAACCCTTGCGGACTCCGCGCGATTGGACTGGGCGGCGATGCGTTCCCCGATCTTGCCGCGCTGCGCCAGAGCATCGGCGACTTCCCGGAATGCGGTCTGGATCGCCTTCTCATAAGTCGCCACGGCGGCCTGTTGCGAAGCCTTCGCATAAGCCAGATTACCCGAACGCTGCCCGCTGTCGAACAGGGGAAGTGAGAGACCCGGCGATGCCGTATAGGTATAGGAGCCGGACTTGAAGAGCCCGGACAGAGCCGTGCTCAGTGTCCCTACCGTGCCCGTCAGCGAAATCGTCGGGAAGAAGGCCGCACGTGCCGCACCGATATTGGCATTCTCGGCGATGAGCAGGTGCTCGGCGCGCAGCACGTCCGGACGACGCAGCAACACGTCGGAAGAGACATCCGACGGCAAGGCATCGCGCGTCATGGCTTCGGCTGCCAGACCGCCAGGCAACTGGTCCTGGGGCACCGTCGTGCCGACGAGCAAGTTCAGCGCATTCTGGTCGAGCGCGACGCTGGCTTCCAGTGTCGCGATATCGTTCACCGCGTTCTGGTAATTGGTATCGGCCTGGCGCACTTCCAGTTCGGAGCCCACGCCGATGCGGAACTGCTCCCTGGTCAGGCGCAGCGTGTCTTCGAAGGTCTTGAGCGTTTCACGCGAGAGGCGCAATTGCTCATTGTCTGAAGCCAGCGTCAGCCATGCCGTGGCAATTTCCGCGATCAGGCTGATGCGGGTCGAGCGCTGCGCTTCCTCGCTGGCGAAGACCTGTTCCTGGGCGGCCCGCGTCAGGTTGCGGATGCGGCCGAACAGGTCGAGTTCGAATGCGGAGATTCCCGCGGTCGCCTGATAGATTTCGATATCCGAGGAGGTGCTTCCAGCCCCTGCACCGGCCCCTGCCCCGCCGGCGGCCCCCATGATGTTGTTGGTGTACGTCGCGGTTCCGCCGGCGTTCACCGTCGGGAACAGCTGCGAACGCTGCACTTTCAACTGAGAGCGCGCCTGGAGCACGTTGGCCGCCGCGACCCGAAGGTCGCGGTTGTTGGCAAGGCCGGTCTCGATCACCTGCCGCAGACGCGGATCGAGGAAGAAGTCGCGCCAGCCGATACGGCTGACGTCGACGGCATCGCTTGCAGCCGCCGGATAGACCCCGCCTTGCGGCAGGGTCACGGGAACGGCGCCCACGGGCCGCTCATAGCGCGGCGCGAAGTTGCACCCGGCCAGCATCGTCGTGCCGGTAATCAGGGCGATAAGGGATTTTTTCATGTTCAAATTCCCTGCGGCTCGGTGCCGTCGGAGGAGCGAGGACCGGCTTCGGTCTCGACATGGACTTCCTGTTCTTCATGCCGGTCGGTCTGGCCGTGCTTGAACAGACGGCTGACGACGACGAAGAACATCGGGACCAGGAAGATCGCGAAGATCGTGGCCGAGAGCATGCCGCCCACGACCGCACGGCCGATGGCGTTCTGTCCGCCTGCACCCGCGCCGGTCGAGATGGCCAGCGGCAGCACGCCGAACACGAAGGCCAGCGAGGTCATGAGGATCGGACGAAGGCGCAGCCTTGCCGCCTCGATCGCCGCGCTGAAGGCATTCATGCCGGACTGGACGCGCTCCTCGGCGAATTCGACGATCAGGATCGCGTTCTTGGCCGAGACGCCGATCGTCGTGATCAGGCCCACCTGGAGGTAGATGTCGTTGTTGAGACCGGTGAGCTTGGCAGCGAGGACGGCACCGATGACGCCGAGCGGCACCACCAGGATGACGGCGATCGGCACCGACCAGCTTTCGTAGAGTGCTGCCAGGCAGAGGAACACCACGAACAGCGAGAGGGCGTAGAGCGCAGGCGCCTGACCGCCGGAGAGACGCTCTTCATAGGACAGGCCCGTCCATTCCAGCGCCGTACCGGGCGGCAGCTTCTGCTGCATCTCGGTAATGGCTTCCATTGCCGCGCCGGTGCTGACGCCCGCGCCCGGCGCACCCTGAAGCTGGACGGCGGGACGGCCGTTGTAGCGGGTCAGGATGACCGGTGCCAGCTTCCACGAAAGGGTCGAGAAGGCGCTGAAGGGCGCCATCTGCCCGCCGCTCCCGCGGACGTAGAAGTTGCCGATCGCCTCTGGCGAGGAACGATAAGGTTCGTCCGCCTGGATATAGACGCGCTTGGTGCGTCCGCGATCGAGGAAGTCGTTCACATAGGCACTGCCCCATGCGGTCGAGACTTCGCTGTTGACCGCGCTGAGGTCGAGACCCAGCGCCCCTGCCTTGTCCTGATCGATCTGAACATCGAGCTGCGGCGCATCGTCGAGGCTGACAGGACGAACCTGGGCCACTCGCTTGTCCTGGGCGGCAAGGCCCAGAAGCTGGTTACGGGCGGCGATGAGCTTGTCATGACCGATATTGTTCTGGTCGACGAGCCAGAGATCGAAGCCTGTCGCGTTGCCCAGTTCCTGCACCGCCGGCGGAACCAGCGCGAAGATCGTAGAGTCGCGATACTGCGAGAACTTGGCCATGGCCCGGCCGACCAGAGCTGGCGCCCGGTTTTCCGCTCCGCTGCGGTCCTTCCAGTCCTTGAGCTTGACGAAGGCCATGCCCGCGTTCTGGCCCTGACCGTTGAACGAGAAGCCGCTGATCGTGAAGACGGATGCGACGTTCGCCTTTTCGTCCTTCAGGAAGTGGTCGCGCACCACGTCCAGACCGCGCTGCGTGCGTGGCAGCGTGGCGCCCGGAGGAGCCTGGACCAGCGCGATCATCGTGCCCTGGTCCTCGTCGGGAAGGAAGCCGCTGGGCAGGCGCGTGAAGAGCAGCGCCATGGCACCTACGATCAGCAGGTAGACGACGCCCGAACGCTTCCAGTTGCGTGCCGAACTGTGGACGCCCTTCTCGTATTTTGCGGTTCCGAGGTCGAACTTCTCGTTGAACCACCGGAAGAAGCGGGCCAGCAGCCCGTTGCCTTCGTTCTTGCTCGGATCGTGCGGCTTGAGGATCGTGGCGCAAAGCGCGGGGGTCAGGATCAGCGCGACCATGACCGAGAGCGCCATCGACGAGACGATCGTGATCGAGAACTGGCGATAGATGACGCCGGTGGAACCGCCGAAGAACGCCATCGGCAGGAACACCGCCGAGAGGACCATGCCGATGCCGATCAGCGCGCCGCTGATCTCGTCCATCGACTTTCGCGCCGCTTCCTTCGGTTTCAGGTGTTCGGTCTGGATCAGACGTTCGACGTTCTCGACGACGACGATGGCGTCGTCGACCAGCAGGCCGATCGCCAGCACCATGCCGAACAGGGTGAGCGTGTTGATGGAGTAGCCGAACGCCTGCATGACCCCGAAGGTGCCGAGCAGCACGACCGGAACCGCGATCGTCGGAATGATCGTCGCGCGCCAGTTCTGAAGGAACAGGAACATGACGAGGAAGACGAGCACGATGGCTTCGACCAGGGTGTGGACCACCTGCTCGACCGAGAGACGGACGAAGGGCGTGGAGTCGTAAGGATAGGCGACCTTCACGTCCTGCGGGAAGTTCTTGGCGATGCGTTCGACTTCGGCCTTTACGAGGTCGACGGTGTCGAGTGCGTTGGCGCCGGAGGCGAGCTTGACGCCGAAGCCGGATGCCGGCTTGCCGTTGTACTGCGTATCGAAGCCGTAGATTTCCGCGCCGAGTTCGACGCGCGCAACGTCGCGCAGACGCACCACCGAGCCGTCCTGGCCCTGGCGCATGCGGATATTGCCGAATTGCTCAGGGGTCTGGAGGCGCGACTGGACCGAAACGGTCGCGTTGAGTTCCTGCTCCTTGGACGCGGGAAGCTGGCCGATCTGGCCCGCCGAGACTTGCGCGTTCTGTGCCTGCACCGCGGCAGTCACGTCGGCGATCGTCAGGTTGTAGCTGCGCAGTTTCAGCGGATCGACCCAGATACGCATGGCGTACTGGGTGCCGAAGATCTGGAGTTCGCCCACGCCGTTGATGCGGCTGACCGGGTCCTGCACCTGACTGACGATATAGTCGGACAGGTCGTTGGCGTTATGGCTGCCGTCCTCCGAATAGATCGCCGCGACCAACAGGAAGCTCGCCGCCGACTTGGCGACGGTAACGCCCTGGCGCTGTACTTCCTGCGGCAGGAGCGCCGTAGCGGCCTGAAGCTTGTTCTGGACCTGGACCTGGGCGATGTCGGGATCGGTGCCCTGCTCGAAGGTCAGGGTGATGTTGACGTTACCGGCGGATGACGATTGCGCCGAGAAGTAGCGCAAGTGGTCGATGCCCTTGAGTTGCTGCTCGATGATCTGCGTGGTCGTGCGTTCCAGCGTTTCCGCGTCGGCGCCGGGATAGGTCGCGCTGATCGTCACGGTGGGCGGCGCGATCTCGGGGAACTGCGATACCGGCAGACTGCGGATCGCCAGCGCGCCGAACATCATCAGCACGATGGCGATGACCCATGCGAAGATGGGCCTGTCGATGAAATAGCGTGCCATGATCGATTACTGACCCTGTCCGGCGTTCTGGCCCTGCTGGGCAGGCGCCCCGGCGGCAGGCTTTGCAGCCTGCGCCGCGACCGGCTTCACCGGCATTCCGGGACGCAGCATCTGCGCACCGTCGACGACGATCTTGTCGCCCGGTTTCAGGCCGGCAGTGACCAGCCAGTTGGTGCCGACCGTACGCGGCGCAGTGAGCTTGCGCGTTTCCAGCTTGCTGCCGGCGCCGACCACGAGCGTCGTCGGATTGCCCTTTTCATCGCGGCTGACGGCCGATTGCGGGACCAGAATGCCGTTGCTCTTGGTACCTTCGACAAGGTCGGCACGGACGTACATGCCCGGCAGCAGCAGGCCGCGCGGATTGCCGAACTGCACGCGAACCACCTGGCTTCCGGTCGAAGGATCGACCGTGACGTCGGTGAACTTCAGCGTGCCCTCCTCGCCGTACGTGCTGCCGTCTTCCAGTTTCAGCCGTACGCGCGCGCCGCCGTCTCGCGAGAGGTCGCCCGAAAGCAGCTCCTGACGCATGCGCAGCACGTCCGCACTGGACTGCTGGATATCGACGAAGATCGGGTCGAGGCGCTGGATCACGGTCAGCGGATCGGTCTGCGAAGCCGAGACCAGCGCGCCGACCGTATAAGTCGAACGGCCGATGCGACCCGAGATCGGCGCGCGAATGGTCGTGCGACCAAGATCGATCTGGGCGCTGCGCAGCGCGGCTTCCTGAGCGGCGACATCCGCCTTCGCCTGAGCGGCGCTGGCAACGGCGTTTTCCGCTTCCTGGCGCGAGATCGCGTTGATCTTCACCAATTCGCCGTAGCGGCGGGCCAGGGCAGCGGTGTTCGCGATATTGGCACGCGCACGAACGAGTGCGGCGCGCGCGCTGGCGACCTGGGCCTCATACGGCGAAGGATCGATGCGATAGAGCGGCTGCCCTGCCCGCACCATGTCGCCTTCCTGGAACAGGCGCTGAAGGATCAGACCGTTCACCTGGGGACGGACATCGGCGGTTTCAAAGGCGGTGGTCCGGCCCGGAAGTTCCGAACTGAGCGTTACGGCCCCCTCCTTCACGGTCACGACACCGACCTCGGGGGGACCGGCAGGAGCCTGCTGCTCACCTCCGCCGCCGCAGGCGGACAGGAGCAAGGCCAAAGCCGGTGTGATCTTTTTCATGGAACACGCTCGCAAAGAGAGTTAAAACGTGAGTGAATGTTCACTCATTGATTCGCGCGATGTTTATTGCGTCGCAGCAACGATTGCAAGGCAAGGAGGATGCAGTGCAAGACGAAACGATTATGGACCGCTCGCGCGCGGCAAGGTCCGTTGTACGGCGCCAGCATCTGCTGGACACCGCCAGGAAGCTGTTCGTGGAACAAGGCTTTCATCGCACGGGCATGGCACAGATCGCACTCGCCTCCGGGATCAAGGTCGGGCAAATCTACCGCGATTTCGCGAACAAGGAAGCCATCATCGCAGCTATCTGCGAAGCCAATCTCAATGCCTGGCTCGCCGAGGATGTCCTGGACAAGGCCGTCGCAGCCAAAAACATCGTCGCGATCCGCGCGTGGATCGAGCGCATTTGTTCAGAAGAACCCTCGGTCGAAGATCGTCGCCTGATGGCCGAACTGCTTGCGGAAGTGGGGCGCAATTCGATCATCGCCGAGATCAACCGGAAAGCCGACGAGAGGGTTCGCTCGCGCCTCGATGCGGCGCTCGAATCCTTGTCCCCGGATGCGACGATCGATCGGCGCTCGATCATCGTCGACCTGATCTTCATACTTTCATGGGGCATGATGGTGATGATGGAACTGTCGCCGGAAAAGACGCACGCGTCGATCAGGGGCCACATGATCTCAATTCTCCGGAAAGAGATGGCAGAGTTAACGCCCTGATTTGGAAGGGATTGTCCATTCAGGCCTAACGCCGATGCGTTTATTTCCAGAAACCTGAGGGTTCACGCACAATTGTTACGCAAAGCCCCTACCCAAGGCTGGACACCTGTGCGGTTTCGTATCATTCTGTCTCCGACGTAGTACGAATAAGTCGCGTCGGAGGATGTTCGATATGGTCGAGAAGAATGAAGTGGAATCGGGCGAGAAGGCCATGATCCTTCTCCAGAGCCTGATCTGCTATTTGCGAGAGAAGAACGTATTGACCCGCGCCGATATCGAAGAGCTGCGGGAAAAGGTCGAGGCACGCATTGCCGATGCCGAAAGCCAGCTACCCTGCGCCAGTGCGCTGGCCTCTGCCGCAGCAACGGAGATGCGCGAGCTTGAACAGTTCTGCGGCAGAAAATACGGCGGCAAGCATCGGCATCGCGCGAACTGAACGTCTTCGGGCATCAAGCCGGACGAACGCCGCACGTCGGTAAAACGATCGACCGCGTCCATCCGACGCGGTCATTTTTTTGGACGCCCCGCATTGCGATGCCGCCGTGCGGCGGCGACAGTACTATACTGATATAATAAGATAATCAGATCTTTATTACATCTTTTCGAGGATCATTGGGCTTGCGCTGGTTGTTCAAAGGGCGCCGGTAGGAAGGGTCGTCGAGATTGCGGCTCGAAATGCCATTCAAGGCCAGGTCCGGCACATCCGCGAAAGGCACGGGCACCGGACTGGGGGCATGCGCCCACTCGATCAGATTGGTACGCAGGGCGATCCGCCATTGCCCGTCCCGCCGCTCGAAACGATCGAGATAGCGTCCCCCCGCGATCCAGAGGCTCTCATCGCGATTGCGCCCGACGAACTGGTAGTACGTTTCGACATGAGCGGTCTCGCCGTCAAGGTCGATCGAGCTCTGAAGCAAGGCATGATGGGTGAGTATCTGCCCGGCACGATGCATCGGCACGGCCCAGTCCCAGCAATCCGCCGCAATGCCGACGAACGGCCCCGCCGCCACTTCGGCATCCGCATGGAAAGCCGACAGGTAGATCGCGCGGTCGAAGCGGTCCATCCCGCGTGAAAACCGCGCCAGGCACTCACGGATATCCTCCTTGTCCAGCAGAGCATTCAGACGGGCATCGCGTTCACTTGCCACGATAATCGATCTCCGCAATCGGTTTCCAGATCGGCGATCCCCGGCGCGCCCGCGCCGAGGCGATCACGGCACCGTTCACATCGGTGATGCCGTATTCCTGCGCCAGTTCGGCAGTGACGAACTCGCCGCCGGAGCGCTTCATGATGTCCGGGTCCGCGGCGAGCGCAGCGATCACCCGGCCGGGATGCTCAACCGAGCTGCCCTGCATCGCCGTGATCGATTTGGTCATGCGATCGCCCATGCGCGCGAGATTGTCCCGCGCCTTTTCCGTAAGCGTCAGCCCCTGCCAGAGCGTCAACGAGGCCACATTGTGCGGTTCCAATTCGATCGCCATGTCGCGCGCCATGCGGTCGGCGGCGGACTTGGAGGTACCGAACACCACCCCATAAGTGTAAGTCACTGCCGCGAAGCCGGAAATCGCGACGATCAGCCCGGATCCCTGCGGAACCATGATCCGTGCGGCATGCCAGGCCGCGACGTAGTTCGAGCGGACACCGACATCCCACATCTCGAGGTTCGACAAAGGCTTTTCCCAGAACCCCTTCGGTTCCAGCAAGTCATCGGAGATCGTGAAGGCATTGTTGACCAGGATATCGAGGCGTCCCTGCTCGCGTTCGATCCGATCGAACAACGCGGCAACCGCCGCATCGTCTCCATGGTCGCAGGCAACGGCCACGCCCTTGCCTCCGCTTGCCTGCCCGCGTTCGTCGCATTCGGCGGCAGTCCCCCCGACCGTTCCCGGTAGATAGTAATCGCCCTCACGCACGGTCCGTCCGGTGATGTAGACAGTCGCCCCCTGCTCCGCGAGCACCAGTGCGATACCCTTGCCGATGCCGCGACTGGCGCCGGTGACAAGCGCGACTTTCCCCGCAAGCGGCGCGTTCATGCATTCTCTCCTGCAAACCAGGCTTCACTGAAATCGCCCTTCGCACGGCCCGGAAAATGATCGCCGGCGAACGGATAGCCCATCACCCCTTGCGACCAATCCGCCGCCGCTCCCCATTCGTGCGCCCAGTCGTAGAGCATCACGCGCCTGGCAATACGCCATTGGTCCCCGCGTTTCTCGAAGCTGTCGAGGTAGCGCCCGCCGATGCAGGAATCGCCGTCGCCCGCATCGCCGCCCGAACCCGCCTGGATGCGATGGTACGAGAACACATGGGTCTCCGCCTTTGCTCGCTCCCCTTCGAGAACGATCACCGACTGGCCGATCAGATGCTGGGTATTTCGCACGGCATCGTCGCCCGGCACCACCCAGGCAAGGTAGCTTTCGAAATTGCCGCTATGGACGCCGTAATCGAAGTGCGCTTCCGGCCACCAGCAGCTTCTGATCAGGTTCGCGCTCCGCCGGTCCTCCCCGCGCGCGAGACGGGCGACGCAGTCGCGTATCGCCTCACGATCGAGCATGTCCCGGATCGCGCCAAACTCGATGTCAGGGTTCATTATCCTCTCCGTCCGAACCATGGACGGAAGGCTAACCTGAAACGGGTCTGCAAAGCTGCAATGGATCGCGCCGCCGGCCGCTTATCGCGGGGGCGAAGCGAAGGGGGTCATATCTGCTTGAGATCGGTAACGAACTCATAGCGGTCGCCGCGATAGACCGAGCGGGTGAACTCGACGATACGCCCATCCGGAATACGTGTCTTGCGCTCTATCCGCAGGACTTCCGAGTTCTGCTTCACGCAGAGAATGCCCGCTTCGGTCGGCGTCGCGAGCGAAGCGCGGACACGCTGAATTCCCGAAGTCGGGCGAAAACCGTATACATCCAAAGCTTTGTAAAGAGAATCTCCCAGCGCTCCGAGGTCCGGCATGAACTGGGCCGGGATCACCGCATGCTCTATGGCCAACGGCTCGCCGCCCGCAAGCCGGACCCGGCCGAGCCGCGCCACGGAGGCATTGGCCGGGATTTCGAGTGCGGCGGCTTCCTCCTCAGTCGGTTGGGCGTAGGACTTGTTGATCCAGACCACACTGGGATCCTCTCCCCGCGAGCGGGTATCGTCGCTGAAGCTGCTGAGACGGGAGCCGGGCGCCTCGATCCGCCGCGCGACGAACGTGCCGGACCCTTGCTTGCGGATCAGCACGCCTTCCTCGATCAGCTGCTCGATCCCCTTGCGAACGGTGACGCGCGAGAGGCCCGCCATCTCGCTGAGTTCGCGTTCGGACGGGAGCGCGCTGCCCGGATCGATCGCCCCGCTGCTGATATGCTCGCGCAGGCTGCGGGCGAGTTGCAGGTAGAGAGGGGTTCCTTCCTCGCTGCTGGTCCAGGCTATGTCGCGCATCGTCGATCAGTCTCGCTCTTCCAGCATCGGCATGACGTGACGCAGATTGCCCCCGTTGGCCGTGAGCAGCGCCTTCGCCTCTTCGACCGGGACGCCGCGCGCGACGATCACGCCGAGCCGGATCTCGTTCTCCGCCGCTTCCAGGGCAGCGGCAGCCACTTCGGCATCGACCCCGGCGATATCCTGAACCATGATCCGCGCCCGTTGCAAGAGCTTCGCATTGGAAATGCGCATGGCCACCATGCGCCCCTCATAGACGAGGCCGCGGCGCAGCATGATCGCGGTCGAAAGCAGGTTGAGCACGGCCTTCTGTGCGGTTCCGGCTTTCATGCGGGTGGACCCCGCAACGATCTCGCTGCCGGTGAGGGCCAGGATCGCATACTCCGCCTTTTCGAGCAGGCGCGTGCCGGGATTGTTGGCGACGCCGATCGTCAGCGCACCGGCAGCACGGGCTTCCTCGATGGCAGCCACGGTGTAAGGCGTGCGACCGCTGGCCGCGACGCCGATCACCACGTCGGAGGGACCGATGCCCTGGGCCCGCACATCGGCATGACCGGCCTCGACATCGTCTTCGGCGCCCTCATATGCCTCGGTGAGCGCGCCCATGCCGCCTGCCATGAGGAAGACCATGCGGTCCATCGTCCAGCCATAGGTCGGATAGAGTTCGGTGCCGTCCTGGACCGCCAGGCGGCCCGAGGTACCCGCTCCGACGAAGACCAGCCTGCCATTCTCGCCAAGCCGCGCGGCGGCAGCTTCGGCGGCACGGGCGATGGCTGCCGTCTGCGAATGGATCGAGGCTATGGCCGCCATCTGGCCTTCGAGCATCGCCTCCACAGCCAGTTCGGTCGGCCAGAGGTCGAGATCGCGGTAACGGGCGTCGAGCGCTTCAGTATTCATGATGTCCTTTTATCCCTTTCACGGGATCGTTATTCGGCCGGAGCCATCAGCTCGCCGGAATCCCTGGAAACGGAACCGGCAGGCGCGGCGCAGACCACGAAGGCCACAACCGTGCCGATGCAGAGCTGGAAGGGGAACGAAAGGCTGCTCAGCACGCTCGGCATGCCGATGACATGGGCAATGCCCGGCTGAAGCAACAGAATTGTGACAAAACCGACCAGCAGTGCGGCGATGACGGAACCCGTCGTGCCGCGCTGGGTGAACAGGGCGGTGAAATAGACGCCCAGCAGACCGGCGTAAGTGAAGACCATCACCTGCAGGGCAAATTCCAGCAGGCCCATGTCGGTGTAACGCTGCCAGTAGAACGAAACCACGGCCATCACGAACATCAGGAAGCCGATAACGCCCATGCCCACGCGCCCGGCGGAGACGAAGTGATGCTCGGGCGCTGCGGTGCCGCGCTTCTCGCGCCAGGGACGATAGAAGTCCTGCACCAGCACCGAGGACATGGCATTGAGCGCCGAGTTCGTGGTGGCGACGGCGGCCGCGCAGATGCCCACGGTCACCAGACCGCGCAAGCCGCCGGGAAGCTGGGTGAGAATATAGTGCATGAAGATACTGATCTTCTCGCCGCCGAACTGGTTCCCAGCAGCCGCGGTAGCCCCGCCCATCAGGTCCGGCCTATCGTAGAAAACGTAGAGCAGCAGGCCGATGACGATGAACATGCCGACCACCGGCACTGTCGCGAAGACCGAAAGATAGAGGCTGCGGGCGCCGGTCTTCGCGTCCTTGCAAGACAGCAAGCGCTGCGTGGTATCCTGGTCCATCCCGGCATTGGCGATATAGAGCAGCGAGAGGCCGAGCACGATCGCCAGCATCGAGAACGGACGCGAGAGGTCCATCGATAAATCGAAGAACTTCAGCTTGTTCACGCCTTCCGGCGTATGGGCAAGGCCCTGGATGATCTCGCCGGTGGAAGCGGGGATCGAGAGGCGCAGGAACACCAGCACCGCGATCGCCGAACCAAGGTAGACGATGAACTGGATGAGGTCGTTCCAGAGAACCGACTTGAGCCCGCCCACGAACGTGAAGAGGACGCTTGCAACGATCAGCACGGCAGCGGCGATCATGATGCCTTGCGCCTCCACCGTTCCGGTAATGACCATGGCAAGGGCGATCGCCGCGAGATAGACGCGTGCACCGCCTGCAAAGACGCGGCCGACCAGGAACATGCCCCCTGCCCAGCGCGTGGCCTTCTCGCTGAAGCGCAAGGTCAGCAGTTCGTAGGCGGTGGTCGCCTTGATGGCGTAGAAGCGCGGGATCATCACGTGAGCGACGAAGATCGCGCCGATCAGCCCGCCGATGTTGCCGCTGAGATAAGTCAGGTCGCCGTGATAGCCGTAGTCCGGCCCACCCAGGAAGGTCGCAGCCGACTGCGTGGCCGACAGCACCGAAATCGCCGCAAGCCAGGCCGGAACACTGCCGCCCGCCAGGAAGTAGTCATGCGCGGACTCGGTCTTGCGCGGCGTGAAGATCCACCCTCCCGCAACAAGCAGCAGCAGGTAGGCAGCAATCACCAGCCAGTCCGCCATCGAGAAAGGCAGCGTCATCGAAGTGGTCTCCAAACCCGGCCCTGAAAACGTTCTTCAGGGCCTGACAAAAAAGCGCGCGCCCGGTCGGAGGAGGAGGTTGACCGGGCGCCGCGCAGGGTGGGTTATCCTCAGAGGTGCGCGGTAAGCGAGAAGCCGATCGTGCGTCCGAGAATGTCATAGGTGTCGGGGAAGGTGTTGAAGACACCGCCCGACGACACATAGGGGGGCTTCTTGTCGAAGAGGTTGTAGATGCCAGCGCTGAAGGTGATGGCGTCGGTGAACTCGTAGGAGGCCGAAAGGTCGAAAGTGTTCTGGGCCGAGATCGTCTCGGTCGAACCGACCGTGCTCGACTTCACCTTGCCGATGCGCTGCCAGTCGAACTGGATCACGCCCTTGTCGAACAGCCACGAGAGGCCGACGGTATGGCGATAGTCGGGCTGCACCAACGTGGTGCCGTCGCTGGAGCAGGTCGCGCCGAAGGTGCCCTTGCACTGCACGGCTGAAACCGTCGAGTTCGCCTGGATCAGGTACGAAGTGACGATATTGCCCTGATAGCTCAGGCGCACGCCCGTACCCGGCAGGAACTCCGGATGCAGCGTGTAGCTGGCCGAAATATCGAAACCGCGCTGGAGCAGACGGCCCAGGTTCTGGTTGTTGACGAAAGCGTCCTTGAACGTGCCGTCGGCATTGCGGGTCACCAGCGAGCACAGCGGATTGCTGGCGGTCGGGTTGGTGACGTAGCAGCTGGTGATCGCCGCGATCGGCTGGATCACACCCACGGCGCCGCGCAGGTCAAGTTCGTACCAGTCGACGGTCAGGTTGAGGCCGGGCAGGAACGTCGGCGTGAACACGGCCCCGAGCGTCGTGGTATAGCCGGTCTCCGGTTTGATGTCCGGGTTGCCGCCGTAATAGTAATTGCCGGTCAGGTAGCTGGCCGCGTTCGAGTTGGCCGAACCCACGGCAGGCGCACCGAAGCGGGCGCACTGGGCGGCGTCGCCGGTGCCGAGAACGCAGGGGTCGCCGCCGTAGCGCGGCTTCAGGCGGTCGACGGTGACAAGGTTGCTGAACGGCAGCGAAGACATGCCGGCCGCGAACTCACCGAAGTTCGGCGTGCGCAGGACGCGCTGGTAGGTGCCGCGCAGGCGCAAGTTGCGGTCGACTTCCCAGTTGCCCTCGACCTTCCAGGTGCCGTGGGTGCCGAACATGTTGTAATCCGACAGACGATAGGCGCCGCCCACGTCGAGCTTGCGGATCAGCGGCAGGTCACGGAGCACCGGCACCAGTACTTCGCCGTAGAGTTCCTTGACATCGAACGAGCCGCTGTAGGCCGCCTGCACGCCCTGGCGATAGGTATTGCCGGTCAGGAGCGCAGTGTCCTGATCGATGCTGGCGGTCTCGCGGCGATACTCGACACCGACCGCGAAACCGATCGGACCGGCGGGCAGCGAGAACAGCTCTTCCAGCGTGCCGCTGAGGGTCGCCGCCGTCACGAACTGGTCGCGCTTGCGGTTGAAGCCCTGGATCGAGCTACCCAGAGCGTCGGCCAGTTCGGTCTGGTTCGGGCCGAAGATGTTGACGCTGTTGACGATGGAATCGAAGTTGTTCGCGCCCGTCGAGCTGGTCACGAGGCCGTCGCCGGTGATCAGCGTGTTCTCGGTCGAACGACCGTATTGGGCATAGACGTTCCACTTGACCGCATTGGTCACCGGGCCGCGCAGGCCGGTCTGGAACTGGAAGGTGTTGCGCTCGGTCTCGTAGTTGATGAGCCCGAGTTCGGCCAGCGAACGCGAGACGTTCACGCGCGCTGTACCGTCGACGAACGTCAGCTGGTTGCGGATGTCGTCGGTGAGGAAGGGATTGCTCTCGCTGATCGAGACGGTGCGGTTGACCGAGGCCGGCGTCGCGCCGGGGGTGCCGGTCTCCTGCGTGCGCGAATTGGTGTACATCGCGCGGCCGTAGATCTCGACTTGCGGCGTGATCTCATACTTGAACAGCGCCGCCACGTTGATGCGCTTCAGCGGCGAGACCAGTGGGTAGCTGTTCGAGATGTTGGACGTAGCCGAAGGGTTTGTCGTGAACGCGCCGCTGTCGGTGAAGCCGAACTTGCGGCCGCTCGCCACGTCGGTGAAGACGCCGCCGATGCTGGGGATCGTCTGGTTCGGAGTTTCCGCCCAGTCGCGCTGGCCCGCGCGGATCAGGTCGCGCTGGGTGTAGTCGGCCGCAATGACGATATGGCCGCGATCGCCGAGGCCGGTGCCGACCATCAGCGAGCCGCCGTACTGGGCGCCGCCATGCTCGGACAGGCGGCTCGTTGCGGTGCCGCGAATGCCTTCGAAATCGTCGTTGAGGATGAAGTTGACGACGCCGGCTACGGCATCCGCGCCATAGACGGCCGCGGCACCGCCGGTCAGCACATCAACGCGCTTGATCAGCGAAGCCGGGATGGCATTGACGTCAGCCGAGTTGCGGAAGCTGAACGGCGTCGCGCGGGTGCCGTCGATCAGGACGAGCGAGCGGCTCTGGCCGAAGTTGCGCAGTTCGAGAACTTGCGCGCCGAAGGCGTCGCTGCCTTGCGAACCCTGGCGGACGCCGCCGGAAAGCTGCGGAATCTTGGTGGAGAAGTCTTCGACCGTCAGCGCCGACTGAAGCTTGATCTGCTCCTCGCCGGTGGAAGCGACCGGGCTGCTCGACGTCAGACCGGGAACTGCGATGCGGGTGCCGGTGACGACGATATCCGCGCTCGTACCGGTATCTTCCGCCGGGGCCGATTGCGCGAAGGCCGTGCCCGGTGCTTGCGAAAGGGCGATGGCAAGCGCCGCCATAGCCACGGTGTGTCGTTGAGACTTAACCATTAGACTTCCTCACTAACTTTCCCTGAACCCTGTTCCGTCGTGGTTTGGTGCGACCCGAAGACTCGACGGCATGCCCTTTTGGAGGGGGACACCATGCATACCTGTCATGGATATGTAAAGGTGTGGTATGCAAATGGTGGTATTACATTGCGGCTCTATCAGACCAATTCAGCACAGGCCGTTTCCGGTCGCCAGATCGTCCCGCCGGTCAGCGGCCGCGATACCCCGGTCGTGCCGGGGAAGGTCAGCGGCAAGCCGCGCAGGCTGCGGGCTGCCAGAAAGGCCATCGCCTCCGCCTCGACGAAATCGCTCCTGAGCCCGACCTCATCCGCTGTCCGGCAATCGCCAAGCCGCTCGCGCAGGGCTGTCATGAGCGTGGGATTGTGGCTTCCCCCGCCGCAGATCACCCAGACTTTCGGCGCCTGCGGCAGGAAGCGGGCAGTAACGGCAACGGCTTCGGCGGTAAACGCCGTCAGCGTCGCCGCCGCATCCTCCAGCGAGCAGGCCTCGGCCCATTCGAGCGGAAAATCGTAACGGTCAAGGGACTTCGGGCCTTCTCCCCGGAAATGCGGATGGGAAAGCAAGTCCGCCAGCACCGTCCGATCAACCGTTCCGGCCGCCGCGATACGCCCGCCGTCGTCGTAACGCCCCGCGCCGTGAGCCTGCACGACCTGGTCGATGAGACCATTCCCCGGCCCCGTGTCGCAAGCCATCAGCGTCCCGTCCGCACCGATCCAGGTCAGGT
>PJTY01000337.1_pt1 | contig 26381 bp, 23 predicted proteins | sample 1512121 | NCBI WGS metagenome assembly PJTY01 (sample SAMN08177680, study PRJNA422409) | Soil metagenome, whole genome shotgun sequencing project. | isolation source: Soil enriched (2) on filter paper: alkali lignin treatment | place: USA: Madison | collected 2015-01-15 | reverse complement strand
GTCTTCACCGAAGCGGAGCGCAATCTGCTCGATCGCTCCACGCCTACGTTGAAACGTGTAACCTCCCGCGATCTCGCCTTCTATATCAGAGCCGTCGCAAGGCTTGGCGGCTATCTTGACCGTACAGCCGATCCTCCACCAGGTACGACCGTCATATGGAGAGGCATGTCGCGCCTCGCCGATCTCGTCGAGGGCGCCCGCATCTCAAGACTCCCATTGGGCACTTGTGGGTAAGAGCAAGCCGATTGGGACCGCCTGCCTGATGGCGCGATAATCTCTTAAGAGACGGTCATAGCGACGTCGCTAACGACGTTTCTTGATCGGGGATTGCGATGAGGGTGGAGATACTGGGTCAGGAACGTCGGCGCCGGTGGACCGATCAGCAGCGGCTGGAGATCATCAGTGCCGTTGGCGTGAATGGCGCGACACTGACAGAGGTGGCGCAGCGCCACGATGTAACCCGACAACAGATTTATACTTGGCGGTATGATTTGAAGAAACGCGGGCTCTTGGGAGCCGCCCCCGAGCCTGTCTTTCTCCCCCTGGACTTGCCTGCCGTTCGAGCCCCTGAAGTTGCTTACGACCCTGGCCCAGGCGCGACGTCCATGGTTGAGCTGCGCCTGACGAAAGCCCGGACTTTGCGCTTTGGAAGCGACATCGAGGTCATCTCCCTGGCACGGCTCATCCGCTGCGTGGAGGCGGCGTGATAGGGCCGGGAACTGGCGTGCGGGTTTACTTGGCCTGCGGCGTCACTGACATGCGCAAAGGCATCTCTGGTCTTGGTCAGCTGGCCCAGACGGTGCTGCGACAGAAACCGACAAGCGGCGCGGTGTTCGCTTTTCGAGGACGTCGCGGCGACAGGGTGAAGCTCCTGTACTGGGATGGGCAGGGATTTTGCCTGTACTACAAGGTCTTGCAGCGTGGCCGTTTTCCTTGGCCTTCCGCTGCAGACGGGACGGCGCGGCTGACCTCGGCACAACTCGCGATGCTTTGGGAAGGCATCGACTGGAGGCGCCCAAATTGGGGCGCACCGCCTGCCCAGGTGGGCTGATTTTTGTTTCTGAATCTTCTTGTTTTCATGGATATTCCTGCCCCTGGCTGGTAAGCAGGATCATGCTGAGCGCGGCGCAAAACCTTCCCGAAGACCCAGCTTTGCTGAAGGCGATAATCGCCGACTTGCAGGCGGAAAACGCGAAGCTGGCGGCCACGATCCGTGCACATGATCTGATGGTTCAGGCCCTGCGTCTGCGCATTGCAAAACTGAAGAAACAGGCCTTCGGCAAATCCTCGGAAAAGATCGAACGCGAGATCGAGCAGCTGGAACTGGCCCTTGAGGACATTCTGGTCGCCGCGGCACAAACCGTCGCTTTGCCGAGTGATGTCGAAGACGATGAGGCCACTGCGCACGTAGACAGCGCACGGGCCATGGCCCGGCGCCCGCGTGTTGCGCCTGACACCCCGCGCGAGCGAAAAGAGCTCGACCCGGGCAGCGCTTGTCCCGATTGCGGGGGCGAGTTACGCCTCGTCGGCGAGGACGTGAGCGAAATCATCGAAATGATTACCGCCAAGCTGAAGGTGATCGAGGTAGCGCGGCCGAAGAAGTCCTGCCGCTGCTGTGAGAAAATGGTGCAGGTGCCGGCTCCGAGCCGCCCGATCCCCGGCAGCATGGCCGGAAGCAGCCTGCTTGCCTACGTGCTTGTCTCAAAGTTCGACGATCACTTGCCGCTGTACCGGCAGAACGAAATCCTTGCCCGCATGGGCGCTGACATTCCCCGCAGCACGCTGGCTGACTGGTGCGGCAAGGCGATGCGAACCCTGCAGCCCCTGATCGAGCGTATTGAGGCATCGGTCCTGGCCAGCACCGTCATCCACGCCGATGATACACCGATCCAGGTGCTGGATCACACGAGGCGGGCCAAGGGGCTCGGCAAGGGCGTAAAGCAAGGCAGGATCTGGGGTTATGTCTGCGATCAGCGCCCGTGGAACGGGCCGGCACCGCCGGGTGTGGTCTATCGCTTTGCCCCCAACTGGAAGGCGGAGCACGTGCAAAACCACCTTTGCAATGCGAGTGGCATTCTCCAGGCCGACGCCTACAAGGGATATGCGAAACTCTATGAGCCCGGCGCAGACGGCGAACCGCGCTTCCGGGAAGCTGCCTGCTTCGCCCATTGGCGCCGTGACTTCCACGACATCTGGAAAGCGAACAAATCACCGATAGCGCGAGAAGCCCTCGATCGCATCGGCCAGTTGTACGACATCGAGCGCGAAATCGCCGGGAAGCCTGCCGATATTCGGCGTGCCGTGCGCCAGGAGCATAGCAAACCCAAACTCGAGGCATTGCGCGCCTGGGCCGAGCAGCAACTCACCCGCATCCCCGTCAAGGGCGACCTGGCCAGCGCCATTCGTTATGGCTTGGGTCGCTGGCAAGCCTTCTCATTGTTCACCGAGGATGGGCGCGTCGCCATCGATAACAATGCCGCTGAGCGAGCCGTGAGACCTATCGGTCTGGGAAGACGCAACTGGCTCTTCGCGGGCTCCGAAGCAGGCGCTGAAACCCTGGCACGTGCTATGACGCTTATCGAAAGCGCCAAGATGAACGGTCTGGATCCGCAGGCTTACCTTGCCGACGTGCTCGGCCGTATCCACGATCACAAGATCAACCGGATCGAGGAATTGCTGCCTTGGAAATGGGTGCCCTTGGTACCGTTGGCAGAGGTAGCCTGATGGCCACGATCACTCACGTACGCACGCTGGACTATGCTGCCAAAATGCTCGGTGAGGACGTGGAGCTGTTGGAAGCCATCGTCTGGAACGACGACAATCTGACATACGGCAGCATCATCACCGTTTACAATGGCCCGGATGAGACCATTACGGCGCTTACCGACGATGCCCTCGACGAACTGTCAGATATGCTTCGAGAAGCACATCGCACCACCCAGACCTGGCACGGCTTCCTCGATGACTTCGTTGACGATCCCGAACTCGCCACTCGCTTCAAGGCCCAACCACCGCGGTAACAATCGGACGGTTACGTTATACTTCGGCGTCGCGCCGGAAAAGATTGATGCGAATTTCGCCAAACCAGCCTTTGCCTATAGACGAGATGATTTTACGCGAAACGAGCCAGGCTGCGAGCGCAGCGTTGGTCTGCGTGTTTTCGAGCAGCGGAATTCCATAGCCACGCTTGATCTCGGAAAAGGGCCTGGGGAGCTCGGCCAGAATCTCGCGAACGTTGTCGTCGCTTAGAAGCGACTGGTAGCGATTGAACAATCTGACCTGAACCTCGATCGGCCGGGTGGCCAAGATGATAGCGCGCGCGGGGTCCGCGCTGAGCCCGGGCAGGTCAGCTCCGGTTCTTTCCAGTATGGCGCCCACGACTCGCGCCCGTGTCGTCAGCCCGGAGAACTGAGCGAGATCCATCGATCGTATGATCGCCACCTTGTGCTCGTCAGCAATTGGACTGCCAAGCAGGGCCTCCCGGAAATCGTCGTCGATCGAAAGCCGGGTTTGCTCTTTCAGGAATGCTTCGATGTTTCTGATCGCAAACGCAAGGCGGAGCCCATCATGAGGGCTGAGGAAATCAAGCGCCTCTCCCGAAAAGGCGACTCTTCCCTCTTCGATCAAGATCCGCAGCTTGGCGGCTTCCACGCCATCCGGGAATTGCGAATGGCTCCTCGGCAAGGTTCGAACGTAGGTCCGATAGGCTGCCTCGGTCAGTCCATCATTCTCTATCAGGAAACGATGGAGCGGCGCGGCGCCTTCGTCTTCGGGCATGGGTTCAGCCGAAAGCGCCGCTCGCGGCGCATCCATATTGAGAAAGGTAGTGAGGCTCTCGGCATCGAATGCCTCGCTGGAAAGGAAGGCCCGGACGTTCTCCCAAGTCGGCGCGATCCGGCCAAATTGAAACGCCGGGCTATAGAAGCGCGCCGGCACATCCGCCAAAATGGGGATCACTGCCGACTGCGTCCGGAGAAAGGCGACTAGATCGTCGGAATCCGCGTCGCTTCGCGCAAGGAGGTCGAGGATAGTGGCGGTGCTTTCTTGCCGATTATCGGGAAGGCCCAGCAGGACAAGCTTCAGATGGCCCGCGAATTCACGCTCGATCCTGGCGGTAAGTGGGGCGTTCGCGATCTGGGAGATGGTGGTAAAATGCCGTGTGTGCAGGGACTGCATGTCCCCCTCGCCCAGGACGGCCTCAAAGGCGTAGTCGAGATTGTCGATGCTGAGCGCATAAAGCCCCGCCTCGAACAGTGAGCGCGCGATGCCGGGGAAACCATCGACGCTGCGCAGGCTTTTCAGTTCGAAGCTGAGCGCCTCCAGCCGCGACGGTTCGCAGCCGACGCCCAGCGCCAGTACCTCGGCAAGATTGGCCGCGAGGAATTCCGGAAGTTCGGCATATTTTTCCGGCAGTACCTTGAGCGTGGCGAGCGGTAAATGCGCGATCAGCTGCGCGAGGTGGGACAGATGCGCGGGTTTGGCGAGGATCGCGGGGATGAAAGCGGGCCATGACCGGATCATGCCGGCGACGAATGTGGGCACCTGCGTGCCGGAAGCGTAATAGCTCGTGAAGAAAGTATCGATCATTTCGAATTCGGATGCCAGATAGCCAAACATGGCATCGACGTGAGATCCATAGGATGCCGGATCAGAGAGCAAGCAATCGACAATTTTGACGTTGAGCACGTAGCTCTGCCGGAAGTCCTCGACGCGCATCGCTGCGATGACTTCTCGAGGGTTGTCGATCGGAAAGCCTGGTTCCGGCGTGATGAAGCCACGAATCTTGATCAGATATTTGTTGTCGTTGGGAGACAGCCGGCCCGCATGGAATAGCGATGTGTATTGATAATACGTGTCGTCGAGATGCCCTTCCAGGATCAGGAAGCGCGCAAGTTCGCTCCTGTTGCCGAAGGCGCTGAAGAGCTCGTCGAGCCCGGCGGTGTCGAGCCGAATGATGTCGTTGAATTTGGCGGCGCGTAAGCCTGCGCTCGTCGCGCGCAAGGCCCGAAGCTTCTTGGCGGTGGCATTCCTGAATTCGGCTGCCCTTTGCTCGATCTCCGTCTTGCGTTGCTGGTAAGTTCGCAACGGGTCAACTTCCGCCGCAATCGTCGAAGGATCGAGCTGAGCCTGGTGACCTTGCGATGACCGGAAAGAGGCATGCGACCCCTTGATGAGCTGGTCAAACGTATCAAGCTTGGCAATCGAGGAAATCTCGATCCAATTCTGTCCGCTCACCATGAAATGCGATATGTAAGAGGGCAACTTTTCGATGAGCGCCATCGCGTAGATTCGGCGCAATTCGAGAAGATCGGACGGGATCTGTCGCTCCGCGGCGTCGATCTCCTCCTCCAGGCGCTCGATCTGGGCTCTGTAGTCCGCCTCGCCATGCGCGATGAATTCGTCATGGCGATCGAGGATTTGCGCGAGATTGCCGCTGCCGCGATGCAGCGCCTCGAAATCCTTGGGAAAGACATTTTTGTAGATGAGGACGGCGAGAAGCTTGGTCGCATTCAGATCATTATCACCGTCGGCTTCCAGGTTCGCGGAGTAAATGGCATACTCGTTGAAGATGTTCTGGATGAGCCTCAAATCATTGAGATAGCGCGACACCTCTCGCAGGAACTGCCGATCGAGCCGATCATCCAGGGCCAAGCGTTTGCCCTGTTCAAGCATCTTGTCGATCGAGTTCGAGCTGTTGATGATCGGGATCACGGGTATGATGAATTCAAAGAATTTGGTGCGATCGGTGTTGATGAACATGTCGTCACGCAGTGCATAGAGAAAGCGTATCGTGCGCTTCACACCGGCATTTTCATTGATGAGCTTGTTGACCTCTCTCAACGTGACGAAGATTTCGGAATCGTCAAATCGGTCCAAATCCTCGATGATGACGAGATCATATTTGGTTGATTGGAAGAAGTATATGATTTCGTCGAGATGGCGGTTCAGGATTGACTCCTGAGCGATTGCCGCTGGCGTGATCTCGATATCCTTGAGGGAAATGCTCTTGAGCGATATTCCGAAACTGGCCTTGTAGACTTGGTGAAGAAGTACCCAGACAAAGGAGGCTCCCACCGCAAACCAGACAAAGTGCGGCCAGTTGCTTTTTGCGAGGGGGAGGAAATATGCCCCGCTGAGGATATCGTCGCGCTTCTGAAAAAGCTGCCAGACCGATGCCAGGCCGATCATGGCGTAGAGCGAGAAAAAGGCCGACAGCCGGCCCGGCGACCGGATCCGCTTGAAGCGCGAGAAAGGAAGCTTGTTCGCGTCTGCACCATAGAGCATCTGCTGGAGGATGCTCCGCTCGATCTCCTGCTTGCTCACCTTGCGATCGGGGACGCCGCCCTGATCCGACCCAGCTTTAATCGCTTCGGGCAAGAACGCCGCGAGCGAGATCTGTAGCGCGGAGATTTCGTTCTGCTTCAGGAACGATTGAATGATGCTGCTCTTGCCCGACCCATAGGGTCCGGTCAGCGCGATGTTCGAGACCTTTTGGTCTTCCATCGCGGCTTTCAGCGCCTTGGCATAGACGCCAGCTTCGTCCGCCGTATCGGTCGGCGCGAGGTTGACGAACTGGGACGGTGCGTCGACTGCCGCGGTCGAACGTCTGAACCGGTTTCTGATCTCCACGATGAGTTGCCGCAAGTTCTTCTAAGTCCTGTGAAACGAGGCCGAGATCGAAGAATTAGCATGGCTGGCGTCGGCGCCAAGGTTATATGGAACATATCAGGTGCGAACCGTGACTTTGGTGCGAAGTGTTTGCGGCGACGTCGGCACCTCGGCTCGTAGCCAGCGCCGCCGCCGCCGCACATGGCGTTGTCGAACTCGGACGCGTCCCATCCACCGCCGAGGGCGAGGTAAAGCGCATTTAAGCTGCTGGTCGAGACCCTAAGCTAACGGGAATAGTGCCATGCCTTCGACCAGCCTTAAACGACCAACATATGCCAGTCGTCGGGAGGTGCGGGAACGTAGACTTGTCCCAAGTTCCGTCGGTCGGCGGACATCAACCTGCTTGACAGCAACGCGCCCAACCTTGCCGTTCGACTGGGAAATCAGTGAGCCCATCAGCGGACCTTCTGCCTATGACTGGGGTTGGGGTTGGGACAATCCTGGCGTTCCAGAACGATAGCTCTCGCCAGGAGACGGTGATCGCTGGCATCGAGGCGGGGGCCGTCCGCGAGGCCACCGACCTCGTCATCACCCTGAGCGCCCCCGAGCAGCGGCGGCTCCTCGACTATATTGTCAGGCCGTATAATTTCTTCGAAAATGCCGACCGCGATCCGCTGGCGACGCCGGAGGAGGACGACATCGATCCGGCCAGGGTGATCGGCCATGCGCTGACCGCGCTGACGATGATCAGCCCCGGCGAGCCCCTGCCCGATACGATCAAGCCCTATCTCGAGCGCCATGATCCGCTGGGCGAAGCGCAGTCCTGATCCGGCGAGACCTGAACAGGCCATGGAAAATCGTTCGTCGACCCAAGACTCTGGCCTTGGCGGTCGGTGCCGCTACAAGCCTATCTTCTTGATACGATAGAGCGAAAACGAACGACGACGAGTCGCGGGGGCGAAAACATGTACATCTCGGAAATCCATGCGAGCGGCTTTCGGTGTTTCAGCGCAGTGCGACCTTTGAATATTCAGCTGTCATCGGGCCTCAACATCCTGGTCGGGTCCAATGACGCCGGCAAAAGCGCGATCATCGATGCGGCTCGCTATGTCCTGTGGACGCGCGGCGACGATTATATCCGCCCCGACCTGCATGATTTCCATGTGGCAGCAGATGGGACGCGCGAGTGCGACTTTGTCGTGCGCTGCACCTTCGACGATCTCAGCCCCGAAGAGGAAGCGCGCTTTCTCGAATGGTGCACCAATGAGAAGGGCAAACTGCGCCTACATGTCTGCCTGCGCGGGTCGCGGCGTATTTCCTCCGGCGGCGGCAGCGTCATCTCCAGCCAGCACCGCGCGGGCGCCGAGGGCGAAGGCCTCCCGCTCGACGGCGAGCTGCGCGAATATCTCAAGGCGACGTATCTCAAGCCGCTGCGCGACGCCGAACGCGAGATGCGGGCCGGCAGGCGCTCGCGGCTGTCGCGCATCCTTGGCGCGATGCCGGCGATGGGCGCGCAGAACAAGCCGGCGGCGCTTGACGCGCCCGCCACACTGCACGACACGCTGACCGCCGCCGACATTGAGGTGCGGGCCAATCCGGCGGTCGGGGGCGTCGCCAGCAGTGTCAACAGCGACTTTCTCGACAAGCTGTCTTTTGTCGACGACCCCCTGGTCGCGACCCTCGATCTTGGCGCGGGGGGCTCGTTCGACCAGATTCTCGAGCGCTTCGAGCTCTACCTAAACGCCAAGGTCGGTGCCGAGCGGGTGCAGCGTGGCCTGGGCTACAACAATCTGCTGTTTATGGCCGCCGAGCTGCTGCTGCTCCAGTCGCATCCCGACCAGGTGCCGTTCCTGCTGATCGAGGAGCCCGAGGCGCACCTCCATCCCCAGCACCAGACCCTGTTCATGGAAGTGCTCGCCGCACGCGCCGCCAAGCCGGACCCGGCCAAGGGCGAGACCCATCAGCAGGTCCAAGTCCTGCTCACCACCCACAGCCCGCAGCTGGCCGCAGGCGCCGCACTCGAGACCATGACGATGATCGTCGATCATCGCGCCTTTCCGCTCGGCGCCGCCCATACGCGGCTGGGCGTCGACGACTATGAGTTCCTGCGCCGGTTCCTCGACGCCACCAAGGCCAATCTGTTCTTCGCCCGCGCGCTTATCGTCGTCGAGGGCGATGGCGAACATCTCCTCCTGCCGGCGATCGCCGAGAAGCTCGGCCGGCCATTGAGCGCCCACGGCGTCTCGATCGTTAATGTCGGCCATCGGGGCCTGTTCCGCTATAGCCGGATCTTGCAGCGTCTAGTCGGCGAGGCGATCCCGGTCCCCGTCGCGCTGATCCCTGACCGCGACATTCCGCCTGCGGAGGCCAAGGCGCTGGTCGGCGAGCGTAAGACCGAGAATGAGCTCAAGCCGGAGGACATCGCCGCGCGGCTGAAGACGCTTACGCGCGACATCGGCGATCCGGTCGACGCCTTCATCGCCGACAATTGGACGCTGGAGTTCGATCTCGCCCTCCAGCCCGAGCTCGCCCAGAGCGTCTACCGCGCGGTCCGCCTGGCCAAGACCAGCAGCCGCAAGCCCGCCTTTCTCGCCAAACTCGTGGAGAGCGCCGACAAGACCTATGCAGGCTGGGTCGAGGCAGGCCTGTCGGCGACCGAGATCGCGGTGAAGATCTACCAGCCCGTCCACGACAAGGAGGCCTCCAAGGCCGAGGTCGCCGAGCAGCTCGCCGCGATCCTGCGCCAGCGCACCGACACGGCCGAGCAGATGCGCGAGCGGCTGCCGGGCTATCTGGTGCGCGCCATCGACTATGTGACCGGCGGCTATGTCCCGGGCGCGCCCGCTTTCCCGGCCGATCCGGCGGACGCGGAGGAAGAGGGCGACGAGGATTGCGAGGTCGGGGTTGCCGGCGAAGAGGCGGCGGGAGCCTGACGGCGATGTTCGAGATACTGCCGCTAACCCCGGAGCTGCTCACCGCGCTCGGCGACGAGCTTGGCGGCTGCGATTTCACAGATCAAAGCCAGATAGACTTCCTGGCCAATGCCGCAGCTTGCGACGTGCAGGCCGCGCCTGGCAATGGCAAGACGACGCTGCTGGCGGCGAAGCTCGCCTTGCTCTCACGCAACTGGACGACCACGCGGCGCGGCGTCTGCGTGATCTCGCACACCAACGCCGCGCGCACCGAAGTGGAAGATCTGATCGCGCGCCATCCGACGGCCGCGCGGCTGATGGCCTATCCGCATTTTACCGGCACGGTCACCGCCTTCATCAACCAGTATCTGGCCTTGCCCTATCTGCGCGGCCTTGGCTGGAACCTCCGCCAGGTTGATGACGATGCGTTCGAGGCCGAGGCGCTGCGCCGCTATCCGTCATTCTGGGCGCTGAAGAACCAGGCCAAGAAGGCCGGCGCCACGGTCGAGCGCTGGGTCGCCAGGCTGACCCTCGATCCGGCGTTCGATGCGGAGGGAAGCGAGCCCGACAGCATCGCCGTCCAGCGGCTGAAGGGCCAGCACGGCGCCGACACCGCTTGCGGACAGGCCCTGGCGAAGCTCAAGGCCTCGATGGCGAAGAGTGGTCTCTATCGCTATGCCGACATGACCGCGCTCGCCTGGCGGGCGCTCGCCGAAACCCCGGCGCTGGCCGCACGGCTGCGCGACCGCTTCCCGCTCGTGATCCTCGACGAGGCGCAGGACACGCACGGCGACCAGCTGCGGCTGCTGGAGCATATCTTCAAGCATGACGACGCGGCGTTCCAGCGCCTGGGCGACAGCAACCAGACGCTCTATGAGGACGATGCGGCCGCCCCGGTCTACTGGCAGCCGGGGCCGGGCTGCATTCCGCTCGACACCAGCAGGCGCTTCGGAGGCGAGATCGCCGCCTTCGCGAGCCAGCTGACCGTCCGCCAGACCCAGACCATCGTCGGGGTGGGTGCAAGGCCGGGCCAGCGCGTGATGGTCCTGTTCGATGAGGCGACGATCGGCGGGGTGCTGGGCGCCTTCGCCGAGGAAGCCGAGGCGCTCTGGGGCGCCGATAGCGGCGCGCGCGATGTCTGGGCGGTCGCCTCGCGGCACAATCGCCCCAAGAAGAAGGGCGCATGGCTGCCCCGCAGCCTGGTCGATTATCATCCGGACTACCGCAGCGAGAGTGGCGCGCGGGCCAAGGCCAATCTCCTGTGCCGCCAGCTCCAGAAGGCCGCGCTCCACCATGCCGCCGGCCGCCAGCCCGCGGAGGTCGCCGAGATGCTGGCCGCGGCGATGGCGGGTCTCGCGCGCGCCCATGACATCAAGGCGGCCAATGATCGGCCGGTCACCACACAGAATATCTGGGCCGCGCTCGGGCATCGCGACCCGGCGACGGCGCGCGCGGTTCGCCGCCTGCTTCGCGACCAAGTGCTGGTCGGGACAGCCGCCTGGGACGAGGCCGCTTGGCTGGACCTCCTCGAAGCGCTCCTGCCGCACTTCGCCCCGCACCCCGAAGCGGCGGCGCAGAGCATCGCCGATTTCTGCGAGTTCGTCGCCGAGGAGAAGACCCAGGCCGCCGACCCGGAGCGCCGCTCGACCAAGCAGGTGCGGATCGGGGAGGTGACGCTTCGGCTGGGCTCGATCCATTCGGTCAAGGGCAAGAGCGTGGACGGCATTCTCGTCGTCGAGAGCGAAGTTTGGAAGGGCGTCGCGGGCAAGGACCAGTGCATCGATCTGAGCACCGTGCTGCCGCGCGCCTTCGGCGTCGCCCCTCAGCCATTGGAGGGGGTGGCGCTGACCGCCGCAACCAATGTCTTTGTCGGCGTCACCCGACCAAGGGAGCTATTGGCGCTGGCGGTCCGCAAGAGCCATGCGGGCGCTTTCCTCGCCGAGGCGCAGGCGCAGGGATGGAAGCTGGTTGATCTGGTCGATCGTGACCCCCAGCTTGGGGCGGGAGGCTAGAGGGCGCCGTCCAGCTTGCCGGTTTGCGTCGGGGGCGTGACTTTTCGATAGCGAAATCCGCGGGTGGTGTGCGTCTCGAACGCATAGCCTGCCCAATCGAGATCCTCGCTCAGGAAATCGTCCTCGGCCAGCAGATAGCGCGCGCTGCCGTGCAGGAACTGCGTCACATATTGCCGGTTGACGACGCGGGCGATCTGTGGAGGAACAGTGGTCAAGCTGAAACCGGCCGGCCCTCCGGCGATGATGAACGCGCCCCAGTGCGGATCGAGGGTGAGCCACCAAGTCCGCAGCGAATTGAACATCGCGCCGAAGATCGAGTCGTTGCCGGGTTCCGAAACCCGGATTGTTGGATTGGTCGACGTGCGAAAGCGGGCCGATGTGTGGCAGACCATCACATTGATCGCGCTCGCGTCGCGCGGCAGCATCCGGTCCATGGCCCCGGAGCGGAACATCTCGTGCGCCGCTCCCGGGGTGGCGGTGATCCAGTCATGCATGTCGCGTTCGTCGTCGGTCAGCTCGTCCTCGAGCGCGCCGGCGAGATAGCGTTCATGCTGGCTTTCGATGAAGTGCAGCATCTCCAGGTTCCGAAGCTGCAGGTGGCGGGCGAAGCCGTAGAGCGGCATGCGGTCGGACGCGTCGAGGCTGGCGCATTGGCCTGCGCTGATCTTGCGCCAGGTCGGGCTGTTGGAGAAAGGCGTCTCGATCTCGCGGTTGATGTCACCCTCGATCGACGCGGGCGCGCCGGCGTCGTAATAGTCGTGCAGCTGCTCCTCCCAGCCGATGCCCTCGATCGACTTGCGATCGGCGACGACGACATCGCAGTGGCGCTCGAGCGTCATCACCTTGTGCGCGTCGTCGGCGCAGGCGAACTGCCGCATGTAGAATTGTGGCACATAATGATGCTTGATCGGAGCGTTCGCCGCCACGCTCAGTCGTCCTTGTCCATGAGATCATCAAGACTGCAATGGACCATCCTCGGCTGGATCGGCGGCCAATTGACAGACTTGAATTTGGCTAGTGCTTCTTCGCCATACGTTTTCTCAACCTGTCTCGCCCAGGCGATCAGCCCACGCACATGGTGATACATGCTCGAAACCCCCGTTTTGCGGGAGAGAGCGTGCTTTTGCGGACCATGCTGTGGAGAGGTGAGATAATACAGGTGGAGCCTGATGCTATCTTTGAACTCCTTCGAAAGCCTTGGCTCTTTGCCGTCCACAAGCATACCCAGCACAATACGGCGCGCCCCGGGCCCCCTGACAACCGTCTTGCGGAGGTTCGGACGGAACCCGGAGCTGTTGAGAATGTGGAAAACATTCCGCTTCAATTTCTGAAGGTCGACCAGAGCGTGATCATTAGGGGATGAAAAAGCTAGATCATCCGCATAACGAGAATACCGAAACCCAAATTTCTCGGCGAGGGCGGACAGGCGCTGGTCAGTCATGGACATAGCAAGATTTGCCAACATAGGGCTCGTCGCGGCTCCTTGAGGAAGATACCCCTCAAAGTCACTCCGATAGAACTCGATCGGGCTGGGATGCGGTTTTGGGTTTCGACTAGGTCCGCGATTGCAGGGAATGGTGCAGAGCCTCCCTAGCTCGAACGCCAGGAGCTTGGGAAATCCCAGCCGTGAAAAAATGGAGGCGACCGTTCCCTCGCTGATTGAATGGAAAAAATCCTGAATATCAACCTTTAGCAGCCATTTGGTGTTTGGGTGCTGTTCAGCCGCGAGAATGGGGGATGAATCCGGATGAAAAGCAAAGCTCGCGGGGTGCGCGCTCGTGTACTGAAGAACATTCTGAACCAGCCAATTTTGAACATGGGCAAGGCTTTTGGGTGGGATCGAGATCCTGCGCATACTTGAGCGGCCCGGAATGCGCTTCTTTAGGAAGATCGTGCGGTACCCTACACGCTCTTGGCGGGCGACTGTCCTGCGCAGAAACAGGAATGGCAATTCGGTCAGGACGGACAGGTGTCGAAGCGTCAACACTGGCGTGATGCGCGGATCTGTCGCGCGAATCCGCGTGATTGCCGCTATGGCATTGTCTAGTGTCTGAGAATCAATGCCCTGCCGACGGCCGCCGGATGCATATCGTTGAGGACTCGGAACAGGCATCTACTTCGACCCACCATGGTGGGTGGGACAGCGAGTATCAACCAAGACCCCGCCCGCAGAGACTCGCTGTCTCACGCAGTGCGAAGGTCCTGCTCCAATGTGTGGACCCCGGAAATCCTGGACCCCGACTCCCCAAGGGAACCGTCGCCGCTTGCACGGCGCATTTCTAAATGCTGTCACCGAGCCCTCAACTGCGTTGGATAGTAGTATGGTTGCTCCTCCGAGGGAAGCTCAACGATCTTCGTTCTGCGCACTTTCAATCGGTTGAGTTCGCGTCGGCCCAGCGGCGTGATGCTACAACCCGCAGTGGTCCAGTGCGCAATTTGCGTGAAAACGAGAATCTCCTCGACTTCGGCCAGAGGGAGATGCGTGCAGGCCGAAGCGGTCGCGGCATCACGAGCCCCGTTCTCCAGTGCTGTGAGGACGAGCATGGTCTCGATCCAACGGCGCTTGGCGGGATCATCAAGGAAGGCTTTTGCGGCTCGGATTTTTAGTTTTTCTTTGGCCTGTTCAGCGAGCACGTCAGCATCGCAGTCAGGAAAATGCATGTCAGCATCAAGCGCGCTGCGATTATGAAATAGAGGCCTCCACCCCCGGACCGTGCTGTGCAGCAGCGATGGGGAATTGTTGGGCATCCCGTGCGAGAATGCGATGAGGGCCGCGCCTCCGTTGAAACCAAAGGGGTGTTTTAGATTACCAGGGTAGTCTTCGCACAGCTTTTGAACCGCTCGCATATCCTTCCCATCGAAGGCGGTCCATATCACGGGGCAAGAATGAGCAACCCCCATAATGGGTTTTGTCCGATGCGATTGGACCCAGGAAAGCCCGGCGGGCGTTCCCGAGAAGGCGACGACAGCCAAGCGGATTTTCTTGAGGGAGTGCCAACTCTTAATCGTGGCGACCTGGTAAAATGCCTCCAACATGTTCCACACGCGGGTTCCTGAACCTATAAAATCGGTCACGACGACGATGTGGCTTGGCCGAGCTTTCCGAAGGGCATCCGGCCCAGGGTGATTGAGCACGCGCTTGCCGTGGAGGCGCTCATAGCTCGTGATGAAATTGGCGATTAGGCCTTCGCTGCCAACCTGCTGGTCTTTCGGATTCACTGTAACTGGCGGTACACCCGGTCCAAGCGCGCGCCCTGTTGCGGTCCCAGGAAAAATTGGAAGGATTTTGTCCTCGAAATATCCAAACTCCTCGTTCTTGACCCTCTCTTTTTCAACCGCTCTTTCGGCGTAAAGTGCGATCGGTCGATCCATGTCAGCTTCGTTGCGACCGGCTGAGATCTTATCAAGCAGCTCCCGCAGGTTCCGACCGAAGGCGTCCTTTCCAACCAGCATCACGGCATCGGCAAGACGACCAGCGACCTCGCGGTCTTCATCCTTGAACTGTTTGAGCCAAGGCTGGGCAAAGTCGGTTTTGGAAATGGTCATGGTCGCACAACCATTTCAAGAATTGCCACAACCTCTCCGGCGTCGGGGCTCCCTCGTTCGACGCGATCAACGATTGAGCCTAAGAATGCTCCGAACGCGGTCAAGCCGAGCCCTTCTGCAAAGTTCGATTTCATTCCCATGGTGAAGGAGATAAACAACTGTTGAGCAATTTGCCAAGTGAGCACGACTAATTTCTGTTCAGCATTCTGTACATAAGCATCTCACATGCAAAATCTGAACCGCACCGGTTTTGCCGGAGGGGTTTACTTCGGGAATGTCGAATAAACGAAGGCCCGCTTTCGGCGGTCAGGAAGGCAGGTGGGAACGGCAATATTGTTAGCGGGCCGGGCCGGCAGGTAAAGACTAAATGAACGTCAGGTATCGGCCTGAGGCGACCTACCCTGCATCGCATCGGAATGGCCTATCGTGGTCGGGAGCCGCCGCCGCGTGAATGTCAGCTACCTCTCAGGCCCGGCTCCGAACCGGACGGTCCCCTACCGTGACGAGTTTCGGGCGTCCCGATCGGCAAAGCGGACGGGCCGCACTTGGGAAAGAAAAATTGCAGCTGAGAGTCCAGAAAGGGTCGAGGTCGGAAGGAAGGCGTTTTTGGCACCAAGAAGTCCACTCACAGGTTCACGCATGATGCCCAGGTTCTATCGGCTCGGTTCCGATGTCCGCTCCCTGTTGCGCTTATCAGCGACAAAGTTCTGGCCATTTTCGATGCGCACTACCTCGAACAATCCCGTTGCCTCGAACAGCGCAGTAAAGTTCTTCACGCCATAATTGCGCGGGTCGATCGGAGCCTGCCTTCGGGCAGCAAGTCCCGCGGCCGCCATGTGGGCCCAACCGTCTTCGCGGGCGGTGGCCTCGACTGCCCCGCGCAACACGGTGACAAGCTTGGTGTCCTGCGACAGCGCCTTGGGCGCTACCTTCGGGGCAGGCAGGGATGAGCCTTTAACGTCTAATTTTGCCGTGTCCTTCGGTTTCGCGGCGGTTGCCATGGGTGCGGCAGCCATGAGGGGGGCGCCCAGCGTATCGAGGTAAAGAAACGCAGTGCAGGCGTTCACGAACGGAGATGGCGTCTTTCGCTCGCCGAAACCATACACCTCATGTCCGTTTGCACGGAGCTGCATCACCAACGGCGTGAAATCTGCATCGCTTGAGGCGATGCAGAAGGCATCGAGCTTCTGCGTGTAAAGCAGTTCCATGGCGTCGATCACCAGGGCCATGTCCGTGGCATTCTTGCCCGTGGAATAGCTGAACTGCTGGACCGGACGGATCGCGAAGTCATGCAGCTTGTCTTTCCAGTTCTTCAGGCCTGCGCTCGCCCAGTCCCCATAGGCCCGTCGTATGTTCGCGGTCCCGTACTTGGATAGTTCTGCCAGCATTTCGGCGATCTTGCCGTGCGGCACATTGTCGGCATCGATAAGCAGCGCAATTCTTCGATCCTGTATGCTGCGGCCCCGTTCTTCCAGTTCCACGGAATTCTCCCATGCCCTATTTGGTATGTCTTCGCGCAAGGGTGTCGTGAACGCTACCTACATTTGCGCAAGCACGTCCGGGGTTCAACAGGCACGGGCGGCCGAGACGGAAAAGCTGAACGTCAGCTGTTGGACGCCACAAATTGGCTCTTGAATGGCAAGAATGGGTCGAAGAAGGTGTCGCGGCAAAAATCGGCAGGTTGGGATATTTCTCTCTCTACGCTTTCTCAAGCCATCCGCGATAATGGACGAGTCGGCCTATCACAGGCAGCGCGATCGGTACGTCGAAATGGAACCGCCCACCTTCACTCCATTCCTTTGCGGCCGAACGCGGAGCCAAGAATTTCGGCAAAGGTAATGGGCCGATCCACCACCGCTGCAGCACCATGCTCAATCCCTTGGCGTCACTGGGCAGGTCAAATGCAAAGCGCAGGGGACCGAACCGCTCGACAAGCCAAGGGCCTCGCTGACTGAGGCGGCTGCGAAAACGTCGCCCGCTGAAATCGCGTGTCCAGGTTTCGCGGCCGCCACTCTCCTGAAAATGAACGTGCAAGCGGTGGAGGCCGGGCTTGGGAAAGCCAACGATCCGGGCGACAAGGGCGGCGAAAGGGTTGGCGGCGCCCGTCACCTGCGCTTCCCCCGTCGCGCTGCCATCGCGGTGGACATCGTGAACCGCGCGCAGTTCGCCGGGCAGTAGCGCGAAGCGGTAACCCATCACGCGCTCGTACAACGCGGGAGGGGCTGCCAGTTCCTGCGTGCAACAGTGGATGGTCAGCTTTCCGAAGGCATCCGCATAGTCATCGAGCGTGAGAACCTCGCCGGCATCGCGCGCGCCTGCGACCTCTTTGCCCGACAGGATGCGCGCGATGATCGGCGTCACGGACAAGGTCGGTATTTCCGGCCCATCCCCCTGGTCGGCGATCAATGTCCATCGCCGTTCCACGCGTCGTCCCTCCGCATTACCGAACAGGCGCACGATCATGGCGGAGCGGTCGCCGCCGAGCGAGCGGGTCAGTGTCTGGAGCGGGCCGAGTATCCGCGCGAGCGGCGCAAAAGACGCGGCGAGGCGCATGCGCACCAGCCAGCCCGCGAACCAGAGCGCCCAGTTCTGGAACCCCAGTTCCGTGCCTGCGCGAAAGGCGACGGCCGGACGGCCTGCCAGCCTATCGGGCAGAAGCGCAAGATCGGGCACGTCGACGAGCGCAACCGAGCGCCCCGCGATCGCCTCGGCCCCCTGGCATTCGAACCGGGTGGAACGCATTTCCTGCCATCCAAAGGCCCGCGCCCAGCGCTGCCCCCGCCATAGGAGCAGAGGTTGGCCGACCTGAGCCAGTATCGCCGCCGACACGGCCGGTCCCGCCGCTGCCTTGTTCGATGCACTGATCGCCATTTCGACGGCGCAGACCCTGTTCATACCCCCTGCGAGATGGCGCACGGCCGCGCCCGACAAGGCCGGCACGCTCGAAGCGCCGGAGAGCACGACGACACCGGCATCTTTTGCTGCAGCATCGAGCGCCGCGATGCCGCATACGAAATCGCGGCTGTCGGCTATGTCGATATAATGAACCCCGGCGGCGATGCAGGCCTTGGGAATGGCATGATCCATCGCCTGGAACGGGCCCGATGCATCCACCACGATGGCAGGCAGGTGCTGCTCCAGCGCCTCGGCGATCCGGCTGCGGTCCAGTACCAGTGGAACCATGCCCAGCGTCTCCCCACAGAAGCGGTGCGCCTTGTCGAAGGACCGGCCCGCGATCAGCACCTCATGCCCCGCAGCGACAAGGCGACGGGCGATGCGGCCGCCAAAACCGCCGTAACCGCCAAGGAGCAGTATACGGGTCACAGGATGCGGCCAGCCTGCTCAGGCGTCGGTATCCAGCAGACTAACCTCTGCCCGAACAGCCGGTAGCGATGCCGCGCGACCCAGCGATATACCGGATCGCGCAGCCAGCGCGGCACTATCCGTAACATCGCCAGCACGTTCCACGGACGATCGAGGCCTGCCCATATGGCCAGTACCGCATCGCTGTTCCGCAAGGCCGTGTCGCCCTCCACCACGATCAATGTTTCCGGATCGGCTGGGTCGATCCCGAACCGCCGATAGAGCGCGGCTCCGACCTCCCCCTGCATCGAGGCAAGCCGGAATCGCCCGATCTTGTCATGCCGCAGCACGAAGGCGGCATGGACGGAGCACAGCACGCACATCGCGTCGAACACGATGATCGGGTGATCGCCGTTGTCCGAAGTGGCGGTCATGCCGCTTCCTCAACGCGCCCGGCCATCTGAAGATCGCCTTCCAGCCCCAGCGGGCGGAGCGGATTGCCCACCAGGCCACTCACCATCGATGCCTGTATCGCAGTGGCCGGCCAAAGCTTCGACAGGGGGCCGACGAGACGGTCACGGATCAACGGCAGCAGTCGGCTGTCGGATTGATAGACCGGGGTGAACAGCGCGGTGAGCCATTGATACGTCAGGACGTGGCGGCGGCGCAGGCGGATGCCGTGCCGAACGCCTTCGTCGACCGTGTCCGCATGCTCCAGACCACGCGCCAGCGCCCAGGCATCGAGCAGCGCCATGTTGGCGCCTTGCCCCAGTTGCGGACTGGCGGAATGCCATGCATCACCGATGTGGACCAGCGCCGGTTCCGCCGGAAAATTCAGGGTGCGATGCGCATAGCGCGCGAAAGTCAGTTGATCCGGATCGGCGATCTGGTCGAGTAGCGCGGGGCAATCGGGCCAGAGCGCGGCGACCTGCGCCTTCCAGGCGGGAAGGCCAACGTCGCGCCAGTCGCCCAGCCGATCCGCCCGAAGCGACCAGAAGAAAGCGGCCTTGGGCACATTCGCGCCCGGTGGTGTGCCGATGGGCAAAACGCCCGCCATGATGCTCGCACGGTCGTAACGCTGGGCAAGGGTATGGGGATCAAATCCGGCACCCTGAGGCCAATCCAGGCTGGCCCACAGTGCCCCATACGCCAGTTCCCGGCCTGTCGGTGGAGCCAGCGGCGTTCGGGTGCCCAGGGCATCGACGACGAGATCGTAGGGGCCGCTCGTCTGTCCATCGGCAAAGTGCAATGCGCGTTTGTTCCCCAGCAGCGTACTTGCGGCCAAGGTGCGTCCGGCGTGGAGTGGAATGCCCGATCGCAGCACGGCCTCGTGCAGGACCGCGAACAGGCTGGCGCGGTGTATGCCAATGCCGAAGGTGCCTGGACGGCGCAGCGCAGTGTAATGCACATCGAGCACGACCCGCTTTCCCGCCATGCCGAACAGGCGGTCAACGCGCGCGCCGCGCGCCAGCACCGCGTCCAGCAGGCCTAGCCGGTCAAGGACCGCCATCCCCGTAGGTTGGATCATCAGTCCGGAACCGATAGGCCGGGGTGTCTCGAAGCGCTCGAACAGGGTAACGTGATGCCCGGCACGGTGAAGCAACAGCGCCGCCGCCAGTCCGCACGGCCCACAGCCGGCAATCGCAATGTTCAGCCCCCGCATTCCTGTTGCCTAGCGCAGGATGCGGAGCGGTCCAATAGGGCGTGTGACGACCGGCGCGCACATTCCGGCCAGTCTTGGACATCCAAAATGAAAAAGACGGGAAGACCGCCATTAGAAAATGAAAACCACGGACTGAGCGTCCGTGAAGGGTCGATGAATCGGCAGCGATTGAAGCTAACCTGCTGTTCGATGATGTCGGATCAATGAGATTCTTCTTTTTTCTCATTTCCTGAATTATCGCGAGGAGGGAGTTCCATTCAGGCTGACACCTCCCAACCTGCCTCGTCTTCTTGGTGTGTCTCGGTAGGCGGGGCTTGGATCGTTTCGCTCTGCGGCAAGATCGCGCGCGGGACTAGGGCTGCACTTTTCGTCTGCAGTTCTTCCAACCGTTGATCCGCTGCATCAGCGGCCTCACCTGCACTGGTGACAGCCGCGAGGTAGCGGCCTGCTGCAGTCTCTTGATCAAAATACGCGGCTTCGCTCGACGAGCTTGTCGGATCCGCATCAAGCTTTTGAACCGCCATCGCGTCGAACGCGCCGCACTCGTCAAGGCGAGCCCACGAAAACTCGTGAGCCAGCCCTTCAAAGCAATTCTGGCTGAATATCATGGCACCTGCGAGACCCTCAGCCGAATACACTGCCTTGAAACCCTTGGCAGCAGTCTTGATGCTCAGCGCCGCCAACGGCTCGACGGCAGGGGGCGCGGCGCTCGCGATTGCCTCGCTCGTCTGCGAAGTAAAATTGGCGGCGGCCTGCTGTTGCTCACTCTTTGGCGCTGGCGAGCACTGGGCGATCGCGATCAAAGTGATAACTATGACAGCTGCAATGCCCCACCCAGCTGAGCCCTTGTTCGGCTTTGACGCTCCCGCCCTCGTCATTTCTAATCTCGCGAATTCCTCAAGAATGTTGATGCTATCGGCGGAGGAAATATTCTTTGCAAGCAACTTGTTGCTATGGTGCTATGCCCCCTTGCCTGAAGCTGAAAATTCCGATTAGACTGGCGAGCATACGGGGGAAATATGCCAAGTATTGTGTGCCGGCCGGGCCCGGAAGACGCCGAAAATCTTTCGGCGATACTATCCAATATCGCCAAATTCTATCCCCATCTCGTCGTCCAGGCTGGCGAGGGCTACCTTACTCTGGAGCATGAATGCAGCCTGGAGGCGGAAATGCGTCGGGCCTTTCTCGCGGCCTGCCTTACCGCGCGATTCGGTGCGGTCAGTGCTGACTTTCGTAAGGGCATCTGGGAGCTTCTCCTGCGATGATGCTGCATCCTGTGCGAGTGCGCGCGCTGCCTCAGGGAGGTCTTATGGTAAGCGATACCGGTCGCTTCGTGCTGGCATCGGATTCCTTTATGGAGCGAGCTGTCGCCACCGGGATTTCTGAAGCTGATAGCGAGGTGCTCGGCACATTGGGCCATGCGATCGACCCCAATGACGATTTCTCCGTTTACAGCCATGCCTACGGCCTTGCCGAGCGGCTCGATAGCGCGAATGCTCTGGATTATCTGATCGTCGTTCCCACGCTGCGCTGCAATCTGAATTGCAGTTATTGCCAGGTCTCTCGTGCCGGCCTCAATCAGCAAGGGTTCGACTGGAATGACGAAACGCTTGCTGCGGTCTTCAGCATTATCGACGAGCTTGAGACGGACAGCATCAAGATCGAGTTCCAGGGCGGGGAGCCAACGCTTCGCCCCGATCTCCTTCGTGCCGTCATGGACCGGTGTGAGCGCTTTTCCTTCAAGCAGTTTGTGATTTGCACAAACCTGCAGCAGATTTCGGACGATGTGCTGGCGATTTTCGATCGCGATGATGTGTATATCAGTACCTCTCTCGACGGTACGATTTCTGCACACGAAGCGAACCGCACGGGTCCAGATACCTCGATTTTCATCGAGAACCTAAGATTCCTGGTTTCGCGTTACGGGTCCGGGAAGATTTCGGCATTGCCCACGCTGGACCCACGTCATCCACCTGAGATCGACGCGATCATCGAGACGTTCGCTGCATTTGGCCTGTCGAGCATCTTCCTGCGCCCGATCAACTTTCAGGGCTTTGCCCGAAAACGCCACAAGGAATCCCAGGAGCAGGATCAGGCCTGGCGCAAATACTACGAGCGTTTCGTGCGGCGCATCATCGAGCGCAACTGGCAAGATCAGTCGCAATGCCTGGAGGAAACCTATTTCAGCATCTGCCTCCGCCGGGTTTTCCAACCCGGGGCCGACCGGCATGTGGATCTCAGGAACCCCAACCCGATCGGGGTCGATTACGTTGTCATCGACTATGATGGTACCGTCTTTCCTACCGACGAGGCCCGCATGTTGGCTCGCTCGGGAATCATCGACCTTTCGATCGGCGACGTGACCAACGGATGGAACACCGAAAAACGTCAGATCCTGAACGAAGCATCCACCAACCAGTTCGACCCCAGCTGCAGTGTGTGCGCTTATCAGCCATACTGTGGCCGGGATCTGGTCGATGACCTGGCGCGCTACGGAAGGGTCGATCGCGAACGAACGAGTACTGAGTTCTGCAGGCGGCACATGCACATTTACGATTTCATCTTCGATCTCACTTACTCGGATGATCCAGCAGTCCGCTACTCATTGGCGAAATGGCTGCGCCTTCCTGCCGTTCCGGGCGCGCTGGGGCCAAGAGTGTCATGATCCCCCTTACGCTCCAGATCGCGGCCGAAGCCGATACGGCCTTCGTTACCCGCCTCCAAATGGACCCGGATCGTCTGGGCGACGAGGCGGACTCTCTCTTCCTTGCCGATGAAGACGACGGCACGGTCTTCGCCGGCCCGCAGGGGCTTATCTCGATCGACGGCTTCAACGGTCAGCAGCTCGCAGGCGACGTTCTGCTGGTTGAGCCAAGAGTCGGCCGCGCGGAGAGGCTTCTTCGCAGCCAATCGGCTCATAATACCCTGCTGGTCACCGAACGTTGTGATCAGCTATGTGTGATGTGCTCGCAGCCGCCCAAGAAGACGCACATCGATCGCTTCGATCATTTTAAGGCAGCCTGCCTCTTGGCCGAGCCTGACAGCGTAATTGGCATTTCCGGCGGCGAGCCCACTCTATACAAGCCCCAGCTTCTTGGGCTCATTGAGACCGTCCTGACCCAGCGGCCTGATTTGGCGTTCCATGTGTTGACGAATGCGCAGCATTTTGATGCCGATGATATAGCCCGTCTTCGCGCTCCGCTCTACGATCGCGTAGCATGGGGCGTCCCTCTTTATTCCAACGTCCCGGCCACCCATGACTTCATTGTTGGAAAGCAGGGGGCGTTCGGGCGCCTGCATGCAAGCCTGAGCGTTCTTCTGCAGGCAGGCGCACGGATCGAGCTGCGAACGGTGCTCACTTCAAGTAACCTGGACGATCTTCCGGCGCTCTCGCAATATGTAGCGGCGCGGCTGCGGTTTATTGAAACGTGGTCGATCATGCAGCTTGAGAACATCGGTTTTGCGCGGAACCGATGGTCTGAGCTCTTCGTGGACCACCCGCAGCAGTTCGCTCCGATCGGCAGCGCCCTCGATCACGCCCTGCTTCATGGCATTACCGTGCGGCTTTTCAACTTTCCCCGGTGCTCAGTGCCCGCTGCCTACCGCGATCTCGCACCCGCATCGATCTCGGACTGGAAGCGCAAATACCAGCCTGCCTGTTCGAATTGCAGTGAACGAGACCTGTGCTCTGGTTTCTTCGAGTGGCACCCCGACGATGAAGCTGGCACGAAGGTCATGCCGTTATGATCCCCAAGAAGTTCCTGATCCCCAGCCTCATCGCTGCCGGCCTGTTCAGACCAGATACCCTTCAGGCGGCGCTGGCGAACGCGGCATCGACGCCTGTCGATGATCCAAACGATGCGAAGCTGCTTCAACGCTTCACGCAGGATCATCCGATGCATTTTGCCGATCATCGGAGCCACAGCAGTCACCGAAGCCACAGCAGCCATCGCTCTGGCGGAGGCGGCCATTACAGTCATACAAGTCATAGATCGAGCACCGGAGGGTATGGTTCTTCCTATTCTCCTCCGCCTGTTTCAAGTCCCGTCTATTCAGCGCCCGAGAGCTACACCAGTCAGAGTTCCTCCGCGCCGAGCGTCGATCAGAACTCGACGCTGAGAGCCCGTTCGCTTGCCGATCTTCCAAGCACCGCGGGTCCCGACAGGGCATCACCGCCTCAATCCGGGGTGCCCGCTACGATGGAGGGGCGTACAGAGCGGTTCAAAGCCGTGGTCCGCCGCGTCCAGATAGGCCTTCTTGGCCATGGCGATTACGCAGGCGCGATCGACGGTCACGTTGGTCCTGCAATGCGAAAGGCCCTGCGAAAATTTCAAAGTACCCACAAGCTTACCGTGACCGGTACGATAACACCGCAGACGTTGGATGCTCTGAAAATTGCTAGCAGCTAGGGTAGGCATCCCGATATCTGTGCGCTCACTTGCGCAGTTCGAAGAGATGAGGAACCTAAAAGCAGAATACGTCTGGAAAACTGGACTACCCAAGCCCCGAGTTAGGCGTATTCCCAATCTCAATCTGCAGAGGAGTTTGATACCATGATTCGCAAGCTCATGACCGCCGTTGCTGTTGCCGGCATCCTCGCTGCCACCCCGACGGTCGCCGCGCCCTGCAAAGACGCCAAGGGCAAGTTCGTAAAGTGCCCCGATTCTGTTGCTAAACCCGCCGCGACAAAGCCTGGCATAGTGAAGGATGCGAAGGGCAAGTGCCACATCGCCTCGGGCCCCAAGAAGGGCCAGTTCACGAAGTGCACTTGATCTGAGGATGAGGCCGCATGGCTGCGACCATTATCCTGGCCGCAGCCGGCCTTTGCATCGCGTCTATCCATGACGGCGATACCTTGCGCCTTTGCGATGGTGAGCGTTTCCGCCTTTCCAACATCGATGCGCCCGACCTGCAGGACAGCCCTCGTTGCTCCCCGCAGAAAAGACAGCGCGTGGCTGGACCGAAGATTGCGACTACCGGGCCGGGGAGCAGAGCCGCAACGCCCTACGGGCTTTCGTGCTCGCTGGCCGGGTCAGCATCGAACGCTTTAGACAGGATCGTTATGGGCGGACCTTGGCCCGGATATATGTTGGCAATCAGGATGCTGGAGAATACCTGATCTCACGCGGCTTAGCCCGGCCATGGCAAAAGTGAGCGACTTACAGAGGCGTAACTTCTGAAAGGCGGCCGATACCGTAATACTGCGTGGATGAAGCTGCTCCGCACCATCTGCCTGTTTTGCACGACGCGCCGCTGGACGCCGATCGATACGATTACGGCGTGGCTATTTCTCTACATGGCCTGCCTCCGCATCTGGATCTGATCGCCACCAACGCAGTACCTCGGCACTGGACCGGACCGTCTGCACTTGAGCCTCCAAAGTAGAATCTTGAACGGCAAAAATCAGGTCAGTCACGGAAGCGTACGCCAACCCGATCGAATGTCGGCTATCCCGTTTCCCGTCTTCGAAGCCGCCCGTTCCGGAGTGTCCAACGCGACCGTCTCGGCATCCTGCTCCCAAAGCAGGCGCGCTAGGGTATGAACGAACGTCAGCATAGGTACGACCGGCTCGCGAAAGGAGACGTTCCGGAGTGTCCAACATTGCCGCCGCTCCTTTCAAAGGCAGCTTACCTTAAGGCCGATGAACGTTATGCGATAAGCAAGGGATTCGAAGCTCCCCCGGGTCAGGAAATCCCCGGCGAAGGCCGGCCTCGCCCAATGGTCCAGTTCACGCCATCTGCGCGAACCAGCCCGGACACCGATTTGCCGACGTGCCGCTCCAAAGCTGGCCGCCACGGTACCAGTGTGAAATCCCGGCTACGTTCAATTAGCGCATGACGCCCGCTGACAAGCTCCACAGAGCGCCGATAGATCCCCTCGATCTTCTCCCCCTGCCGAGCCTCTCGGAACGACATGTCGAGGTCGCCCGACAGCTGTGCCCCCACGCGAAGCAGTTCCCGCCTGCGCAGCGCCTCGAGCATGCCTTCGGAAAAGACCATCCCGCCCTCTCCCTCGGCAGCAAAACCCTGCGCCAGAAGCCACTGCCGCCGCAGCACCCGCGCCTCGCCAAGCTCCGCCCCGAATCCGGCCTCCCGCGCTGGAGGCGCACTACCTGAAACAATTTCCCGGTCGATCCACGTCGCCGCCTCCATGCCCGCGAGTTCCTTTAGCGAACCCTTAGACAACAACTCCACGGCTACAGGGCGATCATTCGTAAGCGCGAAATTCGGCGCACCTGTACGGTTGAGTGACGGGGCATGAAGGATGTGTCCACCAAGGAAGAGGTGGACACATGGAGATGGCACCGGTGGGCTCCTATGGGCTCGAGGTTGTAAG
>PJTY01000336.1_pt1 | contig 26460 bp, 20 predicted proteins | sample 1512121 | NCBI WGS metagenome assembly PJTY01 (sample SAMN08177680, study PRJNA422409) | Soil metagenome, whole genome shotgun sequencing project. | isolation source: Soil enriched (2) on filter paper: alkali lignin treatment | place: USA: Madison | collected 2015-01-15 | reverse complement strand
GCCGCCATGCTCTCGTTCCTTCCGGTTTTTCGGACCGACCCTTGCGGGACTTGGTCGTCGGGGCCGGGAAACAAGCACGGGGCCGCACCCGGCCTCATGGATTCATGATCTATTGACCATTTTTAGGCCGCGCACTTGTGCATGAAGCCATCAGCCGTAATTGCCGCTCCCCTTGCGAAGGAGGCGCGATTTCGACTGTCGGACATGGGCCTGATCCAAAGGGAGCGGGCCGGGCGGCGGATATCCCGCCCTTAATCGCCGCAGGTCATCTCGAAGGGCTATCAGCCGATTAGTCGGCTTGCGGTCGGCGGTCCGAGGGCCATCATTCAGGGCGAAGGGATGGGGGCACACACGCGGGGGCGTGGTGACAGCCTCACGGCACACCATCCGCCAGTCAGGCCGCAAGTCTGGCTATCAGCCTGGGGCTCGATCACGCATGAAAATACTCGTCCTTTCCAGCCTGGCCTATTCGCTCACCAATTTCCGGGGCGCCCTGCTGCGGGAACTGAAAGCGAACGGGCACGAGGTCGTCGCCGTCGCGCCCGACCGGAATGCCGCGGTGGAGCAGGACCTCGCCGCCTGGGGAATCGCCTTCCGCCTCGTGCCGATGGCACGCACCGGCACCAATCCGGTGAAGGACGCAGGCCTGCTCTCCGCTTATGTGAAGCTGATGATGGCGGAAAAGCCGGACCTCGTGCTGGCTTATACGCAGAAGCCGATCATCTACGGCGGGATCGCCGCGCGCATGCTCTGCGTGCCGCGCTTCTTCGCGCTGATGTCGGGTCTCGGCTATGTCTTCAGCGAGGACAGCAAGGCCCGCAAGGGGCTGCGCTGGGCGGTGACGCGGCTCTACCGCGAGGCGGTGCGCCGGGCGCGCGGAGTCTTCGTGTTCAATGCCGACGACCGGCAGGACATGATCGACCTCGGCATCGTGACCCCGCGCCAGAACGTGATTCAGGTGCCCGGCTCGGGCATCGATCTCGAGCGTTTCCGCCTCGAACCGCTGCCGCGCGGCCGCCTGCGGTTCCTGCTGGTCGGCCGCCTGATGCGCGACAAGGGCATCTACGAATTCGTCGAGGCGGCAAGGCAGCTCAAGCTCGATCATCCGGAAGTCGAATTCTGCGTGCTCGGCCATTACGAGCGCGCCAATCCGACCGGGATCGACGAAGTGGAATGCGCGCGGCTGGCGCGTCAGTTCCCGGTGCAGTTCATTCCCGGCACCAGCGATGTGCGCCCCTATCTGGCCAGCAGCTCGGTCTTCGTCCTGCCGTCCTACTACCGCGAGGGGCTGCCGCGCACGATCCTGGAAGCCATGGCGACCGGCCGCCCGATCATCACCACCGACATGCCCGGCTGCCGCGAACCGGTGATCGAGGGCGAGAACGGCTTCCTGGTGGCGCCGCGCGACGTGGGTGCGCTCAAGGCGGCGATGCAGCGCTTCATCGAGGCGCCGTCGCTGGTGACGAGCATGGCCGCCCGTTCGCGCGACCTTGCCGAGAAGATCTACGACGTGCGCAAGGTGAACCACCAGTTGCTCGACGAGATGGACCTCCTGCGCGAACCCTGGAACGAACCGGCGACGATCCGCACGCAGCCTTCACCCTCTGACGACCTTCCGCCCGAAACCGCCCCCGTGCACAGCGCCGGGCCTTCGCGGGCGGTGGCGGGCTGAGATCGGGAGGGGGCAAAATGCGGGCTGTCGTGATCGGGGCCGTGGGAAGTACCCAGGTCCTCGTGGAAGAACTCGCCGCTGCGGCGGACTGGGACCTGACCATGGTCGGAACCCTGCCGCCCGAACTCCACGGGCGCCATTCCGACCTCGTGGACATGGCGCCGTTCGCCGAGCGGGCCGGGGCGCGGCTTTTCCCGATCGCGCGCACCAACGATCCCGAGGTTCTCGAACGGGTCCGCGCCGAGCGGCCGGACTATGTCTTCGTGGTCGGCTGGTCGCAGATCGTCGGGCCGGAGTTCCTGTCGATCGCTGCGAAAGGCGCGATCGGCTATCATCCGGCACCGCTGCCGCGCCTGCGCGGGCGGGCGGCGATTCCCTGGACGATCCTGCTGGACGAGCCGATCTCCGCCTCCAGCCTGTTCTGGATCGCGGAAGGGACCGACGACGGCGACATCCTCGACCAGCACTATTTCCACCTCGCCCGCGACGAGACCGCACAAAGCCTCTACGACAAGCACATGGATGCCCTGCGCGCGATGCTGCGCACGGCGCTGCCCCGGCTGGCGGCAGGCGAGCAGCCGCGCGAGGTGCAGGACGAGCGCTATGCCACCTGGGCGACCAAGCGCACCCCTGCCGACGGCCTGATCGACTGGCGCGATCCGGCAGTCGCCATCGACCGCCTCGTCCGCGCGGTGGGGCGGCCCTATCCGGGCGCCTTCACCCATGTTTCCGGGCGCAAGCTGACGGTCTGGGCCACCCGCCCGGTCGGCGGCGGCGAGCGGCACCACGCCATTCCGGGTCAGGTCATGGCCAGCCGCGACGGTGTCCTGACCGTGCAGACCGGCGATGGCCTTCTCGAACTGACCGACTGGGAGCTTGCCGAGGGCAAGCCTCCGGCCCTCCATGCCGTGCTGAAAGGATAACCGGTGCCTCTCGATCACTATGGAAAGGTGCTGGTCGTCGCGCCGCATCCCGATGACGAGATCCTCGGCTGTGGCGGCACGATGGCGCGCATGGCGGCGGCGGGGATGGACGTGCAGGTCGTGGTCGTCACCAGCGGACGGCCCCCGGCTTTCTCGGAAGAGGGCGTGGCAAAGGTCCAGGCGGAGATGCGCCGGGCGCACGAACATATCGGCGTCGGCGAAGTGCACATGCTGGATTTCCCGGCTGCCTCGCTCGACATCGTGCCTGCGGCTGAACTCAATGCCGCGCTTGGCCGGGTGGTGCGCGCGGTGCAGCCGGACACGCTCTTCATACCGTTCCTGGGGGACATCCATCAGGACCATCAGCTGGCGTTTCTCGCCGCGATGGTCGCCGCCCGCCCGCGCGACCGCACGGTGCCGACGCGCATTCTGGCCTACGAGACGCTTTCCGAGACCAACTGGTACGCGGCGCCGATGACGCCGCCTTTCGTGCCGAACGTCCACATCGACATTGCCGCCACGCTGCAACGCAAACTCGATGCCTTCGCGATGTTCGAAAGCCAGCTCCGCGACTTTCCCGACGAGCGCTCGCTCATCACCATCGAGGCGCTGGCGCGTCTGCGCGGATCGACGGTCTTTGCCGAAGCCGCTGAAGGTTTCGTGCTGGTCCGCGCCATCGAACGCTGAGAACGTGTTGGGCAATGCCCGGATGGGCATTGCAAACGGACGTTGAAGCCGGGCTGCCCGCGCGGTGCCGTGGCGCCCCAAGGCGCGGTTCGGTGAAATAACGCCGGGTTGTTACCGGCCTTCCGGAAAGCAGATATCCGGAATATTCGGAAGATGTTTTCATGTATAGTACGTGAATACTTTTCCGGACCGGTCCTGCCCATCTCGCGAACGGTCGCATCCATGGGCCTTATCCGGATCGCGACACGCGCACGAACGGCTGCATGTGGAAGTTTGGTTAGTTTACCGAATAAGCATGTCGTTCAGGGCGTATGGCCGATGCGGCAGTGCCGCATAACCCCGACGAAGGGTTCCGACAGCTTTCGTGAATCGGCTTCGACCGAGGGCGTGCGTGACGCGAATTTCAACGCGCGGCACGGCGTGTCGTGGGAAGCGCAGTCGATTGCAAAAGTCAGAGCGAGTCGCACCGCGGAAATGCTGGCTTTAGGGGGATTCGGCCGATGCCGGCGAGCCGGGAAAGTTGAAACCGATTCACCTTGCCGATCGGCGCTTCTGAAGGGGGTAGCTAACTTTCGTAAGCTAACCGGTTGAAAACGGTGAACTTAATCCAGTAACTACCTCTTTTGAGGTAGATTGTACCAGAATTATACATTCGACTCCCGCAGGACGAGAATGAAAATTTGGAAAGCCTGGTTATCTCTCTGATCATAGGGGGAATTCGAAAAGCTCGTAATGACTGTTAGGGGGCTCAATTGCACCACAGCGCCCCCTCGACTTGAACGCGAGGATATGTTCTAAGATGATCTACCTAAGGAGTGGGTGGAAATAGGGGGCATACAAAGGGGGCTCGCCATTTCTGGCACGGTCATCCGGCGATTGTCGTTGATTTTCTGATATGGGATTTCCTTAGGTGAAATCCTTGGCCGATCCGTCTTGCGCATCCGCTTGATGGATCGTGCCCCAAAAAAATGAAAAAAAGAAAATGGGTCGTCCGTATTTCCGTTATTCAGGAGAGAAAGACGATGTCGACTTTTGATGAAGTGTCCGTGAGCATTGTCGGTTTCAACTCCCTCGTCAGGGAAGGGATCTGCAAGATCCTCGACAAGTGCGAATTCAAGTGCACCCGGTTCTTCAAGGACTGCGATGCGGTGCTGAGCGACAGTGACATGCCGCCGGTGGGCCTCACGGTTTTCGATATGGGAACCTGCGGTGACCTGCTGGAATGCCTTCCGGCCATGAAGGAGCGCCATCCCCATATGCGGGCGGTGCTGCTGACCGACGAATTCGACTTCGGCCAGATGGTGGAAGCCTTCCAGCTCGGCGCCCATGCTTTCCTGCTGAAGGAAATCGGCTCCGAACCGCTGATCGAGTCCCTGCGATTGGTTAACCAGGGTGAAAAGGTATTGCCGAGCGCGCTGCTGCAGCACCTGCCGCAGAAGCAGATCATCGCCGAGGGCAAGGCCGAAGTGCAGGTCCAGCTCAGCGAACTGCTCTCCGAACGCGAGATCGACACGCTGCGCTGCCTGGTCATGGGCTATCCCAACAAGGTGATCGCCTACCGCCTCGATATCAGCGAGGCGACCGTGAAGGTCCACGTCAAGGCGATCCTGCGCAAGCTGATGGTGCAGAACCGCACGCAGGCGGCGATCTGGGCGGTCAACCAGGGCCTCATCACCCACGGCGGCGATTACCGCGAGACCGGCGACTACGTGCCGGTAGAGGAAACCGTCCGCGCACCGGTGGCGCTGGCCATCGCCCGCTGAGGCGGAACGGGGCAACGAACAGGGGGCCGACCGGGAGTTCCGGTCGGCCACTCGAACAGGGTACTACTTTTCCCGGACGACGCAGCGGAAGCCGATATGCGTCGTCGCCGTGTCGATCATCTCGGGATGGCGCGCGGCGGGGCGATAGCGCTGGCAATAGTTGGCCGCGCAGAGGTGCGAACCGCCCTTGATGACCTTGCGGCCGATCTTCACCAGCGGCTGCGCGGGATCGAAACTTTCCTTCAGCTTCGCGCCCTTCGGATTGCTGATCGCACAGCATGATCCGCCCGGCTTCTTGCCGCCTTCAGGACGCTCCGACCACCAGTCCCGCGTCCATTCCCAGGTGTTCCCGATCATGTCGTAGAGGTCATAACCGTTGGCCGGGAAGCTGCGCACCGGTGAGGTCCGTTCCCAGCCGTCCAGGCACTGGTTGGCGAAGGGGAACAGGCCCTGCCAGTAGTTCGCCATCATCCGCCCCTCGGGCGCGAGTTCGTCGCCCCAGGCATAGTCGGCGCCCTCCAGCCCGCCCTTGGCGGCGAATTCGAACTCGGCTTCGGTCGGCAGGTCCTTGCCTGCCCACTTCGCATAGGCCTCTGCATCGGCGTAGGCGACGTGGACCACCGGATGGTCCCATAAGTCCAGTGCGTCGATATCGCTGCTCGGCCCCAGCGGATGGCGCCAGCTGGCGCCGAATTCGAAGTTCCACCAATGGGCGGGGTTTGCGGTATCCACGGGCGTCGCTGTCTTGCGGAACACCAGCGAGCCTGCATGCGCCATCTCCGGCGGCATACCGGGATAGTCCCTGGGATCGGGGGCGATCTCGGCCACGGTGACATGGCCGGTCGCCTCGACGAAGCGCGCGAAATCGCGGTTGGTCACCGGCGCTTCATCGATCCAGAAGGCATCGACGGAGACGTGCCGCAACGGCGCTTCCTCGGGGTAGAACCGTTCCGACCCCATCGTGAACGGGCCGCCCGGCACGCGGATCATGCCGCGCAGCAGCGTGCTGCCTTCGGCCAAAGGCGGGGGCAGGGTCTCGGTCATTCAAGGTCCTCTCGGTCGATCTCCGCCCTGTCTAGAGCCGCTTTGATTCTGCGCCAAATGCGTAATTCCAAAGCGAGGAGATCGACCGGAACCTCAGCCGAGTTCCTTTTCCTTCTCGGCGTAGAGGCGTTCCAGTTCGGCGCGGCTCTTCTTCTCGGCGGCGGTCTTGAGCTGGCCGCAGGCCGCGTCGATGTCGCGCCCGCGCGGAGTGCGCACCGGGGCGGAGATGCCGCCCTTGAACACGATCTCGGAGAACGCCTTGATCCGCTCCGGCGTCGAGCACTCGTACTGCGCGCCGGGCCAAGGGTTGAACGGGATCAGGTTGACCTTGGCGGGCAGGTCGTACTTCCTGAGCAGGCGGACGAGTTCGTGCGCGTCCGCGTCGCTGTCGTTCTTGTCCTTCAGCATCACATATTCGAACGTGATGCGGCGCGCGTTCGAGGCGCCTGGATAGTCGGCGCAGGCCTGGAGCAGGTCCTCGATGCCGTACTTCTTGTTGACCGGCACGATCTCGTCGCGAACTTCCTTGGTCACCGCGTGGAGCGAGACGGCCAGGTTCACGCCGATTTCCTCGCCGCAGCGCGCCATTTGCGGGATCACGCCCGAGGTCGAAAGCGTGATGCGGCGCTTGGAAAGCGCCAGACCGTCGCCGTCCATCACCAGCTTGAGGGCATCGCGCACATTGTCGAAGTTGTAGAGCGGCTCGCCCATGCCCATCATCACGATGTTGGTGAGCAGGCGGCCGTCGGAGGTGTAGCTGCCTTCCTCTTCGTCGTCGGCCCCATCCGCGCCCCTGATTTCTGCGCCGTCCACGCCGTCGGCGAAAGCGAAGTCCATGCGGCCCTTGGGCCATTCGCCCAGCGTGTCGCGCGCCAGCATGACCTGGCCGACGATCTCGCCGACCGTCAGGTTGCGCACGAGGCGCATGGTGCCGGTGTGGCAGAAGCGGCAGTTGAGCGTGCAGCCGACCTGCGAGGACACGCAGAGCGTGCCGCGATCAGCGTCGGGGATGAACACCATCTCGAAGTCGTGCGCATCGGCGGTGCGCAGCAGCCACTTGCGGGTGCCGTCGCTGGAGTGCTGGGCTTCGACGATTTCCGGGCGTCCGATCACGAAGCGCTCGGCGAGCCAGGGGCGCATGGTCTTGGCGATGTCGGTCATCGCCTCGAACTCGGTGACGCCCCGGTGGTAGAGCCAGTGATAGACCTGCTTGGCGCGCAGCTTGGCGGCCTTGGCGTCGAGACCGGCGCTTTCGAACAGTTCCGCGATCCGCTTCTTCGGCAGGCCGATCAGGTCCAGGCGGCCGTCCTCGCGCGGGGTCACACCCTCCACGAGGTTCGGGCGGGGCACCGGCACGGGGTCGATATGGCCCGGGATCGGCATCGGGGCAGCACCGATGGTGCCGGAAAGGGTCTGGGTCGCGTCTGTCATGATTGGGCGGCCATATAGTGCATCCGCGGCCAAAACGGAAGATGCGCGCGCAGAGGTGCCCGCGCGAACCCCGCAATAGCCCTTGGAGTTCCCGCTGCCGGGCGCTCGCAAAAGGCGCTCCATCGATCAAGTGTGACCGAAAAACATCAGCATTTTCGTTGTGTTAGGTTCAGGAAACCGGCCCTCTATGACGAGCATTTGACCAGTCCGGACGGGCCGGTCGCCGAAACGGATGCCCGCCGAAAAGAACAACGAATGGAGCATCGCATGAAGAAGATTCTCGTTTGCCTCGCCGCCGGTTCGGCGCTCGCCTCGGTTCCCGCCATGGCGCAGGATACCGGGCCGGCGCAGCCCTTCTCGGGCTTCCACGTCGAGGCGCTGGCCGGTTACGACGTGACCAAGGCTGGCAGCAGCGTCGATGACGACGTCAATGTCGACAACGACCAGTCGATCGACGGCTTCGCCTATGGCGTCGGCGCGGGCTACGACTTCCGCTCGGGCAACCTGGTCTTCGGTCCCGAGGCGGAAGTGACCTGGTCTACCGCCAAGACCAAGTTCAACGACGGCGATTTCGAGGGCTTCGGCATCGGCAACGTCAAGACCAACCGCGACCTCTATGTCGGTGCGCGCCTCGGTTATGTCGTCACGCCGACGACGATGGTCTACGCCAAGGGTGGCTACACCAATGCCAAGTTCGACGTGCGCAGCACGTTCGGCACGGTCGAGACCAACCGCGACATCGATGCCGACGGCTGGCGCATCGGCGCGGGCGTGGAGCAGGCCGTCACCAACAATGCCTTCGTAAAGCTCGAATACCGCTACTCGAACTACAGCAAGGGCGAGATCGACTATACCGGCGACGTGCCGGACGGCACCCGCTTCAACCTCGACACCGACCGCCATCAGGTCATGGCCGGCGTCGGCGTCCGCTTCTGAGCGGGCATCGGATCGAGAAGGAGGGGCGGGAGCGAAAGTTCCCGCCCTTTTCTATGGCAATTTGGCGCAGCCGATCAGTGCGGCGTCCATCGCCGAGGCGGCGCCCGACAGTGCCCAGGCATTGACGAAGCGCTTCCCCTGCCGGTCCCGCGCGGTGACCGTCATGCGCAGGGCGGACCGCATAGCGGCGACGATCGCGGCATTGTCCTTCTCGTCCCGCCCCCAGGCATCGCCTTCCCCTGCCGCGAGAACGAAGCGCTGTCCTCCAAGCGAAAGGGTGACCTGTGCACCTTGGGCAAGCCGCCGCGAGAGCCGGAAATGGACTTGCCCCCGCGCCCCGCGCCGGGGCCAGGTGCCGACCGCCGCAAACGGCTGGTACTCGCGCGCCGCCGCGTTCGGCTCGGCCATGGCGATGGCATAGCAGCGCGGAATCACCGGATCGCGAAACGCGCCCCAGCCTGCGTAGATACCCAGACTCTCGCGGGCGAGCGCGGGCACGTTGAGGCAGGCGGCCACGGCAAGCCCGATCGCGCACAGGCGCCGGGTCACGAGGCCGGGTACTCGATCTCCATGACTTCCCACTCCTTCTCGCCCGACGGCAGGCGCACCAGCTTGAGGTCGCCCACCGCAGCACCGCGCAGGGCGCGGGCGAGTGGGGCGCTCCAGCCGATCAGGCCCTTGGCGGCGTCCTGCTCGTCGTCGCCGACGATGGTGAGGGTCTTGTGGTTGTCGTCCTCGTCGGCGATCGTCACGGTGGCGCCGAAGAAGACCTTGCCGCGCTCGGTCTGGTCGGCCGGGTTCACCACCCGCAGCGCCTTCATGCGGCGGGCGAGGTAGCCGAGTTCACGGTCGATCTCGCGCATGCGCTTGCGGCCGTAGAGATAGTCGCCGTTCTCCGAGCGGTCGCCGTTGCCCGCCGCCCAGGACACGATCTCGACGATCTCCGGGCGCTCCTTGCCGAGCAGATGGTCGTAGCGGGCGCGCAGCGCGGCCATGCCTGAAGGCGAGATCGGAGGACCGGCGGGTTTCATGGCGCAATCCATATAAAGCATTGCCCGCGTCGCCAAGGCCCGGCCAAGACCCTCGCTTGCTTCTCCACGGCCTTGCGCCGCCTCTATTAGTCCGACAAAAGAGCGGTCTACGAATTTGGGAGCAAGGACAGGCCATGGAATTTTCACGCCGCACCGCGCTGCTCGCCGCCGCTTCCGCGCCGCTGGTGGGACTTGCAGGAAAAGCCGCTGCCCAGGCCGGTGCCCCGACAATTGCGCCTTCCGCTGCCCTCGAACCCGCGCCCGGCGCCGCTCTCGCGCCGCGCCCGCCGATGGGCTGGAACAGCTGGAACAGCTTTGCCGGGACCATCACCGAGGCACAGGCCCTCGAAACCGCCGCGATCATGCGCGAAAAGCTGCTGCCCTTCGGCTACGACGTCTTCACCGTCGATATCCAGTGGTACGAGCCGGAGGCGAGCAGCTACACCTACAACGCCAACCCGATCCCGGCGCTCGACGCCCATGGCCGGGTGATCCCCGCGCCGAACCGCTTCCCTTCGTCCAAGGGCGGAAAGGGCTTCGCGCCGCTCGCCGCCAAGGTTCACGCCATGGGCATGAAGTTCGGCATTCACGTCATGCGCGGCATCCCGCGCCATGCCGTGAAGCTTAACCTGCCGGTGCTCGGCACCAAGTTGCGCGCGCAGGACATCGCCGATACCTCCAGCGTGTGTTCGTGGAATCCCGACATGTACGGCGTCGACATGAGCAAGCCCGGCGCCCAGGAATACTACGACAGCGTGTTCAAGCTCTACGCCTCGTGGGGCGTCGATTTCGTCAAGATGGACGACATGAGCCGCCCCTACGACGCCCACGCGCCGGAGATCGAGGCCGCCGCCAAGGCCATCGCCCGCTGCGGCCGCCCCATGGTGCTGAGCCTCTCCCCCGGCGAAACCCCTGTCCTGCGCGGCGCCCACGTTCGCCAGCACGCGCAGATGTGGCGCATCTCCGACGACTTCTGGGACGAGTGGGCGCAACTCTACGCCCAGTTCACGCGCCTGGAAAACTGGACCCCGTTCCGTGGCCCCGGCTCCTGGCCCGACGCCGACATGCTCCCTCTTGGCCGCCTCGCTCTCGGCGACCGCGACACCCGCTTCACGCCGGACGAGCAGCGCACGCTGATGACGCTCTGGTCGATCGCCCGCTCACCGCTGATCATGGGCGGCGACCTGCGCCACCTCGACGCGCCGACGCTGGCGCTGCTGACCAATCGGGAGGTGCTGGCGGTGAACCAGGCGAGCACCGACAACGCGCCACTGTTCCTCGACGACGGCACCAAGGTCTGGACCGCGCGCGCGGACGGCGGCGATCGCTACGTGGCGCTGTTCAACGTGTCGGACAAGGAGCGCGAGGTGAGCGTGGCGCTCTCGCTGCTTGGTCTCGGTGGCAAGGCGACGGTGCGCGATTTGTGGGAGGGTAAGGACCTTGGTCAGGTCGAAGGGCGCGTTTCGGCGCGGCTTGCCTCGCATGGGGCGGGGTTGTTCAGGGTGAAGAGCATTTAAAGAGGAAGTTCTGGGGGATGATCCCCCAGACCCTCAAAATGTCAGCGCCGTGCACGACCTATCCGGTGTGCGCTCCTTGCGGCGCAGCCAATAAGTCTCCCGACGCCGCCATGGGCGCGCTACGGAGTTGGCCCGCGTGACCTGGACGGTATTGGGGTGCAGGGGTGTTAACCCCTGCTTCTTCCTTTGAAACCTTAAACCTTCACCCCGGCGCCCGCTTCCCGATCAACTGCGTAAGCGGCGTGTTCCCGCGATAGCCCGACTGGGTCGGATACATCCACTCATAGACCACGGCGTTCTCCAGCACGCGCTGGATGTAGTTCTTGGTCTCGTAGATCGGGATCTGCTCCAGCCAGTCGATCCAGTCGACTGCGCCGGTGCGGGGGTCGCCGTTGGCCGCCAGCCACTTGTTCACATTGCCTGCGCCCGCGTTGTAGGCGCCGACCGCCAGCGGCAGCGAGCCGCCGAAGTAGTTGCGCATGCGGGTGAAGTAGGCGTCACCGAGGCGGATGTTGTAGGTGGCGTCGCTGACCAGTTGGTTCTGGTCGTAGGCGAGGCCGAGCTTGCCCGCCTGTTCGCGTGCGGTGGCGGGCATGAGCTGCATCAGGCCGCGTGCCCCGGCGTGGCTGAGCGCGTTCTGGGCGAACTGGCTCTCCTGCCGGGTGAGGGCGTGAACCATGGCGAAGTCGGCGCCCGGTGGCACCGGGATCAGCGGATAGGCGATCTGGCCGAAGTCCTGGTAGCCGTCGCCGTGCGCACTCTGGCCGAGGATCACGGCAAGGTCGCGGCGGCCGATCTCTCGGGCGAGTTCGGCAACGAGAACGTGGTCGCTCTCGCTCTGGGCTTGGTCGGAGATTTCGCGGAAGAACTGGACGGTGGTGCGCCAGTCGCCGTCGCGGGCGACGTCGCGCACGGCATTGGTCAGCGGCTTGGCGAAGAAGGCGCTGCGTTCGGCCTGTGTCGGCACGCCGCGTGGGCGGGTGTCGAGGTCGGGCAGGGGGCGGCCCAGTCGTTCGAGGGCGAGCTGGCCGTAGAAGTAGTGCGGATAGGCGGCGGCCATCTGGAAGTAGCGGTTTGCGCCTGCCGTGTCCCCGGCCTTGGCAAGCGCGCGGCCTGCCCAGTAGAAGCCCTTGGAGCGCGTGCCCGGCGTCTGCGCGGCGGCGCCGTAGCGGTAGAACAGCGGCGCGGCGCGGCGGGCGTCGCCCAACTGCCAGAGCGCCTTGGTGCCGCCCAGCCAGACCAGCGTCGTGTAGTCGTCTCGCAGGCGGAACGAGAGCTGGCTGATGTCGGTGCCGGGGGCGAAGGCGTCGTCGATGCCGCCGGCGATGCGCACCGCCGAATCGGCGCCCGCGCCCTTGGCGGCGGTGAGCAGTTCGCGCACCCACTTCTCCGGTTCGGGCACCGGTGTCGTCAGGGTGGGGCGGTTGGCGAGCAGGGCGATCTCGGCGGGGAGATTGCCGGTCTTGCGGGCCTGGACGGCGCGGGCGTAGATATAGCCGCCGTCGGCGTTCATCTGCGGCGTCAGCGTCAGGCCCAGCGTGCCGGGGGGCGAGCCTTGCAGCATCGTCAGCCGCTCCATGAACAGCGCGCGGCGTTCGGTGGAGACGAAGGAGATCTGTCGCTCGGCCTGCGATGTCTCGCCCTGCCAGAGCAGGCGGTCCATGCGGGCGTCGTGGTCCGCCGGGGTGATGGCGCCGCGCCAGGTCGAGAGGATCAGCGCCTCGTCGCTTGGCGCCAGGGTGCCGCCGCGCCAGGCGGCCAGCGCGCGCTGCTGGGCCTCGGGGCGGCGCAAGGTGGTCAGCGCCGTGGCGTAGCGCCCGGCGGCCTGATTCGAGAGCGGCGGATAGCGGGTGAAGAACGCCACCACGGAGTTGGCGTCCGGCGACTGATTGACCAGCGCACGCTCTGCCGAGCCGCGAATCTTGTCGGCCTGCGGGTAGCCGGGATAAGTCAGCAGGAAGCTGGAATAGCTGCCGAAATCGAGTCCGTCCGAAGCCACGAGCTGGCGCCAGCGGTCGATCGACTGGTGGACGGGCATGTCGTGCGACTGCATGGAACGCGCCTTCGCCAGGTCCCATTCGCGGCCGTCCTGTGCGGCTGCGGGGGTCCCGAGAGCGATGCCGAAGAGGGCGGTCGAAGCAAGCAAGACGAGGGGGGCGACACGCTGCATGCTGGACATTTTGGGAAAAGGCTCCTTATCAGGCGCTGAACATCGGGTCCGTCGGATCCGATCATTGAACATCAGGTGAGGTAAAGTCCATGTTCTCGGGTTCCATTCCTGCGCTTGTTACACCGTTTCGCGATGGAGCGTTCGATGAACAGGCCTTTCGGCGACTCGTGGACTGGCAGATCGAATCGGGGTCCTCGGCACTCGTTCCCTGCGGCACGACCGGCGAGAATTCGACGCTTTCGAACGCCGAGCACCACCGCGTCATCGAACTCTGCGTCGAGCAGGCGGCCGGGCGCGTGCCGGTGATCGCAGGCTGCGGCAGCAACGATACGATGAACGCGCTGCTGCACATGAACTTCTCCAAGAAGTGCGGCGCCTCGGCGGCGCTGCTGGTGGCGCCGTACTACAACCGGCCGAGCCAGGAAGGGTTGCTGGCGCATTTCACCTATCTGGCGGAAAACAACGACCTGCCGATCGTGCTCTACAACGTGCCCGGCCGCACCGTCACCGATCTGCTGCCGGAAACGGTCTGCGAACTGGCGCGCCGCTTCCCGGATCGCTTCATTGCCATCAAGGACGCCAGCGGCGATCTCAGCCGCGTGACCGACCACCGCATGGGCATCGGCAAGCATTTCGTGCAGCTTTGCGGCGACGATGAACTGGCGCTGCCGTTCAACGCGGCGGGCGGCGTCGGCTGCATTTCGGTGACGGCGAACGTCGCACCGAAGCTCTGCGCCGAGTTCCAGGCAGCCTGCGCGGCCAACGACCTTGAGGAAGCGCGCCGCCTGAACGACCTGCTCTATCCGCTCCACTACGCCATGTTCGAGGACAGCTCGCCGGGCCCGTGCAAGTACGCGCTGGCCCAGGTGCACGACTGGATCGAGAACGAACTGCGTCTGCCGCTGGTCCCGTGCAGCGACAAGGCCCGCACCGCTGTGGACGAAGCACTGGTCCACGCCGGACTGATTTGAAAAATGCCCGTTAGGGCATTTTGAGGCGGCACCGGCCCGCGCCCCCACCCTGCCACCCAACGGTAGTATCCTGCGGGTGGCAGGGTGGGGGCGCGGGCCGGTGCCGCCAAAATCCGCCTGCGGCGGATTTTCAAACCGACTCTGAACGGTTTTAGTGTCCGTCGTCCCGGACCTGATCCGGGACGACGTTTATAGGCCGGCCCTCAATCCGCCGGATTGTTCTTCTCTACGAAGCGCACGGCCTCGGACAGCATGCGCTTGCGCGTTTCCTCGCGCGACAGCCAGTGGTCTTCGCCCGCCAGAGTGACGAATTCGTAGGGCTTGCGGGCGTCCTTCAGCGCATCGGCCATGACCTGACTCTGCTTGTAGCCGACGACCGTATCGTCCTTGCCGTGGATCAGCAGCACGGGCGCATCGGCACGCGCGGCGAAGCGGCGGGGCGACACTTCGTCGTAGAGCTTGGGGTCGCCAAGCTGTTCCCGCAGCGCCTTGGTGAGCATCTTCGAATCGCCGCTTTCGCGGATGTCGGTGGAATACATCAGCCTGAGATCGGCGACGCCCGCCACCGAGACCGCGCAGTGATAAAGCCCCTGTTGCAGGGTGACCCCGGCCAGCGCCGCATAGCCGCCATAGCTTGCGCCGACGATGCAGGCGCGCTTCGGGTCGACGATGCCCTGTTTGGCCAGTTCGGCGAGGCCGTCCGAGATGTCGGTCTGCATCTTGCGGCCCCACTGGCCGTCCCCGGCATGGCGGAAGGCATCGGTGCGTCCGGTCGAGCCGCGGAAATTCGGCTGGAACACCGCATAGCCGCGCGAGGCGAAGGCCTGCGCCCACCAGTCGAACTCCGCCTTGTCATGCGCGGCGGGGCCGCCGTGCGGCAGCAGGATGACCGGCAGGTTCTTCGCCTCGCGGCTGGGCGGCAGCGTCAGGATGCCGTCCATGTCGAGGCCGTTCTGCGCCTTGTAGCCGACGACGGAGATCGCCCCGACCTGCTCCGGGTTGATGGCCGCGCGCTCGTAGCCGATCGGATCCGCCCGCTTGGCGCGCACGTCTACGAGATACCAGGTGCCGCTGTCCTTGTTGCCGGTGGTGCGCACCAGCACTTTTGCGAAGTCCGGCGTCCAGTCGATCAGGTGCGCCTCGCGGCCGGAAAAGGCCTTGAAGATGCGGGTGATGGCGCTTTGATGGGCCGGGTCGTCCATGACCGTCTGCGGCGTTTCGCCCTGTGTGCGATAGCCGATCATGTCGCCGCTGATGCGATCGACGAAGAGACGCTCGATGCCGGTGTCGTAGAGGATTTCCTTGGCTTCCCCGCCGGCCAGCGGCACTTCGAACCAGCGCGAGGCGCCGTCCTCGTCCTCGATCGCGTAGACTACGGTGGCCCCGCCCTTGCCGAACGCGATCAGGCTGACGTTGCCGGTCGGATCGACCCCGCGCGCCAGTTCCGCCCCGCGCGGGACATTGATCTTCCAGGTACCGCTCGTCTCCGAGATGTCGAGGATGACGGCCACGTTGCCGCTGCGGTCGATCAGCCAGTCCCGGTAATGGTCTTCCGAAGGAGGCTGGGCGAGGACCCGGGCGCGGTTGGTCTTGAGGTCCACGGCATAGAGCGTGGAGCGGCCATGGCGCCAGCGGGGCTGGCTGCCTTCCACATCGAGCGCGATGCCGCCGAAGTAGCCGACCGTGCGGCCGTCGATCGTGCGGATGCCGTAGCGGCCGCGCGTGGTCTTGGCGATCCCCTGGTTCTTCCCGAAGACCAGCCCCGATTCGCCGCCCGGCTTCAGGGGCAGGATGATCGTGCCGTTCATCTCGTACTTGGCGGCGGTGAAGCCGAACAGCGGCACCGTGGCGCTGTTGGTGAGCAGCACGGTGTCGTTGTCCGCCCATTCGATCGCGCGAACCTTGGTGGTTCCGGGCGAGCCGTTCAGCACGACCTCGTTGTTCTTGAGTATGATGACGCGCCGTTCGCCGCCCGTGTGGGTGACGCTGGCGATCGAGGTGCCGTCCGGCGAGATCGCGGCATCCTCCACCTGCGGCAGCTCGCCTTAGGCGTCGAGCGGTGGTGGCTGGACCGCGCCCGGTGCGGCGACGGCTGCGGACACCATGGATTCGGCAATGAGAAAGGCGGCCGGAAGAGCCGACCGAAGTATCAGACGCACGTTGAATTACCCCCGTTTGTTCCGGATTATTCAAATCGGCGGACTGCTTTGGCAAGGACAATCTTGGGCGCCGTTGCGGTTAAAATGCCTTCATCGCCTCGGTCGGAGCACGTACCGTCTCCGGCATGACGAAATCGCGCAAACGGGGCGTTTCCTTTTTGCGCGCGAATCCCTACATGCCGGGACATCATGGCACGTCCGCAGCACAAGACATTCGACAAGCACAAGAGCGTCGCGGAAAACCGCAGAGCCCGCTTCGAGTACCACATCGAGGAAACCTTCGAGGCCGGCATCGCGCTGACCGGCACCGAGGTGAAATCGTTGCGGTTCGGCGAAGGCTCGATCGCGGAGGCTTACGCCGAGGTCAAGAACGGCGAATGCTGGCTGGTGAACTCCAACGTACCGGAATTCAGCCACGGCAACCGCTACAACCACGTGCCCAAGCGCCCGCGCAAGCTGCTGCTGCATGAGCGGGAGATCTCCCGCCTCCAAGGTTCGGTGGAGCGCAAGGGCATGACCCTGGTGCCGCTGTCGATCTACTTCAACGGCCGGGGCCGCGCGAAAGTCGAACTGGCGCTGGCCAAGGGCAAGAACGCGGCGGACAAGCGCAACACGATCAAGGAACGCGACTGGAAGCGGGAGCAGGGCCGCATCCTGCGCGAGCACAAGTGAGCGCGCTGCTGCACCGCCTGGGCGCCTGGCTGCACGGCCAGATGCCCACGCATGCGCAGCTTGAGGCGAATCGCTTCACCGCGCCGTTCACGCGCCGTCCCGAACTGTTCCGCTTCACCCGCCGCTCGGTGCCGCGCGGCGTGGCCGTGGGCATGTTCATCGGCATCTTCGCGCTGATTCCCGGCGTCCAGATCGTCGGCGCGGCGCTCATGTGCGTGCCGTTTCGCGGGAATATCCCGCTCGCCGCCGCGATCACCTTCATTTCCAACCCGGTGACGACGCTGCTGATCATCCTGCCGGTGGCGGTCGCGATCGGCAACAGCTTCGGCTACCACGCCGACATCGCCACCGTGGAAGCCATGGTGCGCGAAGGCGCGGGGCTTGCGCAGTGGCGAAACTGGCTGCTGTCGGACACCGCGCCCGCCGTCGTCATCGGCCTGTTCATCCAGTCTGTCGTCGCCGCTTTCGTCAGCTATTTCCTGACGATCTGGTTCTGGCGCTACTGGATCGGGCGCAAGCACCGCGCCCGCCGCCACCGCGCGGCTGCGGCGAAGCCCGCCGATACGGAAGGAATTGCATGAAGGCAGGCCAGCGGGAGCGGGAAACGGGCGAAGTCATGACGACTGGTAAAATCGGCGGTCTTTCCGACACCGCCGTCGTCGGCATCGCATTGGTGCTCAGCGCCGCGCTGGTCTGGCTGGTCAGCGGTGACGGACTGCTCACCGCGATCCTCACCGGCACCTTGCTGGTCTTCGCGGGTCTCGCCTGGATGGTCGCCAATCGTCGGACCGAAGCCGCCGACGTGGAGTTCGCCCAGCCCGACTGGTCGGTTACCGTCGCGGCGATCGACCGCGCCGACAGCGCCATTGCCGTCACCGACCGCGCCGGGCGCCTCGCCTGCGCCAACGGCAGTTTCGAGCAGTGGTTCGGCACCGCCAGTCCGCCGCCGCGCCTGCCGGTGGGCGATGCCGCGATGGAGCGCCTGACCGAAGCCGTCCGTGCCGCCTGGCGGGACGGCCATGCCCGTGCCGAAGTGCGTACCGAAGGCGATGCCGCCGCCGACTGGCGCGTGGAAATCCAGCGCTCGGGCCGGGGCGACGACTTTCTCGTCTGGCGCTTCCAGCCGGTCAGCTCGGTCGATCTCGTGGGCGAGATGGTCCGCCAGATAGACGGAAAACTCGGCAAGGGCCTTGCGCGCGCAGGCATTTCGGCGGCGGTCGTCGATCCCGACGGCATGATCCGCGCGGCTAGCGCCGGTTTCTCCCAGCGCGCGACGGGTGACGCTCTGGCCGACATGACCGGCCTCGATTTCGTCTCGCTGATCAGCCAGGAGGAAGGCGAGCGCATCGGCTGGGCGCGCGATTCCGGGCGCGGCGGGCCGCTCGTGCTCTACCACGTCCCGATCGCCGATCCCGATGCACCGGGCGAACCCGATCCCCATGTCACGCCTTCGCTGATGCTGGTGGTCGAGGCCGGGCAGGGCATCGGCGCGGGCGGTGGCGGGGGTACGGCTGCACCGCATCTGGAAGCGCTGATCAGCCAGTTGCCGCTCGGCCTCGCCATGGCCGACCGCGACGGGCGGCTGCTCTTCGCCAATCCCGCTTTCATGCGCGCCGCCGGGCAGGAGGGCCAGCACCCACCGAGCTATCCGACCGACCTCGTCGTCCGCGACGACAAGCGCGCGCTGTCCGAAGCGATCCGCCGCTTCGCCCAAGGCCCTGCCGCAGCAGGTGACATCGCCGTGCGGCTGACGACCCAGCCCGACGATCCGGTCTCGCTCAGCCTTGCGGGCGTGCGCGGTCTCGGCGAGGCGGCGGTGCTGCTCGGCCTCACCGATACTTCGGAAGAAACCCGGCTCAAGCGGCAGGTCGCGCAGGCCACCAAGATGCAGGCGGTGGGCCAGCTTGCGGGCGGCGTTGCGCACGATTTCAACAATGTGCTGACCGCGATCCTCGGCACCTGCGATCTCATGCTGATGCGCCACACGCCGGGCGATTCGGACTATGACGATATCCAGCAGATCCGCGCCAACTCCAACCGCGCTGCCTCGCTGACCCGCCAGCTCCTGGCTTTCTCGCGCCAGCAGACCCTGCGCCCCGAAGTGCTCCAGCTGCCCGACGTGGTGGCGGACGTCTCGCAGATGCTGCGCCGCCTGATCGGCGAGAAGATCCAGCTCGTCGTCACCCACGACCGCGACCTCGGCCCGGTCCGCGCCGATCCGACCCAGCTTGAGCAGGTGATCGTCAACCTCGCGGTGAACGCGCGCGACGCGATGCAGATGAAGGGCGACGGCGCCGGTACGCTCACCCTCGCCACCTGCCGCATCAGCAATACCGACGTGCGGGCGATGCGCAGCGAGATCATCCCGGCGGGCGACTATACCGCGCTGATCGTCGAGGATACCGGCGGCGGCATTCCGCCCGAACACCTCGGCAAGATCTTCGAGCCGTTCTTCACCACCAAGGAACAGGGCAAGGGCACCGGCCTCGGCCTCTCGACCGTCTACGGTATCGTCAAGCAATCGGGCGGCTTCATCTTTGCGGAGAGCGAGGCGGGCCGGGGGACGCGCTTCGTCGTCTACCTGCCGGTTCATCACATCGCGCCCGGTACCGCGCCCGAACCCGCGCCGGTCGAGGAACCCGAGGTCGAGCCCAGCCAGTGGGCGGGCGGCGGCGCGATCCTGCTGGTCGAGGACGAAGACCCGGTGCGCATCGTCGCCGAACGCGCGCTCACCCGGCAGGGCTATCGGGTGACATGCGCGCGCGACGGCGAGGAAGGGCTGGAACTCGTGGAGGAGGGCGGCCGGTTCGACCTCGTGATCTCCGATGTGGTCATGCCCACGCTCGACGGCCCCGGCATGGCGCGCGAGATCCGCCGCATCGCCCCGGACCTGCCGGTGCTGTTCATGTCGGGCTATGCCGAGGAGCAGCTGCGCAAGGAAATCGGCATCGCCAACGCCTGGTTCATGCCCAAACCGTTCTCCGTGCAGCAGCTCTCGGAAAAAGTCGGGGATGTTCTGGCCCGTACCGCAGGCGGCGTTAAAAATAGGAAATAAGCCGCTGTTCCCCTCTTGTTCCATGAGAACAAAGAAGATACATAGCTTCCCACGACGTTGACCTTTCCGGTCAGGCCGGTAGCAAAGGGGAAGTGACATGGCTGCTCAGCTCAAGCTGATCCAGGAAGGCAAGGAAAAGGACAACATGGACCGTCAGAAGGCGCTCGAGGCCGCGCTTGCGCAGATCGACAAGGCGTTCGGCAAGGGCTCCGCGATGAAGCTGGGTTCGAAGGAAGCGATGCAGGTCGAGGCGATCTCCACCGGCTCGCTCGGGCTCGACATCGCGCTGGGGGTCGGTGGCCTGCCGCGCGGCCGCGTGATCGAAGTCTACGGACCGGAAAGCTCGGGCAAGACCACGCTCGCCCTTCACGTCATCGCCGAGGCGCAGAAGTCGGGCGGCACCGCCGCCTTCATCGACGCCGAGCACGCGCTCGACCCGGTGTATGCGAAGAAGCTGGGCGTCAATATCGACGAACTGATCGTTTCGCAGCCGGATACCGGCGAACAGGCGCTCGAAATCACCGATACGCTGGTCCGCTCGAACGCGATCGACGTGCTGGTGGTGGACTCGGTTGCCGCGCTGGTTCCCCGCGCCGAAATCGAAGGCGAGATGGGCGATAGCCATGTCGGCCTCCAGGCCCGCCTGATGAGCCAGTCGCTCCGCAAGCTGACCGGTTCGATCAGCCGCTCGCGCTGCATGGTGATCTTCATCAATCAGCTGCGCATGAAGATCGGCGTCATGTACGGCAACCCCGAGACGACCACGGGCGGCAACGCGCTCAAGTTCTACGCCTCGGTCCGCCTCGACATCCGCCGCACCGGCCAGATCAAGGACCGCGACGATATCGTCGGCAACGCCACCCGCGTGAAGGTCGTGAAGAACAAGGTCGCGCCGCCGTTCAAGCAGGTCGAATTCGACATCATGTACGGCGAGGGCATTTCCAAGATCGGCGAGATCCTCGACCTCGGCGTCAAGGCCGGCATCGTCGAGAAGTCGGGCGCCTGGTTCAGCTACGATTCGATCCGCATCGGCCAGGGCCGCGAAAACGCGAAGACCTATCTGAAGACCAACCCCGAAATCTGCGACCGCCTCGAAAAGGCGATCCGCGCGCAGACCGCCGGGTTGGCCGAGGAAATGATGGTCGGCCCTTCGGCGGAAGACGACGTCGAGTAAGTCCTGCGCATCCCCGCAGAACCAAGAAAACCCCGGCCCTGGTGCCGGGGTTTTTGTTTCGGGTTGCCGCAGAGTCCAAATTCGTGGCGCGCGTGCAACACTGCCGAAGCGGTAGCCGCTTATCGCGGGAACCGAACAGTCTGACCGCAGCAACCCGCTTGCCGCCGCCGCGTCGCTGGATTATCGGCGCCATCTATGCACACGACCAACGAAATCCGCCGGTCCTTCCTCGACTATTTCGCCAGCAATGGTCACGAGGCCGTTCAGTCTGCGCCGCTCGTTCCTTACAACGACCCGACGCTGATGTTCGTGAACGCCGGCATGGTGCCGTTCAAGAACGTGTTCACGGGTCTTGAAACGCCGTTCGCGCCGCGCGCCACGTCCTCGCAGAAGTGCGTCCGCGCCGGCGGCAAGCACAACGATCTCGACAACGTCGGCTATACCGCGCGCCACCACACTTTCTTCGAGATGCTGGGCAATTTCTCGTTCGGCGACTATTTCAAGGAACAGGCGATCACCCACGCCTGGACCCTGCTGACCAAGGAATGGGGCCTCCCGGTCGAAAAGCTGCTCGTCACCGTCTACCACACGGACGACGAAGCTTTCGATCTCTGGAAGAAGATCGCCGGGCTGCCGGAATCGAAGATCATCCGCATCCCCACGAAGGACAACTTCTGGGCCATGGGCGACGAAGGCCCTTGCGGTCCGTGTTCGGAAATCTTCTTCGACCACGGCGACCACATCTGGGGCGGCCCTCCGGGATCGCCGGAGGAAGACGGCGACCGCTTCATCGAGATCTGGAACCTCGTGTTCATGCAGTTCGAGCAGTCGGCGGGCGAGATCGTCGGCAATCTGCCGAAGCCCTCGATCGACACCGGCATGGGCCTTGAGCGCATCTCGGCCGTCATGCAGGGTGTGCATGACAACTACGACATCGATACCTTCAAGGCGCTGATCGCGGCGTCCGAAAGCCTGACCGGCGTTGCCGCCCAGGGCGAGCAGCGCGCCAGCCACCGCGTCATTGCCGACCACTTGCGCTCGACCAGCTTCCTGCTGGCCGACGGCGTGCTGCCGTCGAACGAGGGCCGCGGCTACGTTCTGCGCCGCATCATGCGCCGCGCCATGCGCCACGCCCACCTGCTCGGTGCGAAGGACCCGTTGATGCACCGTCTGGTGCCCGCGCTCGTCGCCGAGATGGGCCAGGCCTATCCGGAACTCGGCCGCGCCCAGCCGCTGATCGAGGAAACCCTGGAGCGCGAGGAAGTCCAGTTCCGCCGCACGCTCGCCAACGGCCTCAAGCTGCTGGACGAAGCCACCGGCGCCATGGGCGAGGGCGGTGAACTCCCCGGTGAGACCGCGTTCAAGCTCTACGACACTTACGGCTTCCCTTACGACCTTACCGAAGACGCGCTGCGTTCGCGCGGCATCGCGGTGGATCGTGCCGGCTTCGACGCCGCCATGGCCCAGCAGAAGGCTGCCGCCCGCGCCGCGTGGAAGGGCTCGGGCCAGGCTGCCGACAGCGAAGTCTGGTTCGACATCGCCGAGCGCGAAGGCGCCAGCGAGTTCACCGGCTATGCCTCGACCACCGGCGAAGGCCAGGTCGTGGCGCTGGTGAAGGACGGCAAGGAAGCCCAGTCCGCCACCGCAGGTGAAGAGGTCGTGGTGCTGACCAACCAGACGCCGTTCTACGGCGAATCGGGTGGTCAGGAAGGCGACCGCGGCACGATCCTCGGCGGGAACGGCCTGAAGATCGTCGTTTCCGACACCGCCAAGCCGCTCGGCCGTCTCCACGCGATGAGCGGCACGGTCGAGGCGGGCACGATCAAGGTGGGCGATGCCGTCAACCTCACGGTCGATGTCGCGCGCCGCGACGCGGTGCGTGCCAACCACTCGGCCACGCACCTGCTGCATGCCGCGCTGCGGAACCGTCTGGGCGATCACGTCACCCAGAAGGGATCGCTGGTCGCCGCCGAACGCCTGCGTTTCGACTTCTCGCACCCCAAGGCGCTCGAAGCCGAGGACATCGCGGCGATCGAAGCCGAAGTGAACGCGGAAATCCGCGCCAACGACCCGGTGCTCACCCGCCTGATGACGCCCGACGACGCGATCGAAGCCGGCGCCATGGCGCTGTTCGGCGAGAAGTACGGCGATGAAGTGCGCGTGCTCTCGATGGGCCGCAGCGCGAAGACGGAAGGCGGCGAGCGTAACTACTCGGTCGAGCTGTGCGGCGGCACCCACGTGCGCGCCACCGGTGACATCGGCGTGTTCCGCATCGTTTCGGAAAGCGCGGTCTCCTCGGGCGTTCGCCGCATCGAGGCGCTGACCGGCGAAGGCGCGCGCCAGTGGCTGGTGGCCCGCGAGGAAGCGCTCAAGGGCGCGGCCAGCGCGCTGCGCACCACGCCGGAAGACGTCGAGGCTCGCGTCACCGCGCTGCTCGACGAGCGCCGCAAGCTCGAACGCGAACTGGCCGAAGCCAAGAAGGCGCTTGCCCTCGGCGGCGGCGGAGCCAAGGCCGAAAGCGCCGACGAGGACGTGAACGGCGTGAAGTTCTCAGGGCAAGTGCTTGAGGGCCTCGATCCCAAGGAACTGCGCGGGCTGCTCGACCAGGCCAAGCAGCGCATGGGTTCGGGCGTCGCCGCGATCGTCGCGGTGAACGAGGGCAAGGCGAGCATCGCCGCCGCCGTCACCGAAGACCTCACCGGCACGATCAGCGCCGTCGATCTCGTCCGCAAGGGCGTGGAGACGCTGGGCGGCAAGGGCGGCGGCGGTCGCGCCGACATGGCGCAGGGCGGCGGCCCCGACGGCGACAAGGCGGCGGATGCCATCGCTGCGGTCAAGGCCGTGCTGGCGGGGTGATCCTTCGGGAGAATACTCGCAAGACCTTGGCCTTCGCAGGCTTCGGACTGTGGCTGGGATCATCTCTCATGCCTTGGTTCGGCGGCCTGGCGAAGCATGAAATCGAGTGCCGTGGACATGTACCTGTCGACGGCACTTTCGACGATTGCTTCAACGACTGCATACCGTTCCTGGAAATCGGCGCGCCGATCCTGGCCGTGCCGCTGCTGTTCCTGTTCGGCGCCTTCGCGATGGCCGTGTGGTCGCCGCCGCCGAATCTGCGGCGACATGCCTGGCGACTTGCGCCCGGTTCGGGAACGGCAGCCTATCACCCCAATTTCGTGATCGTGTGTCTGATCGGGGTTGCATGGTGCCTCTGGCGGGCGTGGCTTTATCCGCTCGACGAGTTGGTCTTGCCGTTCACGGCATTCTGGCTGGTTTTCTCGGCATGGTTCGCAGGTGCCGCCTTGGTTTGCTGGCATGATGCAAGGGAGGCCGAGGATGAATGATCTCTCCGAGATCGTCACGGCCATCGCCGAGGAAATGCGCGAAGTCGGCAGCCGGGGAACGGTTGCCGACTATATCCCGCCGTTGGCAGCGGTGCCGCTCGACAAGTTCGGCATGGCAGTGGTCATGGCGGACGGCACCGTGCACACGGCGGGCGACGCGGAAGAACCGTTCTCGATCCAGTCGATCTCCAAGGTCTTCGCACTGACCCTGGCCCTGGGAGCCGTGGGCGACCAGCTATGGGAGCGGGTGGGGCGCGAGCCTTCGGGCAGCGCGTTCAACTCGATCGTCCAGCTGGAGACCGAGCACGGCATTCCCCGCAATCCCTTCATCAATGCCGGGGCCCTCGTCGTGACCGACGTGCTGCTCGGCCGTCTGCAACCGCGCGAGGCGATCGGGCAGATGCTGCGTTTCGTGCGCGAACTGGCGGGCGACGACAGCATTGCCATCGACGAGACGGTCGCTGCCGCCGAACGCGAGACGGGTTTTCGCAACCGCGCGCTCGCCAACTACATGCGCGCCTTCGGCACCATCCACGGCGACGTCGAACTCGTGCTGGGCACGTACTTCCACTTCTGCGCGCTCGCCATGAGCTGCCGTCAACTGGCGCTCGCGGGGCGCTACCTGATGGACGGCGGACGCTCCGACGGGCACCGCGTCATCAGCGAGAAGCGGGCGCGGCGCATCAATGCGCTGATGATGTCTTGCGGCCATTACGACAACTCGGGCGACTTCGCCTACCGCATCGGCCTGCCGGGAAAGTCGGGCGTGGGCGGCGGTATTCTGGCGGTGGCGCCGGGGATCGCCAGCGTGGCGGTATGGTCGCCCGGTCTTAACGAGAGCGGCAATTCCCGGCTCGGCCAGATGGCACTGGAGCGGCTCGTCCAGCGCACCGGATGGTCGGTGTTCGAACCGCGGATCCCCTGATCCTCACGCCTTTTCAGGTTCCCGCAACTGGCCCGATTTGAGCGCGGGTTTCTGCGAGAGGCCGCCCTGCTGCATGATCTGCTCGCGGAATTCGTCGCGCTTTTCGTGGATCGAGGCGATCACCGGGCCCATCGCCACGCCGATCTCGACCAGTGCGGCTTCCGAAAGCTGGAGCGAGCTTTCGAGTGTCTCCGGCACCGAATGCGTGGCCCCGGCGCGGTAGAGCACGGCGGCGTGTTCGGCGTCGCGGGCGCGGGCGATGATCGGCAGGTCGGGGAAGTCGGCGCGCAGCTTGCGGACGATGCGCTGGGCCGTCACCGGCTCGTCCATCGTCAGGATCACTGCCGCCGCGCCCGCCGCACCGAAACGCAGCATCGCATCGCCGCGTCCGGCGTCTCCGAAGGCCACCGTATAGCCGTGGCGGCGTCCCTCGGTGACGAGGTCGGTGTTGCTGTCCACCGCGAGGTAGGGGCGGCCGTGACGGGCCAGCATGTCGGCGACGAGACGGCCGACGCGGCCGAAGCCGATGATCAGCACGCGCGGCTTGTCCGGCGCCTCGGCGGGCTGGTGCGGGGCTTCCACGCTGTCCACCTGCCGGGCCAGCATCTTGCCGATCATCGACAGCAGCGGCGTGACGGTCAGCCCCAGCGCGGTGACGATCTGCCAGAACATCGCCGTGCCGGGCTGGATCAGCTGCGCCGCACCGGCGGCGCTCAGCACGATCAGCGTGGTCTCCGAAGGGCTGGACATCAGGATGCCGGTCTCGGTCGCGGTGCCGCGCCGGGCACCCATCATGCGCAGCAGCAGGCCGGTGACCGTGGACTTGAGCAGCACCACGCCCACCGTCGCGATCAGGATCGAGGCGAGGTTCTCCCAGACGACGCGAAGGTCGATGCTCATGCCGATGGTGATGAGGAACACCCCGAGTGCGAGGCCCTTGAACGGCTCGATGATCTGCTCGACTTCGGTGTGATATTCGGTCTCGG
>PJTY01000334.1_pt1 | contig 26587 bp, 24 predicted proteins | sample 1512121 | NCBI WGS metagenome assembly PJTY01 (sample SAMN08177680, study PRJNA422409) | Soil metagenome, whole genome shotgun sequencing project. | isolation source: Soil enriched (2) on filter paper: alkali lignin treatment | place: USA: Madison | collected 2015-01-15 | reverse complement strand
CGGGCAGCCTGATCCACATGGGCAGCCAGATGGGCCATGTAGGTGGGCCGAACCGCTCGCTCTACTGCGCCAGCAAGTGGGCGCTGGAAGGCATGAACAAGGCCATGGCGCTGGACCTTGCTCCCCACGGTATCCGCTCCAACACCATCGCCCCGACTTTCATAGAAACTCCGCTGACCAGGCCATTCTTCGAGGATGAAGCGTTCAAAGCCAGCGTCCTTTCCAAGATCAAGCTGGGCCGCATCGGCCAGGTGGAGGACCTGATGGGCGCGGTGCTGTTCCTCGCCTCCGACGCGTCCGCGCTCATGACCGGCACCAGCCTTGTCGTCGATGGCGGCTGGACCGCGGAATAATCATCTAAAAATCGCAGGATAGATCATGTTCGAACCGTTCCCCGGAAACTACGTCTGGAACCTCGCCACCAACCTCGCGCTCGCCTGCGGCGGCAATTACGGCGAGATCGACGAGGCCAACCGCCCGATCATGGAAGCGAGCAAGGCCGGCGCCAATGCCGGCTCAGCCCAGATGTTCGATAGCTGGATCGCCGTGGCCGATCAGGTCTGCGCCAATGCCGAAGCGGACGAGGCGGCAGGCTACCTGCTCTCCGCCGGCACCAAGTACTTGCGCGCCTCAGGCTACTACCTCGCCGCCGAGCGCATGCAGAGCCGCGATTATGCCCCGCGCTGGGCGGCCTATGACAAGGGGCTGGAACTCTTCCACAAAGGCGCCAAGCTGCGCGGGCTGCACATCGACAAGGTAGAAATCCCCTACGAGGAGGGCGCCTACACCGGCATCTTCGTCCACGACGGTTCCGGCACGCCGCGCCCCACGCTGGTTTCGGTCAACGGGCTCGATTCCATGAAAGAACAAGTCTGCATGGCGGGCCACGGGCAGTCGAACCTGGAGCGGGGCATGAACACCCTCTTCATCGACCAGCCCGGCACCGGCGAGGCCATCCGCAAGCACGGCCTTCCCGCCGTGTTCGATGCCGAGCGCTGGGGCACGCCCGCGCTGGAATACCTGCTCACGCGCGACGACGTGATCCACGACCGGATCGGCATTTTCGGCCTCTCCTTCGGCGGCTACCACGCCCCGCGCATCGCCGCCAACGAGCCGCGCTATGCGCTCTGCGCGGTGATGGGCGCCAACCACGTCTGGGGCCGCCGCCAGCGCGAACGCGTCGCCAACGAGGGCGAGAACCCGGTGCCACATTACTGGGATCACGTCATGTGGGTCTTCGGGATCGAAGACCGCGATGCCTTCCTCGAATATGCCGACCAGATCACGCTGGACGGGCAGGCCGAGAAGATCCGCGTGCCCTTCCTGATCACCCATGGCGAGAACGACCGGCAGATCCCCGCCTTCAATGCCCAGCTCAGCTACGATCAGGCGGTGAACAGCCCCAAGCGCACCCTGCGCGTCTTCACCAGGAAGGATTTCGAAGTGGAGCACTGCGGCGCCGACAACGGCACCGGCATGCGCGACTATATCGCCGACTGGTGCGCCCAAACCTTTGCAGAGATGGGTTGATCCAGATGGCTGAATTCACATTCCACCACGGGGGCGTCTCCGTCCCCAGCCGTGACGAGGCAATCGACTGGTACGACCGCGTGCTGGGCTTCGTGGTCGAGAAGAAGTTCTACATCGAAGCCGCGAAGGCCCACACCGCCATGGTCCGCAAGGGCCCGCTGCGGTTCGAAATCTTCGAGGTGGAAGGCGCGGTGCCCCTGCCCGAAGACCGCCGCTTCCCACCACGCGACCTCAAGACCCATGGCAACAAGCACGTCGCTTTCCGCGTCGAGGACCTCGAAGAGTTCCTGACGGAGATGGAGGCCAAGCAGGTCGACATCGCCTTCGTCGTGCGTGAGGCTTTCGGCAAGGGCTGCTTCATCCGCGATTGCGCAGGCAACCTGATCGAATTCGTCGAGGAGCCGAACCTGTGATCCACGAAATCGCCACTCTCACCATCGACCCCGCCCGCGGCGCCGAGTTCGAAGCTGCCGTGGCCGAGGCTCGACCGCATTTCGAAGCCGCCAAGGGCTTCGTCTCCTTTGCGCTGCATCGTTCGGTGGAGAAACCGGAACGCTATCACCTCGTCGTCGGCTGGGAGAGCGTGGAGGCGCACATGGTCGATTTCCGCGAATCCGAAGGTTTCCAAGCCTGGCGCGCACTGGCCGGACCGTTCTTCGTGGGTACGCCCTCGGTAGAGCACTTCACCCAAGTCGTGAGCTAGCCCACGGCCACACGATTTCGTGAATGTGTCACCGAACCACGCGCCGAAAGGCTTATCATGCGACTGCGGCCGACACCTAAAGCGTCGGCCGCATCTTCACATCCCGGGCAGAACGATCGCCGTCATATGGCGTGCTCGTCATCCTCGGTCAGTTCATTCAGCTTGCCCGGAATCGGCCGCTTGCCCGGCTCGTGCTTGCGGAAGGGCTCGAAACTGGCACGATCGGCGTCAAAGGCCATGTCCCAAGGGATGTTATCGCCCCGGAAGATCGGCGGCGCATTGTTCGACCAGAGCAACGATCCGAAGCGGAAGTCCCAGGCGCGCGGCACCCAGTTGTCGTCGAGATAGTCGGTATCGGCGTGATATTCGGCCTCGCCCGCCTTTCCGGGCATGTCGCAGTAGTAGTAGATCGCGCTGGAAATCCGGTGGCGGGAAATGCCGCCGGAGCTGTTCATGCTCTCGTTCTTCCAGCCCTTCCGCTCCATGATGTTGGCGCCCAGCATCACTTCGTCGATGTCGTCCATGCCGAAAGCGATGTGCATGAACTTGAAGTGGTCCGGTGCGATGGGAAGGTCGCAGTTCACCCAGAAGATCGCGTGATGCTCGTAGGTGCCGCTCGCCCGCGCGAAGATGCCCGATCCCTTCGAATGATCGACATAGCGGAAGCCGAAGTGGCGCTCGTAGAATTCGAAACTGCCGACGTAATCGGGCGAGAAGAACACCACGTGGTTGATCGTCTTGGGCAGTGCCTTGCTGCGCCAGATGCGGTGCTGGTTGAAGCGCGGATAGCTGGCGGGCGTATTGACCGGGCTGGCTTCCGAATGAAACGCCCGCTTGGCCCACACGCGTAGCGCCACCGGCTGGCCATCGGGGCAGACGGCGTGGACAGTGCCGTCCGCATCGCGCGTCACGGCAACCTCGGTGGCGAGGCTGGCCGCGATCCTCTCAAGGTTCTCGGCCGTATCGACGCCCCAGACGGTTTCCTTCAACCCATCGCCGGGGAACGGATCGGGGCTCGGCAAACGGGTATCGCCGTGCCGGAGCACAATCACGCGGCTACCCGAGGCGAGGCGGAACACCGCCTCATCGTCATCGGCATGCTCCAGCGGCAGGCCGAAGTCCGTCCAGAACCGCGTGTGCTCAGCCACATCGGCAACGCCGAACAGGACGCTCTCAACTCCCAGAATGCTCATGCTTGTTTCAATCCTGACTGCTTCAGCATCGCTTTATGAAGGGATGCTGCCGCGCCGAAAAACGCATGGAATCGTATCCGTCCTATCGAGCGCACCGATGTGCGCCGAACGCTGTCACCTGCTCTTTCGAAACAGCAGGCTGACGATGAACAGGAGCGTCCTGGCGTCCAGCAGCTTCAGCGCAGCACGCGCTTCTTCCGGCGTGACCTTGGCGACCATCGGCATGGCGCCGAAGATCTTGCCGCGAATGACCAGGTTCTCCCCGTCGCGTTCTATCCGGCGCACGGCCATCAGTTCCTTGTCCTGCGCATCGAGGATGCGCATGACCGGCACTTTCTTCTTGGCATCCGCCATCACACGCGCTCCCCGCAGACTTTGTCGAATTCGATGTCGAGGTCGTCCATCATCTGGATCGCCGTCGCCCGGCCTGCGCCGAACACGCCGCCGCCCGGGTGCATGAACGGCCCGACGAGGTAGAGTCCGTCGATCTGCGGTACCCGGAACGAGCCGAGGTCGGGCGTCGGACGATGACCCACCGACTGGTAGAAGAACGGCGCGCAGCCGTGGATATCGCCCTTCAGGAAGCTGGCCGGGCTATCCCGCTCATGATCGAGCGGGGAGCGGATCAGGCGGCCGGTGATGTTGTCGTCATCCAGGTTCGCGTAGAACTTGCGGTACTGCGCCAGCGCCTTGTCGGCGATCTCCTCCTTGCGCTCGTCCCACGCTGCCGGGCCGCCGGGCCAAAGGTCGTAGGGCGCGAAGTTCACCCCGTAGAACACGCCCGCGCCTTCGGGGGCACGGCTGGGATCGAAGATGGTGTTGTCACCGCCCGCGATCAGCCGTTCGGACACTTCGCCGCGCCGCAGCTTGTCGTACTCCAGCAGCATGTCGCGCATGGTGTAGAAGTCCATCAGCTCGGTCATCATGGCATTGGTTTCGTTGCCGACCTTGAGCCGCAGACGCTCGTTCAGCGTCAGGTGCGTGAGGTTGATCGAGAACGTGGACTGGGTGACCCGCTCCGCCCGCTCCAGCACCGGCTCAGGCGTTTCGGCCACGAACTTGCGCAGGACATGCGGATGGATCGCACCGATCACGCCATCCTTCGCCATGAAGGTCTCGCCGTCGATCAATTCCAGCCCATTGGCCTTTCCGCCGGATACGATCACCCGCCGCACTTCGGCATTGCAGCGCACTTCGCCGCCGAAATGCTCGATCGCGCGGACCAGCGCGTGGCTCAGCTGGCCGGAACCGCCCTTGGGCATCGAGCAGCCATAGGCGTGGATGATCCCGGGCATCAGGAAGGCGCCCATGCCGGTGCCCAGTTCATCGGGCATCTGCAGATTCTCAGTGACCATGCGCACGATGTGGAGGCGCAGCAGGTCGCTTTCGAAATACTGGTTCACCACATCGAGCGCGGAGCGCTGCATGACGTCCAGCAGGAAGCGCCCTTCGTCCGACTGGTCCATCATCGCCACGAAAGCGCCCATCGGGAACGGCGGCGCATAGAGCCCGGACATGAACATCGGCAGCGCCGCCATCGAGGCGCTGGCGAACTTGCGATAGGCCTCGGCATCGCGGGGTGAGAAGGCGGCGATTTCCTCGCAGGTGCGGTCCAGATCGCGCCAGGAACGCACCATCGTCCCGTCTTCCCAGATCGAGGCGTGGGGCAGTTCGGGATAGATGTATTCTAGGCCGAACTTGCCGAACAGGCCCAGCTCGTCCTCGCGCAGCATCGGGTTGCCCTGGATCATGATGTGCACGTTGGAATGCTCGTCATGCCAGAAGCCGGGCCGGATCAGTTCGCGCGTGGAAACGCCGCCGCCGTAGTGGGGCTTGCGCTCCAGCACGATCACCTTCTTGCCCGCCTTGGCCATGTAGGCGGCGGCGACGAGTCCGTTGTGGCCCCCACCCATGACGACGATGTCGTACTGGCTCATCCCTGTTCTCCAGAAAAGAAGGCTCGGAACTGTGCGATTCCGGGAACGTGGCTGGCGCAGCCGCCATCGGCGACGAGCACCTGGCCGGTGATGTTGCGCGCCGCCTCGGAGGCGAGGAAGGCCACCGCCTCGGCAATGTCCTCCGGCTCGCCAAGGCGGTCGCGCAGGGTTTCGTCTTCCACCGCCTGGCGCAGCATCGGGGGGAAGGCTTCGCGAAGGGCCGGGGTCATGGTCATGCCGGGGGCGACGGCGTTGCAGCGCACGCCGTGCGGGCCGTGGCTGGCGGCGATGGCGCGCGTCATCTGGATCACCGCCGCCTTGGACGAGGAATAGGCCGCCTGAATCATGTGGCCTTGCAGTGCCAGATTGCTGACGGTGTTGACGATGTTGCCGCGTGTCTCTCGCAGATGCGGCAAGGCGGCGCGGCAGGCGATCATCGTGCCGCGCACGTTGACCGTATAAGTCCGATCCCAGAGCGCGGTGGCCATATGCTCCACATCGCCATCGTTCCGGGCGATATCGGGGCCGAGCAGTGCCGCATTGTTGTGCAGCACGTCCAGCCGGCCGAAATGAGCGACGGTGCCGGCGATCATCGCCGTGATCGACGCTTCATCTTCGAGATCCAGCGGCACGGCAACCGCGCCCGTCAGTTCCCCCGCAAGCGCAGCCGCAGCATCCGCCGCGATGTCGGCAATGACAACCCGCGCTCCACGTGCCGTCAGAAGCCGCGCGGTAGCGGACCCGATACCTCCCGCGCCGCCCGTCACGATGACGACTTTCCCGTCGAGGCGGGTAGCGTCAATAGCCATGTTTCTCTCCCATAGCAGAGCCAGCGATTGACCCCGTCTCAGCTGGTCATAAGATGTGCCTCGATGATGAGAAGACGGCACTTTTTTGTACCCCTCCACGAGTGCTTGAAGCGATGATGGACGGCATAGACGACGACCTGCGCAGCCGTCCGGGCATCGCGGCTCTGGCAACGGAGATGACCGCCCATGGCGTCGCGCGAGACGCCCCGGTGCGCAACGTCATGGGCGCACTGGGAGACCGCTGGACGACCTTGATACTTCTGGTGCTGACGACCGGCCCCTGCCGCCACGCAGCGCTCCGCAAGGTGCTTTCCGAGCTATCCAGCGAAGGCAAGATTTCCCAACGTGTCCTGACGCTCAAGCTGCGCGCCCTTGAGCGGGACGGCTTCGTCGAACGCAGCGTCAGCACCGACGTACCGCCGCGCGTGAGCTATGCCCTGACGCCGCTTGGCGGTGCCTTGGTCTTGCAGGCGCGGCAGGTGATCGACTGGGTGAACGCGAACGAAGCAACGATCCGGGGCGCTCGGCGCGCGTTCGATGCGCGCGTGCAAGAAGCTCTGCCGATGCTTTGAATTCGAAGCAGGATTACGGAGCGCCGCTCATACTCCTCCGAGCGCGACGTATTTCGTTTCGAGGTACTCCTCGATCCCGACCGTCGAACCTTCGCGTCCCAGGCCGGAGGCTTTGACTCCGCCAAAAGGAGCGACTTCGGTTGATATCAGCCCTTCGTTCACACCGACCATTCCGAACTCCAGCCCCTCGACCACACGGAATATCCGCCCCACGTCGCGGGCGCAGAGATAGGCGGCCAGTCCGAACGGCGTGTCGTTGGCCAGTCGGAGCACCTCCTCTTCGGTCTCGAAGCGGAAGATCGGGGCGACCGGGCCGAAAGTTTCGTCCGAGAATATGAGCGCATTGTGCGGAACCCCGGTCAGCACGGTCGGCTCGAAGAACGTGCCGCCAAGGGCATGGCGCTTTCCCCCCGCCGCTACGGTTGCGCCTTTGGCCACGGCATCGGCGATGTGTTCTTCCACTTTCGCCACGGCGGCAGGGTCGATCAATGGGCCAATTGCCACCTCCGGTTCGGTGCCGGCCGCGACCTTCAGTTTCGCCGTTTCTTCGGCGAGGCGGGCGGCAAAGGCATCGTAGATTCCCGATTGCACGAGGAAGCGGTTGGCGCCGATGCAGGATTGCCCGCTGTTGCGATACTTGGCGACAAGCGCCGCCTTCACCGCGGTTTCCAGGTCGGCATCGTCAAAGACGATGAAGGGCGCGTTGCCGCCCAGTTCCATGCTGGTACGCTTGACCGTCGGCGCGCACTGTTCCAGCAACAACGCGCCGATCTCGGTCGAGCCGGTGAAGGAGAGCTTGCGCACCGCGGGATTGGCGGTGAGTTCCCCGCCGATCGCGCCGGCCGATCCGGTAACGACATTGCAGACGCCCGAGGGAAGCCCTGCCCGCTCCGCCAGCACGCCAAGCGCCAAGGCGGTGAGCGGAGTCTGGCTGGCCGGCTTGATGACGCCGGTGCAGCCTGCCGCCCAACCCGGCCCCGCCTTGCGTGTGATCATGGCAGCCGGGAAGTTCCACGGCGTGATCGCAGCGAAAACGCCGACAGGCGCCTTCTGCACCAGTATCCGGCGGCCGTGCGCGTTCTCGGGAATGATCTGCCCGTTGGCGCGCTTGGCCTCTTCCGCGAACCATTCCAGGAAGCTGGCGGCGTAGAGAACCTCGCCCCGCGCCTCGGCAAGCGGCTTGCCCTGTTCGGAGGTGATCAGCAGGGCAAGGTCGTCGATGTTCTCGATCACGAGTTCATAGAGCCGGCGCAGGATAACGGAGCGTTCCTTGGCCAGCGTGGCACGCCATATCGGCAAGGCTCGTGCGGCGGCATCGATCGCGCGGCGCGTTTCCGCGGCACCAGCCTTGGGGACGCGCGCGATCAGCGAGCCGTCGGCGGGATTGCGTACCTCGATGGTCGCACCGTCGTCCGCGCCGATCCAAACGCCGTCGATAAGCATCGCCTGCCGCAGCAGTTCGGGATCGCGCAGGGCGATGGGGGCAAGGTCTTCCATGATCTTTCCCTTCAGGCCGGGTTGCGACCGACGAAGAACAGCTCGTCGGCATCGTGCGTGGGGTTGAGCCCGGCAGCCTCCTGCCCCCGGCGCAGGGCGATCATGTCGCGCTGGTAGACGCGCGGCGTGGGATGGCGCAGCGGCCCGCCGTTGTAGCCCTGCAGCCAGCCCTCGTACTTCCACATCATCCGGTTGATTAGGCCGTTGCTGGCCTGCGGAACGCTGCCGAAGGCCTTGCGCGCCGGGTCGATGCGGTGGAATTCGGCTGTCGCCTCGTCGAACCGACCATCCCGGATCATCGTGAACACCCGCGGCAAAACCGGCCCGAAGAAGGCCGAGAAGTTGGTGCCGCAGAACGGCACGTCGATCAGTTGTGCCAGCGGGATGAACTCGTGCTCCATCGGGAAGGAGATCACGACTTCCTCGTGAAAGGCGCGGTGCACCTCGATCGGGCCCATGATGTGCGGCATCCCGCCTTCGGCCTTGATGGCCACGACATTGGGGCAATCATCGACAAGGCGGCGCAGCAGGTCCACCGGCATGTCGATCGGGCTCAGGCGGCCGAAGCCCCAGGTCGGGATCGGGAACAGCATGACGGCTAGCTCGGTCGCATCGCAGAACGCCTTGGTATAGGCGTAGACGTCTTCCAGCGACTTGGGGTGGAAGTAGGGCGGATAGCCGAGCAGGACCAGCTCCGCTCCCGCATCGGCGGCGAGGCGCGCCGCCTCGATGTTGTCTTCCAGCGTGTTGAACACCGCGTGGTGGACCACGAAGATGCGGCCCGCGGCCTGCTCCACCATGACCTGCACGAAGCGGTGGTATTCCTGCAGGGTCATGGCGACTTCCGAACATGCGAGCGTACCCACGAAACCATGCTGGATCGTGATCTCCACGTCGTGGCGCGCGGCGGCCTCGTTGATCGCCGTGAAATCGCCCGTCATTGTCGGGATAACGACATTGGCGACGCCGAACATCTTTTCGCGCGCCCAGGAGCGGGCTTCGGACTTGGTGTAGCTGGGCATGAGGCTGTTCTCCGAAACGAGGCGCAAGGAAGCCTGCGCGCTCACTTTCCCTTGTCGACGGGGGTGATGGGGGCGGCGATGACGGTACCGATCCCGGCCGCACGGGCACGTTCGACGCACATGGCGGCAACGGCGAGGTCCTGGATTGCCGCGCCGACCGACTTGTAGAGCATGATCTGCCCCGCATCGGTGCGGCCGGGCACCCTGCCGGAGGCAACGTCACCCAGGCTCACCAGCTTGTTTTCGAAGGCGACGCCGTCTTTGGCGGCGGCGATCATGTCACCGGTATCGTGCGCCACTTCCTCGGGCATGTCGGCGACGATCAGATCGGCACGGGCGATCGCTTCGGGATCGAGTTCGCGCTGTTCGGGTAGGGTCGATCCGATCGAGACGACGGTCATCCCCGGCCGCAGCCAGGAGCCCCGGATGGTCGGTGTCTCGTCGCGCGAGCGCGCGGCGCAGATCACGAGGTCACTCGAAGCAACCGCCTCTTCGGCGCTGGCGGCTGGCGAGGCCGCTATTCCTTTCTCCGCCATCGCCGCGCAAAAGGCGGCGCGGCTGGCCTCGCGCGGGCTGAAGACGGTAACGGCGCCGAGCGAGCCGGTTTTGGCGAGAGCCTCCAGATGTGTGCGCGCCTCGAAGCCGGAGCCGATCACGGCCACGTTCGGTGCATCGCCTCGGGCAAGTCTGCGAGCAGCGAGCGCGGAAGTGGCGGCGGTACGAAAGCCGGTAATCGCATTGCCGTCCAGCAGCGCCTCCAGCGCCATCGTCCGCCCATTGAACAGCGGCACCAGATAGGACGCCGCCTTGGCCGCCGGCGATGCTGCAATCAGCTTCGCCCCCATGATCGCGCCGCCCGGCATGATCCCCGAAAGCGTACGCAGCCAGGCCCCTTCCACGCGGGCCATGGTACGCGGCGGAAACTGGGCAGCGGCCACGGAGACACCGTAAGCAGCCGCCAAAGCAGCGACCGCAGCTTCCCAGTCGAAAACCCCCCGCACGTCCGCGTCGGAGAGCACCAGGGTTGTTGGCGAGACGGAATACATGGCACCCCACTTCCAGAATCAGCGATTGAGTTGATGGTTATTTTTATAATTGATTCGTGTCAATCGCTGATATGATGTGTTTTCAGATACCCACCCATGTGGTAACGCACCGGTCTAGAATGGAGAACAACGTGCCAGACCAGGACCTTTCCCGCCTTCGCGCCCTGCTCGAGGAAACCGTGCAGCGCGGGGAAGATCGCCTGCCGCCCGAACCGCGCCTGAGCGAGGAGTTGGGCGTTACGCGCGGCCGTCTGCGCACGCTGCTGAAGAAGCTGGAGAACGAAGGCGCGATCTGGCGTCACGTTGGCAAGGGCACGTTCGTCGGCCCTCGCCAGATGATCGAGGCACCCCTGCAATCGGTATCTTTCAGCGTCGACGATATCCTCCAGGCGCGCGGCGCTCTCGAACCCCAGCTTGCCGCCGAAGCGGCCATTCACGCGACCATGGCAGACATTGCTTCGATGGATGAATGTCTTACGGAAATGCGCAATTCCGCGTCGCTGCTCCAGTGGAAACGACTGGACGAGCGCCTGCACCGGACCATTGCCGAGGCAACCCACAACGTCCTGCTGCTGATGCTCTACGACACCCTGCGCGCGCAGATGAAGATGACGCTGGATCGGCGGATCGATCAGGTTTTCGGTGCGGAGCCGGGGCCGAAGGAAAATACCGATTCCGAACATCGCGCCCTGATCGAGGCAATCCGCAGCCATGACCCGGTGGCTGCCGAAACGGCCATGCGCGAACACATCCGATCGGTTCGGGTGAAGCTGTTCGGCCTGCGCTAAGGCATCCGGAACCCAAGGTCAGGCCAGTTTTCCCTTGACCTCCAGCCGAAAGATTGATGCAATTCAATTTGGATTAATCCGAGCGCAGCAGAGCCGGACATGCGGGAGGGGCAGCGATGCGGTTTCAAAGGCTCGATCTCAATCTGCTGGTCGCGCTTCACGCGCTGCTGACGGACAAAAGCGTCTCGGTTGCCGCCGAACGGCTCTGCCTTTCGCAGTCCGCCACATCGAGCGCGCTGGCACGGCTGCGAGAGTACTTCGCCGATGACCTGCTCGTGTCCAAGGGGCGGTCGATGTATCTTACCGCTAGGGCCGAGGAGCTCATCGAGCCGGTCCGGGAAGTGCTGGACCGCGTTCGCGACACGATCGCCGTCGCGCCGGCTTTCGAACCGGCAACGGCCGACCGGCAAGTGCAGATCATGGCTTCGGATTATTCTACGCAGGTCCTGTTGGCCGACGCCCTCGCGGAAATGCATCGCACAGCGTCGGGAATCCGTTTCGATATCCAGACAATGAACGATGCCCCAATCGACGCGCTGGAACGCGGCCGAATTGATCTTCTGTTGACCATAGACTGCGCGATTTCAACCAATCATCCTTCGCAATTCCTCTTCAGCGACGATTACGTGGTCATCGGGGCCGCCAAAAATCCGGCGCTGGCTGGCCCGCTTACGCGGGACCAATACTTCGAACTTGGCCATGTCACTGCCAGCTTCGGCAATGCCAAGGTGCCGTCCTTTGATGAATGGTGTATGCGTTGCGGCACGAAGCAACGGCGGATCGAAGTGGTCGCACCGAGCTTCATGGCACTACCGGGATTGGTCACCAATACCAATCGGATTGCGATCATGCTCCGCCGCCTCGCGGAGCAGGTGGCAAACGAACCTTTGCTTGTGATCCGGGAGTTGCCGTTCGCGCTTCCCACCATTCGCGAAGCGATACAGTGGCACATAACAAACGAGAACGATCCAGGCCTTGTCTGGATTGTGAACCAATTGAAGCAGGCAGCGATTCTGAAGCGGAAACCGCTGCAGGAATTCGAGACACACCCGACAGTTCTGAACCTCGACGCTCATCGCTGGCAAGCCGACACCCCGTATTTTACGGGTGAGCGTAGGGCGTCGGATCGACTTTGAACAACCAGCCGGCCCCGTTCCACCGCCAGAATAAAGGGGGAATCGCCTAGTCGGCCGGGCCTGCATGCTCATGGGAAGACTGCTGGCGCTTAGCGGACGGCAATAGTCTTCGGTAGCCTGGCGTGAGCAATTATGCTCACGATCAAAAGGAATATCCCCCGCCCCTTCGTCAGTTGCCGGGCCGACTGCGGAATGTCGCCTTCAGGATTTGTTCCGTGAATTGCCGCCGGTGGGTCATATCGACAAACGTCGCCTGACACGGTGTCTGACAGTTCGCCGATCCGACAGGGTTTAATCATACGTGGTGTAGCTGCACGAGAACCGCATGGTCTTTTGATGTTCACCAACGATATTGCCTTGTGGGTCCAACGGATCATCCCGGACTCCCCTGACGAGAAGGGCGGCGAGCGGGAGAAGCTGCATGCGATCCTGCCGCGTCCCGGCGTCGCCGCGACAACGGCGGTGATCCTCACCTAACATTATAGGCCAAACCATCATCTACATCTTCGTAGAGCCGTTCCTGCGCTCGATCGGCCAAGTCGGAAAGGCTGCCATATCATCGTAGCAAACCAACCCTAATCGCCCCCCGATTAGCGGGGACCCTTCCATGATGCGCACGCTCTATTACTCGATCAGCCTGGTCGCTCTAGCGGCTGCAGACTCAGCCCATGCACAGAGCGAGGCAGTCCAGGCGGGCAGCGAGATCGTCGTCTCTGGGCAGCGCGCACAGCAGCAGCGTTCAATCGAGGCAAAGCGCGTTTCACTCGGTATCGTGGATGTTGCGGCCTCGGACGACATCGGCCAGCTTCCCGACAAGAACGTGGCGGAGGCGGTAGAGCGCCTGCCCGGCGTCGGTGTCCAGTACGATCAGGGCGAAGGCCGCTACGTGGCGGTGCGCGGTGTGCCCTCCTCACTCAACGGCTACACGCTGAACGGCTTTGAAATCGGCAACCCGGACGGTAACACCCGGGCCCTTCCGCTCGACATCGTCTCAGGCCAGTTGCTCAACCGGGTCGAGGTCGCCAAGGTCAAGACCCCCGACCTCACCGGACAGGGCATAGGCGCCACCGTCAACCTCGTCACCCAGACCGCGTTCGACTTCGACCGGCCCTTTGTGGTCCAGGCCAATGCGCAGGTCGGCTATCAGGAGCTGCGAAAAGGCAGCCAGCCCGTCAAAGGCGACATCACGGTAGGCGGACGCTTCGGCGCCGACGAACAGTTCGGCATCCTCCTTGGCGCCAGCTATTCGAACCGCACCTACACCAGCTACGGCATCTACCCCGACGACTGGGCACCCGACGATATCGCTGCGCGCGGCGCCGTCCCGATCAACATCAAGTACACCGACTACCGCCTCAAGCGTGAACGCATCGGCGCCGCCGGCTCGCTCGACTGGCGCAGCGGCGGCACCGAACTCTTCGTGCGCGGCGTCTACTCGAAGTTCACCGAGGACGAATACCGCCAGCGCATGCGCCTGGATTTCTCGAACATCGCCTGGGATGCGAACGGCCAGACCGGCCTTGCCTCCACCAGCGAGCAGCGCTCGGACCTGCGCACCGAGTACAAGGAAAAGTCGGTTCTGTCCTTCATGGTGGGCGGCAGCACCGAGCTGAACGACAACTGGAAGCTCGATTTCGGTGCCGCGCGGACCCGCAACGAAGTGATCGAGCCGAACGAGCTGTGGCAGTTCCGTGGCAACCCAGGCGCGGTCGCTGTCGACTTCACCGACAAACTGTTCAGCGCGGTGCCGACCGGCGGTTATCTTGCCCCCTCCGCGCTGGGCTTCCGCCAGTATTCCGCGCAGGACGAATACGGCCTGGAGAAGACCTGGCAGGCCCGCGCGGACGTGACCGGCAAACTGCCCTCGTTCGGTGAAAACAGCTTCGTGAAGTTCGGCGCCAACGCGCGTTGGACCGACAAGCGCTTCGACAGTTCGAACCGGGTCTATGGCCGGGGTACCGCCGCCAATCGCTTCACCCTTGCGGACCTTGCGGGCGACAACGTGAACGTCGATCTCGACAATGGACACGAATACTTCCTCAACCCGGCCATCGACGAGGATCTGATCCGCGCCTACACGCAAGGCAAGCTGGGCGGTCCGCAGTTCGTGCTGGACACCGCCACATCGCTCGCAAACGACACGTTGAGCGACTTCTCTCTGGATGAGAACGTCTTCGCCGGCTACGGCATGGTCAATCTCGACTTCGGCTCCGTCGCCGTCACCGGCGGCCTGCGCGTCGAGCGCACGGAACTGGGCATCACCGGCTACCTGCTGGAAGGCCAGACCGTCACGCCCTCCAGCGCCGACCGCAGCTACACCGACTGGCTCCCCAGTCTCGTCGTGCGCGTTACCCCCAGTGACAACACCATGTTCCGGGTCACCTATTCGCGCAGCGTCGGGCGTCCGCAATATTCTGACCTTTCGCCCGGCGGCGAGGTTTCTTCCGAGGGCGACGACGAGCTGAACGTCAGCACGGGCAACCCCGCGCTCAAGCCTTACGTCGCCGACGCGCTGGATATGACGGCGGAGTGGTACTTCGCCCCGGGCGGCATCCTGAGCCTGGGCGCCTTCGCCAAGTTTATCCGCAACCCGATCTTCACCCAGAGCTACACCATCAACGGTGGCAGCTTCGGCGGAGCGGGCTACGATCGCATCAACTTCAGCCAGACCCAGAACGCCGAAAAGGGCGACATCATCGGGCTCGAGGCCAGCTACCAGCAGCAGTTCACCTTCTTGCCCGGGCTGCTTTCAGGGTTCGGCGCCAACCTCAACCTCACGCTGATTGACGCCAGCCTGCGCCTGCCGGACGGCGGCAGCATCGGCTTTCCCGAGCAGTCCAAACTGCTGTGGGGGGCGCAGCTGTTCTACCAGAAGGGCCCGGTCGAGGCCTCGATCGCCTACCACCACACCGGTCGCGCACTGATCGCAGCGGGCGACACCCGCCTTACCGACAACTTCAACGACGACCTGCGCCGCCTTGACGCCAAAATTGGCGTGGACCTGACGCGCAATTTCCGCGTCTTCGTGGAAGCTCAGAACCTTACCGACGAGCCCACCCGCCAGTATCAAGGCGGCGTGCGCGACTGGGTCTCGCAGAACGAGCGCTATGGCCGCACATTCTACCTCGGCGCGTCGGTGAAGCTGTGATGATCGCCGCCCTGCTTCTCTCCGCCGCCGCGCCGGCTCAGACCGATGCCCCCTCGCCGCCGCCCTCGCCCGTGACGCTGCGCATGACCGCTGCCGAGGCGCATCAGGGTGCGGCGTCCGACGGCACCTATCTCTACGCGATCGACAACGACCGCATCGGCAAATACCGCATCGCCACCGGCGAGAAGGTGGCGCAGTGACAGGGCGAGCGCAGGCTCTATCCGCATATGAACAGCTGCACGGTGGTCGGCGCCGAACTCGTCTGCGCCGCCTCGAACTACCCGGCAGTGCCGCAGACCAGCGCGGTCGAGGTGTTTGACACCCGCACGCTGAAACACATCCGCAGCGTCAGCCTTGGTTTTGGCCCCGGCTCGCTGACGGTTATGGACCGCCATGACGGCAAGTGGTGGGCGGTCTTCGCCAACTACGAGGGCAAGGGCGGGGAACCGGGGCGCGACTACCGATATACCGTGCTCGTGCGAATGGACGACCAGTTCCGCGCCGAGACCAGCTGGGCCTTCCCGGAGGCGGTGCTGGCACGCATGGCACCGAAGAGTTGCTCGGGCCTCAGCTGGGGCGATGACGGGCTGATCTACGCCACTGGGCACGACCGCCCGGAAGTCTATGCACTGCGCCTGCCAGAAGCGGGCTCACGGCTCGAACTGGTGGACACCATCGGCATCGCCACGCCCGGCCAGGCGATCGATTGGGATCCCAAGGCGAAGCGGCGCCTGTGGTCCATCGGCCGAGGCGCGAACGAAGCCGTTGCCAGCGAGATCCAGGCACTGCGATGACAGTGCATTTGTCACCACCCTGCCATCGCTCAAGGATAACCAGACATTCTTCGACCAGATCAAGCCATAGGGGCTGACTGCGGAAACGTCAGGATACGGCGCAACCCGCCGATGGCCGGGACCGAGCGCTTACGAGCAAGATCAATGCCGAGCCGATCATCGGGATGCCTATCGAAGCGTACATGACCAGATTCACGGAACGCAGACCACCTGTCCCGCCTGCCTCGGAAAGTGCCAGGACTGACGTGAGTAATGTAGTGCCGACGCCCGAGGCGGCTTTCAGCGTGGCAAGGAAAAGTCCTACCGGTAAAGCTTCGCCTCCGCTTCCGTCGACTTTGCCGGACTTCACGCTCGACGCCAGCAGAGCCCAGACCGACATGTTCATCGCGGCTTGACTGGCCCCCAGCAATCCCAGGAACACGGCGGCGGCGGAAATGCCGAACGTGAGCGCAAGGCCCGCCATCGACACCAGCAGGCCCACGTGTCCGATCACCAGAATGTCCCGCGAGGAACGTCGTTTAGCAACCAGCATCCACAGTGGCAGCGACAAGCTTTGCCCCAGCGTGACGCCCGTCAGCGCCCATCCCGACCATGCCGCGTCATCGAAGGCAGCAACGCTGAGGAACGGCAGCGCGCGCGTGAAGAAGGGGATCAGCGCGCTCTGGATGGCAATTACGCCAAGCACCTGACGGTAGGATGCGTTCGAAATCATCCTTTTCAGCAGCACCCGCACAGCGACACGGGCAGAGCCGGCCGACGAAGCGAAGGGCAGATGGAGCGTGGCCTTGCGGGCCGTGAACAGCGTGATGAAATAGACGGCGCCGCCGACGAGGCCGAAGGCGATGAAGGCATTGCACTGCTTGCCCATGTCGTGGGTGCCGAGGATTTGTGTCAGCGCCAATCCGACGCAGCCCGCGCCCAGCGCGCTGAAGATGAGGCGCAGCCCGGACACCGTACCGGCATTGCGTTCGTTCGAGGCGACGCGGATCAGCAGGGTGTTGTGCCCCACGTCGCACAACGTGTAGCCGATCCTTCCGGCGATTACCGCGATCACCGTCAGGATCATCCCCCCGAATGCCGGTGCTGCGAATATCATGGCGAACGAGACGGCGCAAAGCGGGGCCCCCACGCGGATAAGGTTCGCCAGGCCGGCCTGCCGCCCGGTCCGGTCGGTGCGGTACGCGATGGCGAGGTCGGCCAACCCGTCCCACACCATGAGAGACGTGAGCAATATCCCGGCACTTGGCAGCGTCATCCCCGATTGCGAAACCAGGAAATACAGCAGCACGCTTTCGAAAGCGGTCCATACGAAGCTCTTGCCCAGATTGCCCGAGCTGTAACCCAGCATCGTGCAGAAGGTCGATGAAGGCACTTCGTGACTGGGAAAAGATGGAGGTTCGCGGCGCGCGATCATGACAATGCCGACTAGATCGCCAACCTTTCATTTTTTTGACGCAGTGAAAATATATTGGAGCATCCATGTCTCTCCGCACCCACCCTCGACTTATGCTCAGCGATGCCCAGCGCCGGGTGGTTCAGCACTTGCGCATTCACGGCCCAACCGCGCGTGTTCATCTGGCCCAGGCGCTGGATATCAACGCGGCGACATTGACGCGCCTGACTCAGCAACTGACAGCCATGGAGCTGATCGAGGAAAAGCTCGCCAATCCGGTGAGCGTTCGGGGACGACCCACCATCCCTGTTGCCATCAGCGGTCATGGCGGCTGGTCGGTGGGCGCGACCCTGCATCCCGGTTGGCTGGAACTCATCGTCATCGACTTTCGCGGCGAAGTGCTATTCGCCGACTCCCAGCCCTTCGCCGACAACGATCCCAAGGCGTTCGCGCGCGCGCTGGACGAGCGGCTGCGCGCTCTGGCGGCCGAACGCGGTTTCATGCGCGGCCGGTTTCTGGGGCTGGGAGTTGCGGTGGCGGGCTATGCGCTCGATGGCGATCGCAATCGCCGCAAGGTGGTGGACTGGATCGCACCGTGGAACGACATCCCCTTGCAGACCGTCCTTGGCGACGTACTCGACATGCCGGTGTGGGTCGAAAACGATGCCGCCGCCGCTGCTCTAGCCGAATATTATCGCCCCCGGATCATGAGCCGGCATCGTTCGGTGCTGGTGTTTTTCCTCGGACACGGCGTGGGCGGCGGGCTGATCGCGGAACGGGATCTGTTCGCGGGCGAATTCCACAATGCCGGGGAAGTCGGCAGGCTGTTCCCCGGCGATCATGACCGTCCGTCAGGGATCAACCTGCTGGAAACGTTGCGCAGGGCCGGCGCGACAGTGACCTCGCTCACCGATCTGGACGGGCTGATGGAAGGCTACGGCCCGGTCTTCGATGCCTGGATCGAGAACGCCGCCGACCAGTTGACGACGGCGGTGCAGAGCGGCGTCGTCTGGCTCGATCCGGGCGCAGTCGTTATCTCCGGGGCAATCCCCGGGCCCGTGCTCGAAAGGCTTGCCGTCGAAGTGGAAGCGCGCTGCGCCATCCTTCATGCCGGCTATCACGCTCCCATCCCGCGTATTTACGCCTCGGAGTTGGGCAGCAGGGCGGTGGTACTTGGCGCTGCGCTGGCGCCGCTGCACGACATCCTCGGATTGCACTCCTGAGCCGCCGATTTCACGAATATGGACCGCCCCCTTTAATTTCATGAAATCAATTAAAACCGTCACAGAACACCGCGAGAGGGCCCCCAACGAATTTACTCAAGGGGGTTCCATGCAACCGAAGACGATCCTGATCCTGAATGTTGCTGCTGCCGCGTTGTGGGTTGCCGCGCCCGCGTTCGCGCAAACCGCGCCGTCCGCGCCAGCTTCCGAAGATGTAGCGCAGCCGACCGACATCATCGTTACCGGCTCTGCCCGTGCGCAACGGCGCTTCGATGTGTCCTACGCGGTCAACTCCCTGTCGCAGGACGACATCAAGAAGCTCGCACCGCAAAGCATGGCGCAACTGTTCAGCGTTGTGCCCGGCGTTCAGGTCGAATCGACCGGCGGCGAAGTGCAGAACATCACCCGTGTGCGCGGTATTCCCACCGATCGCGGCTACCTGTACTTCCAGCAGGATGGTCTCCCGCTGTTCCACGATCTGGACGGCTACTTCTTCAATTCGGGCGACGGCATGAACCGTAGCGACCTAATGACCCAGCGGGTCGAAGTGGTGCGCGGCGGACCGGCTCCCATCTACGCCAGTGGCGCGGCGGCGGTCGCCAATGTCATCACCCGCACCGGTAGCGATACGCCCGAAGGCGCGGCGCAGGTGACGGCAGGCACAAGCGGGCTCTACCGGCTTGATGCCTATCAGTCCGGTCCGCTGGGCAAGGACACCTATTACGCCGTCGGTGGCTTCCTGCGCCAGAACGACGGCTATCGCGACGCCGGTTTCCCGAGCGACCGGGGCGGCCAGATCCGCGCAAACCTGAAGCATGACTTCGACAACGGCTTCGTGAAGGTTTCGGGCCAGTACACCAATGACCGAAACATCTTCTATCTCTCGCTGCCGACCGCCGACCCGCGCGATCCTTCGATCAGTCTCAACCCGTATCTCAATTCGCTGACCGGTACGCTCGACACCCCGGCGCTACGCGCGGCCAACATCGCCTATCGTGACGGCAACGGTGTGGCCCAGAGCAACACCTACGACCTTGCCAATGGCCGCCACATGCGCTTCGGCAACCTCCAGGTCGATTACGAGGGCGACTTCGGAGAATGGCATGTTTCGGCCAAGGCCGGGTATACGCAGGGCCGCTCGACCTTCGATGCGCTCTACACCACGTCTAATCCGCAGGATGCCGACACCTTCGCGGCCGGCTATCTGTCTGCCGCACAGACAGCCTTCGGAAATGTCGCATCGCTGGGATATGCCATCGCAGGCACGAACGGGGCAACCGTGTACGACCCGAACAGCGAATCGGGCCTCGTCCTATCGGCGCAGTATCGCCATACCGACGCCAAATTCTATTCCGGTCAGGGCGACTTCAGCGTCACACGCAAGTTCGATACGTCGTTCGGCACACATGACGTTCGCGTCGGCGTTTATGGCGCCAGCTGGGGCAGCACGATCTTCGGCGTGTACCAGAACTATCTGCTGCAAGTCGCCAATCAGCCGCAGGTGCTCGACCTCGTCGCTTACGGCTCGGACGGCTCGGTGCGCGGATACGTCACCGACAACGGCGCGCTGACCGATGCGGCCTCGCTGATCGGCGGGAAATACGAAGCACGCATGCTCGCCGTCTATGGCACGGATAGCTGGGACGTGACGGACCGCCTGCGCATCGACATCGGCCTGCGCCACGAATGGTACGATTACAGCGGCTATTCGCGCACTACGGCGGCTTACGACCTGGGCGACGCCACCACGCTGGCAGACAACGCCACACGCGGCTTCACCGGCGCTATCGTCAATTCGACGTTCAAGCCCAAAGCGACCAACTGGACGGTGGGCGCCAACTACGACCTGACCGATAACTTCGGGCTCTATGCCCGCGCGTCGCAGCTTGAAGTGCCGGCCAACGGCTCTGTAGTCGGCTCTGCCGGGGCATCGTACACTGCATCGAAGGCCAAGCTTCACGAAGCCGGTGTCAAAGCCGTGTTCGGCCGTTCGTACCTGTACCTCACCGGCTTCTATACGAAGTTCGACCCCCTCAACGCCAGCTTCGCGACCTACAACCCTGTCACCGGGCGCAGCGACCAGCCGATCACGTTCTTGGGTTCGGCGGAAGACAAGGGCGTGGAGGCGGACGGCCTGCTCCGCATTGCCGGACCGTTCTCGATCGCCGGGGCCGTCACGGTCCAGGACCCCAAGTACATCAATTTCACCAGCACCACCGGTGCCAGCGCAGGCGATGTGCTGGGCAAGCAGATCGTGCGCCAGCCCAAAGTCTACGGGAACATCCGCCCCAGCGTGGACTTCACCCTCGGCAACGGCGACCGTGTAAGCATTTATGGCCGCTACGATTACGTCGGCAAGCGCTACGTCGATGTGACCAACACGACCGCGCTGCCCGCCTATGGCTACTTCGGCGCCGGCGCGACCTTCGAGCACGGTCCGTGGAGCCTGCAGGTGGTGGGCGATAACATCACCAATGCCCACGGTTTCACCGAAGGCAACACCGCCGGCGATACGCTGACCGGCCAGGGTACGCCCGAAGCGATCTTCGGCAGGCCGCTGTGGGGACGCAACGTGCGCTTCGTCCTCGGCCTCAAGTGGTGATCGCACCGCGTTGAATGCATGGGTCCGGACGTGCGCGTCCGGACCGCTCCCGCCGCACCGTCCTCGTGTGCGGTCCTTATTCCCCCGATTATGGAAAATTCCCGATGAAAAGCGCAATCTTCGCAGCGGCCGTGCTGACCGTAGCTGCCCCGCCAGCCCATGCAGCCAGCCCGGAAGCGATCATGGCGAACATCCGCGACCCGCAAGGATCGCTCATCGTGGTCGCGCATCGCGGCTGCCATGAACCGGCGCCGCATCACGGCTACGGCCCGGCGCCGGAGAATTCTGTCCAGGCTCTCGAACAATGCGCCGCGATAGGCGTGCACATGATGGAAACCGACGTTCGCGAGACGAAGGACGGCTACCTCGTCATCATGCACGACGACAGTGTCGATCGCACCACGACGGGCACCGGCAAGGTCGCCGATCTCACGCTGGCCCAGATCAAGGCGCTGCGCCTGCGCCAGAATGAAGGCGGCCGCGATGCCCCCGTCACCGACCAGCATGTTCTTACCCTGGACGAGATCCTGGCGCTCGCCAAGGACAGGATCACGCTGAACATCGACGTCAAGGACCCGATCTACCCCGAAGTGATCGCGGCGGTGCGCAAGGCCGGTGCCCAGAACCGCGTGACGCTCAAGACCCGGATGGGCGTCGGCTCGCAGCCGCTGGCGTCGATGGCGCCTTATGACCAGGTGCCGTTCCTGGTGATCCCGCAGGACGGCGATAACACCGGCAATGGCATTCCAGACATGATTTCCGCACAGATGTCAGGCAAGGTCAAGCCGGTCGGTATCGAACTACCATACGGCCTGCCGCTCGGGGCGCTTCGGCCCATTTCGCAGCGCGCCAAAGCACTGGGGGTGCGCCTGTGGGTCAACATGCTCGACGGAAACTTCGTGATCGGCGCAGGCAGTGACAAGGACGCCCTGCGCGCGCCGGACGCCGTGTGGGGCAGGCTGGTGCGCGAGGGCGCGTCCATGCTGCTGACCGACGAACCGGAAGCGATGCTGGCAATGCGGGATAAGGCGCATCGTTGATAGAAATCGCGGTCTCGCTTGTTTTCGGCGCTGAATTTTCAGAACCCGGTCCGTGTCGTGAGTTTGCGATCCGAATAGCCAGTTCCGCGATGCCGGTTCCGTCTGCAACGGCAGGTTAATCCGGAAGCCGCCGTTCCCGGTCGAGCGAGGAACGGCGGTTTTGCCCCACTTCTATGCGCTCGAGTTTGAGGCAGGTCGCGACCAGCATACCCCGTTTGGCCGCGGGCCCGCGAACGCCCCCTTGTGCCAAGACCTGCCGTTCGCCTGCTCGAGGGCGTGTGGGGATTCAGCCCATCCAGGCTTTAGAGGAAAGGTATTAGCGTAAAGCACACCGATCGCGACGCACCGCCGTTCGCAATCGGCAGCTTTACGCTTTTCCCCGGAGGCCCCGTGATCAGGCCGATAACCGACCCGAGACTGTGACCGGCAATGCGGTCCCCAACCAGAACCCCAGCCGCGGCTGCCGGACTGGCGAAGCCCACTGCCGCGACCCGAACTTCGCCATTCTTCTCTTCCAACCACAGGCCGGACAGTCCGTAGCGTTCGGGCAAAGGGGAGGCATCGGCATGTCGCTGCAGCCACAGAGAACGGTTCCTCACTTCGGTGGAGAGGTTGAATCCCCGCAGCATCGAGAGGCCGACTATGCCGTCGTGATCGCGCGCACCGTCGGCAGGGGACCGCAGCAGGACGAGCGGTCTGTCGAAATGCTGACCGGCAAACTGGACGCTGTCGGCCCGAACGAGCCGCCCGATCCCCCCGCTGCCGCCGATCCCTCGGGTTTCCTGGGGTGCGAAAGGCCTTGCATCGTCCCACAGGCCCAGGCGCCGGGCATGATCGTAGCTGATCGAAATCGCACCAGGGTCTCCGGTATCCAATAGGCAGTCGATAGCCGCGCCGTTGATTTGAACTGCTCCCCAGAGGCGGGGGGAGGCGGCGTTCCTGCTCAGCGGGCCGTCGCCGCGGATGGCCTTTTCGAATTGCACGAAACCCGTGCGCTGCGGACGGCCGTCCGGATAGATGCGCCATTCGCCCGCCTCGATATCGAGGTCGCTGTCGACGGTGGTGAGGATACCTGCGGCGAGCGTCCCGCGCACGCCGCGGCCGAACCCGCCCTTCATGGCGGAAAAGGAGGCCACGGGTTGCCTGGCACCGCCGCCGAAAACGACGTCCCGCGCGGCGTAACTGGCCAGCATTGTCTGCCCGCCTATACCGGATGTTTTGACGGACCCTGTCGATTTGAGCCGAAGCTCATGGGCAAGCTGTGTGTCGATAAAACTGGCCGCGCCGCCGGTATCGAGCAGGAAGAGGTACGGCCCTTTTCCCGCGATCGTAACAGACATCACCACGCGGCCGCTTACCAACGCGATTTTGCTGACGATCGGCCGACCGAGAGCTGGATTGCGTCCCTGGGCCAGAACGGGTCTTGCAAGAGGAATGGTCAAGGCGACTACAAGTCCACCCAGTACTTCGCGTCTCTGCACCGCCGATCGCTCCTTTGCTGCGCTTTTCTCGAAGCGGTGGTCGTTTGTAACGACCGCTCATCTTGGAAGGCATGACAATTACTGTCGGCTTTGACGTGGAGGCGAATTGTGCCACCAGCCCGCCGAACTGGTCGGCAAGGGAAACCGGACCGGCAAGTTTCGGGGGAGTTGCATCGGCCCTTCAACGACCGCCAAGGGCGCTTGCCGGCAAAGGCGAACTGCACGCTGGGAGCGTCGGTTTTCGTAAGCAAGACGTTCCAAACCGGACAGTCACGAAAGTTGTCTAATTGATTTTTGCATTGCCGTTCCATTTTTCTCATGCCCGTTTGCCAATGGTTGTCTTCGGGGTCATCGGACGGCTCTGTGAGCTGGCTGTCCGTGCCTGATCGCGGCCTAGCGGGGGTGGGTGGACATCTCTGGGTCCCAAACGAGGTTGAAGCCTCGACTTTTTAGACGAGATCGTCCGGGCATGGCTGAACGGGAACGGGGCGCTGGGTCAGGCCCAGCGGAACTCGGTCTCGTTCAATCAAAGGGAATGGAGTAATGTAGCCAGCTTGCGGGCGACCGCGACTTTGGCGCGCTTTGGGCCTTTGGCTTCGGCCAGTTTTCTGCCCCAGATCTGAAGGGCGCAAGGCCTTTTGAGGCGTGTGAGAAGGATGTTGGCCGCTTCATATAAAGAGCGTCGCAACATCGGATCGCCAGCCTTTTAAATATGCCCTTGCGTGTCCCGCTCGCCTGACTGGCTTCGTCGCGGAACCAGACCAGTATAGGCGCCAACATCGTCACCTCTGGCGAAACGGTGAGGGTCTTCGATGCTCATGGTGTAGGTGAGCGCCGTAATCGGACCAACGCCCGGAACTGTCATCAGTCGTGCGCAAACCGGGTCAGACGCAGCGCGCTTCTCCAAATTGCGGTTCGAGGCTCGCAACTGCTCTTCGATCGCTTCAATGGATGCCAGAAGAGCGAACAACGTCTCGAGATCAGGACATTGAGAATACAGCGTGGCTAAGCGTTCGGTACGTTTGCCGGGTGCCCTGGCCGAACCAAGCTGGAGGCCGAACAGCTTCAGCAAGCCACGAAGCTGGTTGATCATGGCAGTCCGTGCCGTGATCAGCTGCGCCCGAATGCGGATTGCGGCACGGTCGAAATGCGTGGCTGTCGCCTTCATGTGGACGCGCTTGAACCAGCCTGTCCGCGCCATCTGGGCGAGCCCCTCGGCGTCATGAACATCGCTTTTGTTGACCCGCGCGGACAGCACGCCCTTGGCGTGACGGGCGCAGATGCATTCGATCGGAACATCGCGGGCCTCCATGCCATGATAGAGGAACGTCGACAGCGGTCCCGTCTCCATCACGACCCGGACCAGATCCGGGCAATATCGGCCAAACCATTTGGCGAGAATGGCCGGATCGCTGGCCATCACCGCGCGCCTGAGCACAGCGCCTTCGACGTCCACCACGCAAACATGCGCGGCCTTGTCACTCACATCCAGTCCTGCATAGATCGGCATCGGTCACCCTCCTGCATTGAAGCGGTCGTCCGACTTCGTACCATCCAGGAGCGTGGCTACATCAATTACGCGGTGTCCCAAAACCCGCCTATCGGAAAAGGGCGACGGGCACTTCACGCCCCTCCCCACTCAACCATCCTCGGCAAACCGCTTTGCCAAGCGGGCGCTGGCCCCGCTCTTGGCGACGAGCCGCGCACCGTAGCGCATGACCGTGCGCGCATCGCGCCAGCGGTAGGCCTGCATGATCACGGGAAGCCCCTCGCCGACCGCAAAATTGTCCTGTGCCACGCCAACCCGGATCGAGTGCGAGGACACTGCGCGGATAACCCGCTCGGGTTGGTCCTCCTCCATCGGACCCAACAGCTTCGTCTTCCAGGCACTGCGCACAAAGCGGCGATTGATCACCCTGATCGAATTGGGATGCAGCGGCTTGTCCCCGATTTGATCGACCTGACCATCGAAATGCGTGATCACCCGCCGCAACAGCGCGCCGCTGCGAATGCCGGCATCGGCCCGCCAGCGCGCGATCGCCTGCATGGTCGCGAGCGAGAGGTAGGCATAAGCCCCCTCGCCTTCCTGGTCAGTCTTGCTGGTGGGAATGAACAGCGCCCCCTCGGCATCGGGCCCGAGGGCATCACCCATCTGGATCGCCACGAGCTCGGACCGGCGGGCGTCGGTGTCGTAGGCAATCCGCAGCAGCGCGGCGTCGCGCAACTCAGCGCATCGCGCCGGCAGGCCTTGAGCAGGTGAGCGAGGCAAACCCGGCGGCCGGGCTGTCGAGATCGGCGATGTCGCACTTGAAGCGGATGGCGCCGACCTGGCGCTGACGTCTCGATCCCGGCGAGCGCGCGCGTAGCTCGGTCTCAACATCGTCAGAGTTCGTAGCTGAAAATATTTCTCGAAACTACCAACACACTCGTGGACGCGTTGGTACTGTCATGGACGATCGCGAGGAATTGCCATGTTTGGGAGCCCCTTGAAGTATAGTTGCGGATCCCCATTGCTGTCAGATCGTCCCGTTCGACAGCAGGTTACTCATGCCAGAGAGGTGGCCCAGTTAGGCTGAACAGCATTTGGTCACGGATAAGTGGATCGTCTGCGGGTTGTCGTTTTCATATGCCGGCGGTGGGCGTCATGGAAGAAGGGCGTAGCCCGACTGGAAT
>PJTY01000332.1_pt1 | contig 26693 bp, 26 predicted proteins | sample 1512121 | NCBI WGS metagenome assembly PJTY01 (sample SAMN08177680, study PRJNA422409) | Soil metagenome, whole genome shotgun sequencing project. | isolation source: Soil enriched (2) on filter paper: alkali lignin treatment | place: USA: Madison | collected 2015-01-15 | reverse complement strand
CTAATTTCCTTCTGGACAGCCATGCGTGGAATAGGAAAAAGGCCTAGACAATCTGGGGTGGCAGAGGGAGATTTTTAGACAGTAATCTAGGCATTTTCACGAAAACTAGACGCATCGCCTTGTGTCCATTTTTATGATGCACGCCATCTATTGCTCATAACAGTAGCAAAGCCGCCTTGTCCGACGCGCCCCCCAGGCTTGCCTACTCTCTTCAAGAGCACACTCCAAATCGGAGGCAGGCCAAGGCAACATCAATTTTTTTACCGTTGGTTGCGACCCGCCGCGGCAGCCATCTCAGCCAGGTAAGGCGCGCGCTGGTGTGTTTCGTGTTCGGGCTGAACAATCAAGAAGTCCTCGCGATTCTTGCCAACAATCCACGTTGGAGGCTTCCCGCGGCCTGTCCACGTTTTCCCCGTGTCAGGGTCCTGGTACTTTGCATGACCTGCATTTTTATCTTTGAGCGGTTTGAGCGGGAAGACTTGCTGCATCGTGAACCCAAACTCGCTGACGAGCTCTTGCACGCGCCGCAGCGCAGCTGTTGACTCACCCTTCCTCGCGGTTGCAATCTCTGCATCAAGCGCGGCTTTGGCCGCGAGCAGCTCTTTCAAATTCATGTTTCTACCTTGTATGTTTGTGAGCACTTCGCTGCACTCAATCATGAATTATCGAGCCTTCTAACCACTGAACGGATGCACGCTAAGCAAATCACCATCAACGCTCACACAGGCGTAGCACAGGCCCACGAGGGGCGGGAACCACACAATCTCGTCACACCTGCAGGACGCGAGCAGACTGTCGGGCGGCCATGCTTCACGCCCTTGCTGAGGGCCTCACAGGCACCTCGCCAGTGATACGGCAGCAGCTCATGTACCAAGGTTGCCCGCTGGGTTGGCCATGGACAGTGGCCTCTTGCGCAGTTCGACCTTGAGCTTGGTCAAACGGTCTCAGCATCGGCGTTGGGCAGGCGTATCGCGATGAACTCTGGCATCGAGGTGATGGGGCTGGTGTGCTGGGCGGCTGGAAGCGCCTAAGACCTTTATCTGACGCCCACTCTGCAAAAGGCAGACCTCGTGCACGCACCGAGCAGTGGGTAACAGCGCAAGCTTCCTACTTGGTAACTGCGAGAACTTGGACACGCACTTCAACGACGCGACCGGCATTTCCCTGCGCGAGCCGGCTTGGTGTGTGACCACTCCCACGCAAAAACACCTTCGAGGTGTCCAGCCCGAGGTCATTAACAAGAAAATCACGCGCTTCTTCAGCTCGAGCAACACTCAAACGTTCGTTCAGCACTGCGGAGCCTGATGCGTCGGTGTAGCCGGTCAGTTGAACTCGATAATCGAGTTCGTTCTTGAGGCTACTGAGTTGAGCTTTCAGCGATGCTTTCGCAGCATCACTCAACTCCGAATCGTTTAAGGCGAACTGCACCTTAAAGCCCGCACCCGCAGACCAAGTAGGTGGCTGAACTTTCGGTAAGAGTTCGGCAACAGGCGGTTTGGGCAATACTTCCAGCGTCCGCTCAAGCATGGCACGTAAAAGCGCCATCTCTTGCTGCGAACTTTTAAGCTGCGCCGACAGCAGCTCACTATCCACCGACAAAACTTTGCTGAAATTGATGAATATCGCGTCGAGTTTGACACGAAGGTCGTCATTAGAAGTTTGCGCCGCAGCTTTCAAAATCTCTTCTGTCGTCGGAACTGGCGAGGAGGCGTCTCCACGCAGTTTCGAAAGCTGTTCAGTCGATTTTCTGAGACTCTCCAGATTCTCTTTCAACTGTTTTTGTGCCTCAGGCGATGTATTATCCTGCGCCGACTTGACGCTGGCAATAATGTACGAATTCTGCAAATTAGCCCAGTCGTCGGACGAAATTTTGCCGGTCGCGTATTGTCGGCAGAGATAGTCCAACTGAATGAGCCTCTCGCTCGCCTCTCCACTGAGCACTACTCCAGTGGATGCCCAATGAAATCCAAGTTTGGCGACCACAGCCGCGAAGTTTCCCCCAATGTTGTAGTTCTTCCGGATGAGGCTTGTGATATCTGTGCATTGTTCGCGAACACGCAGTTCTGCCTCTGTAGGTCCCCATAACGTGCCGCATCCGGTCAACACCACCGTAGCAACGGATGCAAAGGAAAACTGCCATGCCTTGCTTATTCGACTGAAATAGATACCGCTCATTGTTTGCCTGCCAACGTCGCAGCAGAAGCCGCCTCGGATGCAGGCATGGCTGGTGATACTGGAGTTGGCACAGTTGTCTTGCAAATCTCCATCTCCGTACTTGTCTTTGAACTCGAATACTGCGTAGCTTGCACGTTTCTGGCTTGAGTCCACAACTTCATCTTTGCATCGCGAGAGCCATTCCTGACAGATGAGACGTAGGCCACCAAGGCTGGCCGGAGGGCCGCAGCGTAGTGTTGAATACCTGCTTCATTGTCCATCAGAGCTGAGCGAACGAAACCAGCGCACGCGTTGATTGGTAGTCCTTTGTATATTGCGGTGGCGTATAGCCCTCCGCTGGTCGCTACAAGAAAGTTATCCGTCGGAATTTTTTGGACAAAGCTGGCTAGCGCCTTCTCGTCGGCGGTGAGGTCCTTCTTGTCATTGACAGGACTAGCTGCCAGCCCGGCATCCATGCTCTTATTCCACGCATCCGCAAACCTCACGGCAGCATCATTCATTTGTGCTTTAACCTCAGACCAAGCATCCAACAGCTCCGCCCGCCTCTCTTCGCTCGGCTTGCTGTTGTCAATGGCTTTAATGACATGACAGTCGTAGGCGCTCAAAATTTCGTCCAGCACTGTTGGTGCCGTCGCCGAGAACATCCGACGAACAAAATCTGCAGTCAGTCTGGCGTCACCCGGGGTAATGCTTTGCAGTCCCTCAGGAACTGTAACTGTGATTTGTCCTTTGGCTTGTTTGAGTGCGACGGAATACGGAGTCGGCCCACAATTTTGAGCCGACACCCTCAGCGAAAGCGTGGCTATCACGGCTATAGTTAGAACTTTGAGCATCATTCTTTCCCTCTACTTTGGAATTAAAGCGGGAGAAGCACGAATGGCCTTTTGCCCCTTCGTGATGTAATCCACTCACCCGGCTGGTGAGAGGATGCACACTGTGTTCAGTGTCATTTCAATACCCCGGTATTTACCCTTAAATCTTGCAGTCTTAGCGGGCAGCCCCCGACACAATGTCTTTGATTTGAGCACCGAGATTTCGCATAACCATTCTCATCTATTAAGCCCGCGGCGGCAAACTCATCTTGACAAGGGGTTGCTGGTGCTAACCTAGCGGCTGCCAGCGATACGGCCGCAGCGCATGTACCAAGCTGGCCCATTGGATTGGTAGACCGTTTGGCGCAGCGACTGCACCATCTCACTCAGTTCTTCTGCGTTCAGATGCAAGAGCGTGTCGGTCGCAACGTACATGGGGCAGAGTCTGCCCAATCAACCCTGCGCAGCTATTGGCACATCTCCCGATTGATGGCCACCGCCACGTCACGCGTCGGATGACGGTGATGACCCCCGGCCTCACCGAGGCGCTGCCACGGCAAGCCCAGCACGAGCGCATTGAGTTGCTTGCGTTGAAGAGATTGCTGCGCTGTGCCGCTTGGTGAACGCCAATAGAAGCGGCCCTAGTGCAGCCGGCGCGCGGCCAGCCAGCCAGATGCCCATGCCCTCGTGCACCAACACATCCAAGCGCGTGCCGCGCTTGTTGCCAAATAGGTCGGTATGCGGGTGTGCCGCGCCAAACACCGCCACCACACGCGCCAGAGCCGTCCCAGTGCCCGCGCGCATCTCCGTAGGCGTGAGGACCCGCCACACGGCATCGATGCGCTTCTTGAGCGTCTAGCCAGTTGCCCGCTTCACGTGTGAACGAGCATCGGACAGATGTAGAACCTCGGCGCTTGCTTTAGGCGAAGAGTTATGGACATCCTGCCATTAGACCAAGCTCTTATGCCACGCCAGAGCGTCAACCACGTACTACAACGGATTGCGTAGGAGCAACGTCGGAGCAGATGGATTCAATAGACCCCGAACAGCTTCAAGCCCAGCAGAAATGTCAAAGTCAAACTAACCGTGAGCACGACCTTTGCGCTACGCATTGCAGTCTTCTTTTCGGTAGCAGAGTGGCTGACATCAAGCCACAGGTATCGCAGTCCTGCAATCAGATGGTGCAGGAACGACCACAAAACGGCCAACAGCAGGCACTTCAGAAGCCAGCCAGGCACCCAACCAACTCCGTTCCTGAACACATTTTGCAGACTCGCAAATGACTCCTCCGAAGACAGCGACACATCGAGCACCCAGATGATGACCGGCAGGAGCAGAAATAGCACCAGGCCACTGACACGGTGCAACAGCGACACGATGGCGCTCGCCGGAAAACGCATGACGTACGCGGGCAAGTCGCTGAAAAGGCCGAGGTTGCGGAACTGAGGGCGTGGGGTACTGTTACGAGTCATAGTGACTGTCTCCGAGGATGCAGCAAAAATGAACCATCGGGTTCAGTTAAGGATTGTACGCGGTTCTCATGTAAACTGAACTAACAGGTTCATTTTCAGCATGCGAAAAAAAACGGAAGAACGACGCCAAGCCATCCTGAAGTCTGCGGTTTCCGTATTCTGGAAAGCTGGCTACGAGCGCGCATCGATGAGCGACATCGCTCAGCAGCTAGGCTGTTCGAAGGTCACGCTGTACTCCTACTTCACCTCCAAGGAAGAGCTCTTCTACGAGGCGATGCTGGAGGCAACCGAGGCCAAGTTCGCCGCTTTGCATGCAACTCTCCAACCGCAAGACGACGACGTTCGTGGGACGCTAGAGAGGTTTGGCGTAAACGCGATGGAAATTGTGCAATCGCCTCAGGTGAGCGGAGTACGTCGACTGCTAATAGCGGAGGCAGGCAAGCAAGACTCGAACATTGCAAAGCGCTGCTATGAATTGGGTCCAGCACGTACGAATGCAGTCGTTGCTGCCTACCTACAGGAGTTGATGAGCGCAGGAAAACTACGTTGCGCGGACCCTATGGTCGCCAGCTTACACTTGCGCGCTCTATTAGAGGCGGAATGGCTGGATGCTTACCTTTATGGAACCCTCGAGACGGTAAGCAACAAACAGCGTAAGGAAGCAGTCGAGCGCGCAGTAGATACGTTCTTGAGGGGATTCGCGTTGCAGGAACAGTGAACTCGTTCTAGTGCGATAGATTAAGTGAGAGCGCGACCTGACCTACCACCTATAAAAACTCCATCAACGACCTCTTACATCAAGAACTGTGCTAGCCTTTTTCTTGCGTCATTCACTCTGAAGCGAGTAATATAATCCGATTGATATATCTGGACGCGCTCGTGTCAGCGCACGATGTGGATTGCACGCTTGGTTCAACACGGCATCACATATCGGCACTTTATCAATATGAAAAACTGACTGAGTTACGGCAAACACATACACCAAACTCAGTCAGTTTTTTGGAAGCAGAAGCTTATTTCTTTTCAGATAGATGTTTCAATATTTTTGACGCCATCGCCTGAATTTGTGTAAATCCTTCGTTTTTCTCAAAGCTTTCGACATCCATAAATTTCTTCTTATTTATCTCCACCTGCAAGCTCTCAATACCATTAGATGGATTTCCACTGCGTCGAACTATCTCGCCTCCGAGATATGGGTCATTAATGGTGCACGTGAACCCACCACTCTCAATCAATTCCCTCACAGATTGAATCAATTCTTCTGAGCAGGTTTCGCCCATTCTGTTGCTCAGACAAAAATCAGCACGAACCTTTCCGGCATCAACATGTGTCGCCGCACCAGTTGCAGACATGCAATGGCAACTCAAATGATAGACGGTGCCAAATATGGACCTCTTCTCATCAAGAAGCCTCTTCAGCTCACGATGATAAGGATGATAATATTTATCAAGCCTATCTTTCAGTTCCTGCACAGTAAGCTTACGCTCATGTACAGCTTCACCGTGCCTAGACTTTGACTTAATCAAACCAAGTCCAGTTTTTGAACGTGTAGGCTCTAATGGTACTGGCCAATGACCGTCAATTAGATTCGCATCAATGTCCAATTCGTGCCTATTAACATCAATCCAAAAGTTTGGGAATGTTGCATAAAGCATTGTCCCCCCAAATGTTGGAGTAGCCGCCCAAATCTCATCTACATACATTGACACATTATCGTGCAGCGCGGTAAATGGCACCATCGAGCGAAACAGCTCAGGATATTCTCGCCCACTCCGCGAAACATCCACGACAATTGCGGTGTCGCCATTTGTGGATTCAATGCGTTGAAAAACGCCTCGTTTGGTATAAATGTTCATATTTTATATTAACAATATCGAATACTCAAGAATAAATACTTTTAATCTATCCTATGTCCAGAATTTCTATTGAACAATATTCGACTTCTGAGCAACCTCTTTGAAGCGAGCCATATCACTCACAATCAAACGTCTGAAATCGTCACCGTACATAGGTAAAACCGAGCCCCCATCTGTCTGCAGTATGCGCATCAGCTCTGGGTCTTTAAGTGACTCTTTGGTCGCAGATGTCAATTTATCGATTACGTCTTTTGGCGTTCCCGCCGGCGCAACAATGCCATACCAAAGATTCATATCGATATCAATTCCAGCCTCCTTAAATGTTGGAACATCTGGAATTGAAGCCATACGAGAATTTCCCGTGATTGCAAGAATTCTCATCTTTCCGCCCTTGATTTGAGGCATTAGCGGCACGTAGGGATTGATAAAGCTATCAACCAGACCGCCAAACAGTTCATTCATCGCTGCAGATGCCCCCTTGTAGGGTACGTGCATAATCTTCAAGCCAGTTTTCTGCTTGAGCAGCTCCATCACCAAGTGCGAGGCTCCGCCAGTTCCCACTGCTGCAAAAGTCAACTTTCCGCTCTTGGCAGCAGTCAAATAGTCATTGATGGTTTTATATGGAGAGTTGGCGGCGACCATGATTCCATACGGTGAGTCTACGAACTTTGCAATCGGGACAAAATCATCGGGCACCTTGTACGAGAGCTCAGCATTAACTGCGGGCGCAGCCGAAAAATTCCCACTCAGCACCAGCAGCAACGAATACCCGTCAGGCTTCGCCCTCGCGACTACTGAGGCGGCGAGCGTGCCTCCCGCTCCTGCTCGATTTTCGATAATCACCGTCTTCCCCATGACCTTGCCCAAGGCATTGGCCAATGCACGTCCGTACGTGTCGCCTCCTCCTCCAGGAGGGAAGCCGACAAACAGCTTAATGACTTGCTCAGGGTAGGCTGCCTGGGCGGAAAGCGGAAGCAATGCAAAACAACAAGCTGCGCTGATGAACGTTCGGCGGGGCAAGGCCTGCGGCGCCGAGAAATCATGGATAGTCATAAAACCCCTTTTTGATAGCAAAAAACTATTGACTCGAGTCCACAGCTTGTGACTCGCACATAGGAGATGCCAAGGGAGGGGCGCTGCTCTGAACCATGCGTTGCAAGCCTCCCTGCTGGAGACCGCAGTATCTACTTTTTATCGAAAAAAAGTAAGTTTTCGATAAAAATTATTTGAAGGTTGCTTCGGAGGCTACGTTGGACGCAGGTGTACGGAAGGTCTACAATCGAACACCTTTTTTCGATAAAAATTCCATGAGTGTGGCTGAACGTGCCCAGACGGAGGCGACAGAGACCCTCGCAGCGCAGCTGTATGAGCGTCTACGGGATGACATCATTTTGGGGAAGCTGGTGCCCAGTCAGAAGCTGACCTCGGCCCTGCTGCTGGAGCGCTACGGCGTAGGCATGACTCCGATGCGCGAAGCTCTTTACAGGCTCTCCTCGTCGTTGCTCGTCACCATCGAAAACCGGCGAGGTTTTCGAGTCGCGCCCATCTCACCCCAAAATCTGAGAGAGGTCGTTCTCACGCGGTGTGAAGTTGAGGTCATCTTGTTGCGCGCCGCTTTCGAAAACGCGGACGTGGCGTGGGAAGGCCGTATCGTCGCCACGTTTCATGCACTTATGCGGGCGAGTGGTAGCCGACCTAATTACGGACCGTACACAGCAGACTGGGAAGCCGCGCATCGAGACTTTCACTTCGCCTTGCTGTCAGCATCCCAGAGACCAATGCTTGAGGATTTCCATAAATCCCTGTGGGACCACTGTTCAAGGTATAGAAATCTTGCCTATCCTGGTCGTGTAGGGGTTAGTGTCGTATTCGATGGCCATCAGCAACTTATGGATGCAGCTATGGCACGCGATGCCGATTTAGGATGCGCACTTTTACGACGTCATATTGGATTAGCGACTTCGCACATCATGCAGTCGCTCTTTACGGAGCAAGCTAGCATTTAGCTCCCCAGCAAGTTGCGTCGAACATGCATCAGATGGAATCGGGTGCATTCAATAGCGCGTTGCACGTCACGGTCTATGAGCGCCATAACAAGACCCCGATGCTCATCTTGATAGGCCAATCGACGTTTATCTGTCAGGCTATGACGTTTGAGCGCGCCCCAATCATCTTGTTGGCGTGCCTGATTCACTAGGCGCAAGACACTGGTGACCATTCCGTTATGGGCGGCAAGTGCAATGGTCTCATGCAGCTTGCTGTCCCAAACTTCAAACTCTTCCATACTGGTCGCAGCTTCAGCTCTTTCGCAGCATTCGAGCATCTTGGTGAAATCGCCTTGTGTGGCATTACGGACGACCAGCTCGAGGATGCTTGGCTCCATTGCCAAGCGGAAGTCCATTAGCTCTGCGGGGCTCACTGCATCAAATAGCTTCGACCCCGACTCTCTAACAACGGCACTACTGGGACGGTAGCTCTCACTCACATAAGTGCCACTTCCAACCGTTTGGGTGATGACACCTGCGGTCTTGAGCTGCGCGAGAACTCGCCGGACCGAAGAGCGACCTATAGCGAAATCCTCACTGAGCTTCCGTTCAGTGTCTATTCGGTGTCCAGGTGCCCACTGACCAGACTGAATTTTTTCAAGGATTGCATCCTTGAGCGCAGCGGTGTTGTCCATTGTTCCTCCTAGGGACCCAATGATACCAAGTGCTCGTCAAAAGCAACCAAACCAACCAATTCGACCCAATTTTTCAACAAATTTAACCCGGGTACAAATATTTTCGCAGTGAAAAATAAGCTTTGCAGATTTTTGTTGTTGCTCTAGAATCAAACCAATCCAGCCAAATTGGTTGGATTTTTGAACCAATTGGAGTGTTATGAAAATCGGTCGTGTTTCCCATCAAGCTCGTGTACGCCTTGTGTTGGTTGATGAAGCTCGCAAGAGCGTGCGCTTCGTAGGAGGCAGCTTCGCGTACAACCTCAACCCTGTTCAGGCGGTCATCGAACGTCGCCTCAGCGCAGCTGACCTCGAGCCTCTGGTTGAAGGCAGCGCCAACTTCTCGGAAGTGACCTTTCTCGCTCCGATTTCTCAGCCAGTGCGCAACATTTTTGCGGTCGGCAAGAACTACCGCGAGCACGCGGCAGAATTCGACAAGAGCGGCTTCAACGCAACCAGTGGTGCTTCGGCCATCCCGCAGTTCCCGCAAATCTTCACAAAGGCCACCACGTCGCTGGTCGGCCCTACCGACGAGATTCGCTTCTCCGCTGCTCACACATCATCTGTGGACTACGAAGGGGAAATCGGTGTCGTCATTGGTCAAGAGTGCCGAAACGTGCAACCTGAAGATGCCTATGGCAAGGTTTTCGGCTACGTGGCCTTGAACGACGTCACGGCTCGCGACCTGCAGAAGAACCATGCGCAATGGTTCCTCGGCAAGTCGCTCGATACCTTCTGCCCTATGGGCCCATGGATTGGTACAGCCGATGAGGCCGCGCCAGAAACACTCCAGGTCCAGACGTGGGTCAATGGCGAATTGCGTCAAAGTGCTGTTCTGGCCGACCTCATCTTTGATGTCCCGACACTCATCGCGACACTCTCCAAGGCAATGACTTTGCTGCCTGGCGACATCATTGCAACTGGTACTCCGGTTGGCGTTGGCATCGGCTTCACCCCACCGAAGTTCCTGCAAAACGGCGACGAGGTACGCGTTGCTGTTAGCGGTCTCGGCGAGCTCAACAATCGCGTTCGCACAAACTAATCGCCACAGAAGCGTTTAGATAAATGGCCTGGGACACCAGGCCAAACTATAACTGGAGACAAAATGAATAAATCGGTCCGAGCGTTCGCCCGGGTGGGCGGAGCTATTGCTGCGCTAAGCACTTCAATGTTTGCGATTGCAGATGGTGCATACCCTACACGAGCTATTACGATGGTGGTGCCATTTCCACCAGGTGGCGCTGCAGATGTGGCAGCCCGACCTGTGGCAGATGCCATGAGTCGTTATCTGAAGCAACCCATAGTCATTGAAAATAAAGCGGGTGCAGGTGGCGGGGTGGGGATGGGCCAAGTCGCACGAGCCAAAGCTGATGGATACACAGTACTGATGGCACTATCGTCGGTTGTGGTGCTGCCAGAGGTCGATTCGGTGCTTGAACGTACGCCCATGTATGCGCTGTCCCAGTTGAAGCCTATTGCCCGCTTCACTGCAGACCCGTTGGTTCTCGTAGTTCGAGCAAACAGCCCTTGGAAAGATTTCCAACAATTTACGGCGGCAGCGAAAGCCTCCCCGGGCGGCCTGAGCTATGGCTCCTCCGGAAACTACGGCACTATGCATGTTCCCGTGGAGCAGATGCGTGCGGTCGTGGGAGCAGACTTTCTGCATGTTCCGTTCACGGGGGCAAGTCCGGCGATTGTCGCGTTGCTCGGAGGCCAAGTAGATTTCATCGCAACAGGTCCTTCGACTGTCGCTGGCCATATCCAATCAGGCCGGCTCCGTCCTCTGGCCCACTGGGGCAGTGGACCCGTGCCGACGTTGCCAGGGGTGCCATCATTGACTGAGATGAAGGTGCCGGTGACATACGCCCAGTGGACTGGCTTGTTTGCGCCCTCCGCTACGCCTGAGGCAGTGCTTGTGAAACTGAACGAAGCGGCCAAGTTCGCAGCGCAAGACGCCAAGGTAAAGCAGGCGCTGCAGTCGGCGGGCACCTATCTTCAGTTTCAAGATACCCCCGAGTTCGAGAAATTCATGGCGCAAGACGCGGCTGTGATGCGCAAGGTTGTCCAGCAAATGGGCAAACTCAACTGAGCCAGCATGTGCCATCGACCCACGGCTCGGTGCAAGCGCCGCAGCAGCCTGTAGCGTGGACCAGGCTCCCTCAGAATCCGTCATCTTGCACAACGCTTCAAGGAACGAACCGATGGAATCACTCAAGTTGGGAAATGTTGGACCAGTGTCTTCAGCCATTGGTCTCGGCTGCATGGGGATGAGCGAGTTCTACGGACACAGCGATGATGCAAGCTCCTTGAGAACCCTTGCTCGCGCCTTGGAGCTTGGGGTCACTCATTTCGACACAGCGGACACCTATGGGTTCGGCCGCAATGAACAGCTGTTAGGCAAGTTCATCGCTGATGCAGCACCAAGCCAACGCGAAAAAATGGTCATCGCATCTAAGTTCGGCATCGTCCGTTCGGAGGACCAGTACGAACGCCGTATCGACAACTCGCCCGCCTACATCCGTACTGCGTGCGAGGCTTCGTTACGCCGTTTGGGTGTTGAGAAAATCGACCTGTACTACTGCCATAGAAGGGACCCCTTAGTCCCCATCGAGGACGTCATCGCTACGCTTGGCGACCTGGTGCGAGAGGGCAAGGTGGGTGCAATTGGACTTTCTGAGGTGTCAGAGCAAACGCTCCAGCGCGCCCATGCAGTGCATCCCATCTCGGCCGTACAAAGCGAGTATTCCTTGTGGAGCCGCGAGCCTGAACACGGGATGCTTCAGATGTGCCAAGAGCTCGGCGTGGCCTTCGTCGCATACAGTCCGCTGGGCCGGTCCTTCCTCACCGGTCCCGTCGATGTAAGCGGCTTAGCGGACAACGACTTCCGACGCATTCATCCCAGGTTTTCTGGCGATGCCGGCGAGCAAAACCGCCGCTTGGTTCAAGCACTGACAGAGTTCGCGGAAGGCCTTCGCGCAAGCACTTCGCAGATTGCCTTGGCATGGATTCTCAACAAGCATCCACACGTGATTCCAATCCCTGGCACGCGTCGCGTGGCATATCTGGAGAGCAATGTCCACGCAGCCGACATCCGCCTGACACCGGAGCAAGTGAAGGCTTTGGATGAGCTCTTTGACTCGGCCAAGGTCGCTGGCCAGCGATACCCCGAGGCAGGTTTCGTGGGTATCGAACGAAGCTAAACGACCGCACATTCCTGCCCAGTTCGCGCGAAGCTACGCGCGATAGGTGTTCAAAAAGACCGCGACAGCTCCCTCCACGACTTTCTTGGTCTCGGCGCGCGTCAACGCTTTGGGGTCACCCATGACGCGCGCCCAAAGCACAGCTTCGTCCACGAGCCCAAGGAACTGGGTCGTGGCCAGCTTCGGGTCTGGCACCAGCAGTGCACCTCTTTCGCCAAGGGCTTGGATGTACCCCTGAACAGCATTGATGGCTGGCGTTTTTCCAACCTCAAAAAAGCGCTTCATAAGCCCTGGAAACCTCGTGCTTTCTGCGATGACTAGCCGCAGGAAAGCAATCGCAAGAGGCGGTGACCAAAACGACGCAATCCCGTAGCCAATGCGCCGCAAGCCTTGCTCTGGGTCGGACAAAGCTTCTTCATCCGTAGCGATGTCCATGACCGGGAACGCCATCCACATGCGCTCGGCCACCGCACCAAACAGCTCTTCTTTGCCTTCCGCAAATTGGTTGTAGAGCGTTCTGCGCGCCACCCCAGCCTCAGTTGCCACCTTGTCCATGGTGGTCCCTTCGAAACCATGTTCGATGAACACACGCCCTGCAGCTACCAGGATGGCGTCCCGCTTTGAGACACGAAGCGGCAGCTCCAGCAGTTGGTCGAACAAAGGTGTTGCAGGGGCAACGTGTGGGGGCGCCTTTGCAGGCGCAATCTTTTTTGCACTCATGAGTGTAAAATTGCACAGGCAGTGCAATTCCTGCATGCCATCGTTACTTACCAAAAATCATAGTGAGGCGCGCGCTTCCAGGAAGACCGCGCAGGGTCTGAATTGTCCCCTGTATGCGAAGTGCACGCAGGGCACACCAGGTCTACGTCGATTCCTTGCATCTGCCCACACCATTCCAACAGTTCAAAGTGACCAGCACTCTTCACACCCAAACAACTTCCGCGTGCAACGCGGACGCCGCGACCACCTTCGAGCAGGTCTTCGCATCACCAGCAGCCAGCTTTGAACAGGACATCAATGCGCTGGCCCACGGTTTCGGCACCCTGATTCTGGATACGGAGTTTGGCAACATCTACTCGCGGCAAGGCTTGGACCTTAAGACGCGGGAGCTTTGCATCATCGCCTCGTGCGCAGCGCTGGGAAGCACTGGAGAAGGTGCGCTGCGTATGCATGTGCCGGCAGCCATCCGCGCCGGAGCCACATGGGCGGGAATTGCAGAAGTTCTCGTCCAGGTCTCCATGGCAGCAGGTCTTCCTGCGGCACTGAACGCACTGAAAGCCGCTAAGTCCGCTTACCTTGAGAGCGGGCTACACAATGAGGTGGTGAAGTGAACGAGAGCAAAGGCCTGCTTCCTGGCGTGAATGCCTGGACGCTCCCGTTGATGGCGTTGGGATGCGGGGTGATGGTCGCCAACATCTATCTGTGTCAGCCGCTACTGGCCCAGCTTGCCATCGCCTTTGGGGTCCCTGAGCAACAAGCCTCACTCGTGGCTGTTGCTTGCCAGGTGGGGTACGCCCTTGGAATACTGCTCATCGTTCCACTGGCGGATGTGGCAAACACCAAACGGCTGGTGCAGGCGCTGTTACTTGCATCTACTGCAGGGCTGCTGATTGCGGCTTCTTCGACGGGTATTTGGCAACTGCTTGCAGCGAGCCTGGTGATTGCCGCAGCATCCGTCGTGCCTCAGGTTTTGATACCCGTATCAACCAGCCTCGTTCAACCAGCACATAGAGCGAAAGTAGTTGGGAAGCTGGTTACTGGGCTCATCCTGGGAATTCTGTTGTCACGAACCGTCTCTGGAGCGGTCGCAGAGTTTGCTGGCACCTGGAGGGCTGCCTATGTACTGCAAGCCCTTGCGGTCATCGCATTGCTCGTGGCGCTTCCGAGGTTCCTCCCCGCTCGTGCGGCTTCAGCCACATCCACCACGTATAGCGAGTTGCTGTCGTCGCTTGTACCTCTGCTCAGGCACCGTGAACTGCGGCTGTCGATGGTGCTCGGCTTTTGTGCCTTTGCAGCGTTCTCCGCGGTATGGGCCACCTTGGCATTTCACCTGGCTAGCGATGAGTTCCGGATGGGTCCCGCCGCAGCAGGCCTCTTCGGTTTGTATGGCGCACCAGGTGCTCTCATGGCTCCGCTAGCGGGGCGTCTCTCGGACAAGTATGGGCCGAGCAAAGTCAACGCTGCGTCACTTTGCGCTGTTGCGCTCAGCGGCATGGTAGCCATGGGCCCGGGCAAGACTTCCATGGTCGCACTCGTGCTCGCCGTGAACTTGCTGGACTTCGGCGTCCAGAGTGGCCAAATTGCCAACCAGGCTCGGATTTTTGGACTGGGTCAAGAATTCCGCGCTCGACTCAACACGTTGTACATGGTGGTCAACTTCGCTGGCGGAGCGCTGGGGGGGCTTGCTGGAGGCATTGTTTGGCACCTGGCAGGCTGGCATGGAGTTTGTTTGCTCGGCGTGTCACTCACATGCGTAGCCGGTGCATTTCTTGCACTATCGGCTTTCAGGCGGAGCTGACGTATCGCGACCGGTGTGAAGTGCTGCAGCCGGCGCCCAGCCAAATAAAGGCCGGGCGCCGAAACGCTTTCAGTGCACGGCCTCTTCAGCGCGCACCTTACGGACCCTGTCATCCAACAGCTGGCCAGCAGCTGGTTGCAGATGCAGTGCGGCACGGTCTTGGGGAGTGCCTGTATCTTTGTAGACCACGCCATCCTTCATCACAAACTCAATCTTTGAGGCATCCGTCAAAATTGACAGATTCTCGAGGGGGTTGCCTCCGATAAGCAGCAGGTCTGCTAGGTAGCCCGGTTTGACCTGACCCAACTCGTCGGGCTTCAACATGATTTCGCCGCCCAGGCTTGTTGCAGACCGCAGAGCCTCGCTCGGTGTCATGCCGATGTAGTCAACGAAGTACTGAAGGTCGTTCGCATTCGTACCATGCGGCATCCATGCGAAGCCATAGTCCCCGCCTGGCAAGATTCGAATGCCGCGCTTGTGCATCTTGCGCAAGCTCTCGGACGCAATCTCGAGTTCACGCAGATAGCCCATGTTCCGAGCAACTTCTTCGGTGATGCCGAACTCGGATGCGTTGAAGCTGGTGCGGATAAGCCAACCAATGCCGGGCGCTACGAAATGCTTGTCCTTCGCGGCTTCCAACATGTCCAGGGCCTCTTCATCGGCAAAGCTAGCGTGGTAGACCATCTCGATGCCATGACGCACGCACTGCTTTACCGACTCACTGGACCGCGCATGTGCAGCAACACGCTTGCCGTATCGCTTGGCCTCTTGTGCCAGCATGGCAACTTCGTCTTCAGCGAAGGGCGACATTTCTGCAGGAATGCCTGCGATGTACTCACCAGACAAGTTGATTTTCAGGTGGTCAACACCGTACTTGATGAAGGTCCGCACTGAGCGACGAATTTCTTCCGGCCCACTGCACACACTGCCGAAGTTGAGCTCCTCAAAGTTCATGTGAGGAAGTGTGTTGTCGCCCAAAGCACCAACGGTAGTGATTTCCTGGCTTCCAGCCAAGTAGCGGGGCCCTGGAAACTCTCCCGCATTGACCGCGTTGCGAAGCACCACATCCAGGCGCGGCTTTGCAGCAGCTGCACCAATTGCCGATGTCCACCCCATCTCGAGATAGCGTTTGGCGACACGCACGCACCACAGCATGTGCTCTTCGGGCGGCATAAACTGGATGGCTGCCAGGGTCGGCTGGTCATTCCAACTGAAGTGCGTGTGTGCCTCAGTCATACCGGGCATCAGGAAGCGCCCGTTGCCTTCGATGACACGGGCATCGCCAGCGTTGAGCTGACCAGGCGTACGAGTCACCTCAACGATACGGTTGTCCTGGACGAGCACATCTCCGAGAAAAGGCGTGGCGCCCGTTCCGTCGAAAATATTCACGTTCTTAAACACTGTGCGTTGCATGTTTTGTCTCCTCGGGCCTGTTGCCGGCCCCTACTGATTGCAAGCGGATGTGCGGCTCAGCCGCACGGTTGGGACTAAGCGGCCAAGAAGCTCTTCAGCTCCTCAATGCACTTCGCGGGTTTCTCGTACGTCTGCCAATGCCCGCATTCTGCGAACACAACAACGCGTGCGTTGGAGAGGCGTTTGCCCATTGCTTCAACGTTGGCCTGGGGCGCGACACCGTCCTGGTCGCCTGTGGCAAGCAACACCGGAACCTTGATTTGCTCAAGGTCCGCAGACTGGGCTCGGGCAAGCGCTTCGCAGCTTCGCGCATAGCCTTCAGGCGTTTGCCTCATGATGGATTCACGCACCAGCGCGACCACAATAGGCTGCTGCTGCTTGGTCTCCTTGCTAGTAGCGCCGGCAACTATCGCGTTGGCGATTTCTTGCATGGCCATCAAGCCTGTTCGCGCTGAAGCTGCGCGCGCTTCGATGTTGGGCCTACCGGCATCAGGCGGTGCAACCAATGGACCGAACAATGCCAGAGACTTAACGTGCGCCGGATGCGACACGGCCAGATGCTGAGCTGCGATGGTTCCCATTGAGTGAGCCAGTACGTCAACAGCACCCAGGCCAAGGACATCAAGAACCCCCTTGATGCTCTTCACGTAGCCAGCGATGGTGAGCTCACCATCTGGAAGCTCCGAACGGGCACTGCCAGGAAGGTCGATACGGACAACACGCCGCCCTTCCAGAGCGGGCAGGATAGGCGTCCAGACATTGGACGAACCGCCGAGCCCATGAATGCAAAGAACGGGCTCTCCTGTGCCATCCAGCTCTACCGCGAGACCATTGATGATTTGTGTAGTCATGGCAACCTCAGACGAAGCGGTTTTCGATGGTGCCGATGCCTTCGACTTCGACCTTCACCACATCGCCAGCCTTCAAGTAGACCGGCGGTTTCAGGCCCATCCCCACACCTGCAGGTGTACCCGTGGCGATGATGTCGCCGGGGTAGAGGGTGATGCCGCGTGAGATGGTTTCGATGAGAGTTGGAATATCGAAAATCATGTTCTCTGTCGGGCCGTCCTGTCGCAGTTCGCCGTTCACCCAGCAGCGCACATGTGTCTTGGTCCCATCGAGCTCGTCGGCCGTCACTATCCAAGGTCCCATGGGGCAGAAGGTGTCAAAGGATTTGCCCATGTCCCATTGACCATGGCGCATCTGCACATCTCGCGCAGTTACGTCATTCACGACGGTGTAGCCATAGATGTGGCTCATCGCGGCTTCACGCGTGATGTTTTTGCCGCCCTTGCCGATAACGACTGCCAGCTCGGCCTCGTAGTCAATCTGTGTGGAAATCTCGGATGGCACCAGGACGTCGTCTTGGGGTCCCACAACGCACTCAGGCACCTTGGTGAAGACGATGGGCCACTCATCCGTCTTCGCGGCGTTGTCCTTGAAGACTGAAGTGGCGAGTTCCTTCGCATGTGCGTGGTAGTTCCTGCCCACGCACCAGACATTGCGGCGCGGAGTCGGAATCGGTGCATCCAGTGCAACGGACGAAAGTGCAACCGCTGCCCCCTTTGCTGCTGGCAAGGGCTTTCCTGCGGCGAGCCCTTCAATGACGCTCAGAGCACCGCGAGCGGCATCTGCCGAAGACAAGTCGAGAGCAGTGACAGCTTGTCCGTCCGCGGAAACGAGGCCAACTTTTCTCTGGCCGTCTTGGATAAATGTGGCGATACGCATGACTTTTCCTCGTAGCTCTGTTGCATAGGTCCGGGTCTGTTCCCCGGTCCAAAGAACTTTAGGGAAGCCCGCGTCTGCCCGCTTATCGAGACATCCGGTGGCTTATCGAAATGTCTGGCGAAGAGGTGCGGAGATACCCGGAAAGCGTGGTTCAAGACCTCGCGCAGAAGGAACAATCCACCAGGAAGAAATGACGAGAATCAAGGAGACTGAACCATGGCCGAGGCGTACGCCTTGCACGAAGGCGCATTTGGCACTGCTATCGTTTTAGAAGCAGGGGCAAACCTTGTCTCTCACGCGCATTCAGAGACACAGCTCGCCCTTTGGCTCGGTGGCGTTCGCGCATGCGCACACGTAGGTGACCAAACAGTGGCCTACGGCGAGAACGTGGCCCTGGGCGTCAATGCCTTCGAAGCCCACGATATGGTCTTGCTGGATGAGCCTGGCTCTTGCCTCTTCCTCGTGTTCCTCATTTCCCAGCCTTGGCTTGAGGCCCGGGCACAAGAAAGTCACCGCAGCTTTCGCTTTCAAAGTCCCAGGGTCTACATCGACAGTGCTCTGCGGCGCTCGTGCTGGCGAGTCCTGGACCTCATCCTCGCTGGCGGCACATCAAAACAAGACTTGGACAACGAAGTCGAGACTCTTCTGATAGCCGCGATAGACGGAACTCAAGACACCGCTCGAACCTCCACACCGACCGGACTGATGCTGGACCATCGCCTGCGCAAAGCTATCGCTCACATGAGAGAACACGTGGAGAAAAAGTCGGGCATCGACGACATCGCAGCGAAGGTCGGCCTCTCCCGGGCTCACTTCTTCGCGCTCTTTCGAGAGCAGCTCAACACTACACCTCACGTTTTTTGGAGTGGAGTGCGAATCGAAGAAGCGATGCGGCGCGTCAGTCAGGGCGAGGTGCTGACGGATGTCGCACTGGACCTCGGCTTCACAGCACCAGGCAACTTTTCGCGCTTCTTCAAGGAGCACACAGGTGTATCACCGTCCAAGTTCCAACGAGCCAGCAACCACAGCCCCGTCACCGTGACCGGAGTGCCTCGCTGACGCCTTTCTCTAACCGACCTGAAGCTGCAGCAGAGGACCAAGGCGCATACGCAGCATGCGGGTATCAGACATGGGCAGATGTGGAGCTTCAGGCGACCAGGAAGGCAAAGCGTGGGTGCGCCCGTAGGTTAGGGCAAAACCTTTTCCCCACGCGCTACACGTAAGCAAGTAGCTCCACATACACGGTCAACCGTGTGCTGCCTCCTGAATCAGCTTATGCAGCACGGTCTCCAGGGAGGTCGTTCCAGCCAAAGGAATACCTTCAAACCGAATCCATCCCTCATTGAATCCGTCTAGCATACGCATCCGAGGACCAGGGTTCACCATGCCCTGATTACGGAAAAGTGCCTCCCACGCGCTACGAGGGACACCAACCGCACTCACTCCTCGGCCCAGCACTTTCCCTAGCGTGGCCGCCAGGTGCTCCGGTGATAGACGCTCTGGTCCTTCCAACTCGACGACACGATGGCCATCCCAGCTCTGCTGCATCAACGACGCTGCCGTCGTTGCCACATCAGCAGTACCGACCATGGGAATGAGTTTGTCCAAAGGCTGAAGGAAGGAGGACAATATTCCCGAAGACCGTGCACTCTCGATATCCCATGAGATGTTCTCGATGAACCAGGCCGCGCGCAGAAATGCGACGGACATGGGAAGCTTTGCGAACTCTCTTTCCATATATTGCAGTTGAGACAGCAGGTTCTCCTGCTCTGCTTGAGCACCAACTGTCGACAAGGCTACGACTCGTGTTGGTGCGCTACGCTGCAACGCTCCGGTGAGCGCATGAACGTTCGCTTTTGACTCTCGGTAGTCCGAGGATGGGTCGAACGTCGGCGGAAGCAACACGAACACGGCTTCGGCACCCGTGAATGCATGACTCAGCGCAAGCTCATCATCCATCGCCGAGACAACCACTTCGCAGCCGTCTTCGACTAGGGTTCGAGCCTTGGCGACGTCTCGAACGACCACACGCACGGGCAGGTCCCTCTTGAGCAGAGCGTGGGCGACTTGGCCTCCAACTCGGCCTGTGGCTCCAGTAATCACATACATTGAATCTCTCCTGATGAGGCGTACGACACGTCGCCTAGGAGTAAATTCTGGGGACATCGGCTTCGGAACGCGATAGCATGAAAAGCATTTGATTCATGCTGTGCAGTCACCAATGGCGACCATCAATCCACAACTCTTAGAAGGCCTTGATGTGCTTGCCGCCGTGGTCGACACAGGAAGCTTCTGGCGTGCGGGAGATGCTTTGGGTATGTCTCCGTCTGGCGTGAGCCGGTCAATCACACGGCTTGAAGCAAGACTAGGCATTCGGCTCTTTGACCGAACTACCCGCTCAGTCCGCCTAACGGACGAGGGCAGAACTTTTTGCGAGCGTGTGTTCCCCTTGGCAGAAGCGCTTGCTGAGGCGACGTCCTCGGCCGCCGACGGAGCCGGGACGGTCCGAGGACGGATTCGTATAAATGTGGACCCATTCTTCGCCAGCCTCATTCTTGGCCCGAAGTTAGGCGATTTTTTGGACACCTACCCAGCACTTGAGGTCGAGCTCCGTAGCCGAGATGAGCTTGGAGACTTGGTGTCAGATGGTTTTGACCTGGCTGTGCGGTTTGGACATCCGCAATCCTCATCGTTGGTGGCCAGGAAGCTTCTCGAAACTCGGGTACTGACACTGGCGTCACCAGCCTACCTTGAGCGTTTCGGACATCCCTCGGAGCCGAGCGAGCTGGAGGGCGAAGGACATCGCTGCATCCTCTTTCGCGACTCACACACAGGCCGTCCTTTCACATGGGAGTTTCATCAGGGGCAACATAAAGTCAACCTAAAAGTTCGCGGTGCGCTGATGGTCAACGACGCAAGTACGCTCTACAGCTCTTGTTTGGCTGGCTACGGTGTTGCACAGCTGTTCGAATTAGGCGCAGAGACTTTTCTCGCAGAGGGTAGGCTGGTCACACTCTTCCCGGAATGGGTGGATGAGAAATTTCCGTTGTATGCCTACTATCCTTCGCGGCACTACCTGCCGGCGAAGACACGAGCGATGCTGGAGTTCGTGACTGGCTTACTTCAAAATTGATGAGGCAGCTTATCGCTAATTTATGGAGTGCAACTTCCGATACTCTGCTTGGCATAGCGTGACCAGTCCGCGGCTCTCCCTTGAGTTAGTACGGACCACACAACACAGAACATCCGTACCTGGACTACTGTGCCAGTGGCGCAAGCTCGAACGCCAAGGTGCTTTGAGCACTGCAAGGCAGTGGTGGCCGCCGCATTACCAACCTGATGCAAGTCGGTGCACAACAACACGTCACTCTTCCTCGCTCTGATTACCAGCTGCATCCGCTCGGCCACGGTCACCAGTAGGGTGGCTTTACATATGGGGTTTGTAGCGCACGAATTGCATCGGGTAGCAACCCCCGATGGAAGCCTCGGTCGGCTTCGCACAGAATTTGATGGCCGGCGGCATCCCATTCTGATTCGACCAAACTCTCTCCGCTCCGCAGGTCATCAAGAATCAGGAGCGGCTCCCCTTGATGATGAGCCTCAAGCCACCTGGCAATCGCGACCTGGCGGGAGACGCCTAGGTCTGCTGGTGCGTCCCAGTGAATGTGCAAGTTGTCGGCCACCGCGCCAAGGCTTGTACGTTCGAAGACCTCAACAAAATGCTGTCGGTCAAAAATTTCGAGCCAGCTACTCGTTAGCACAACATGCGGTCGGCACTGCGTCATCAGCTCTTGCAGTGCTCCAACGGACTCGGCTTGGAACAGCGTCTTCCAAATGTCGTTGGGCTCGTCGTCAGGCCGCGATAGCGCACCGCGTGCGTGGTAAACACCGTACGGGTTCGAGAGACACAGTACGTCATCAATATCGAGAAGCAGCAGCCCGCGCGGGGAGGTCTCTGAGGCTTGCATGTGGCACGTCGCTTTCTAAATTGACAAGCAGGTCGGGAGTTTAGGGCCACTGTGCGCGAAAGCGGGCAGGTAGCTGCCTGGACAAGTGCTTAGCCACAGTCGACGCTCTAGTTGCTCGTGACCCTAGGCCGTTGCAAAACCCGATGCTCTCTGAGATGGGGCCTCCAGGCCTACCGGTGATGGTTGCACGCCTCATTCCTCTTGTGACCCTCGTGCTACGCGCAGGCCTGGTACAGGAAGAGAGGAACAAAGAAGTCTTGGGCTGCTGCCGCATTTCTGACAGGTTTTTTGCGCGCAGCGAATCGAACCAAGAACGACCACCCGGCCCCTCTTGGCTTTTTATTATCAATAAGCGCCGTAAAAAACCCACCATCATAGCAAGCACTCGCATACATTTCTTTCTGGAAACACCTTTCTTTCGAAGCCCATTGGAGAAAACGCCAATCTTGCATCACCTTTGTACGTGGCTGGACAGGCCTCTCACAATTTCTCCAAAACTAAAAAATTTCGAGTTACACGTATTTCTACGGAATTAAAAGTATCTCTGACACCTGTAAGCTCATGCGAAGTCAGCCCTTCAGCATAAGCAATCAATTTTCTCAACTTCGGGAACTACAAGGCCTAATCGGGAGGAAAAAAGGTGTGGCACGACAATGAGACAACCGTCGACTATTTGAACTTTGGCGTCGTAGCAGACGCGTGTGCCAAGCTGCTCCAGCAAGCCCGAGGAGAACCTATCTCCGTAGGCGTCTCTGGCGGCTGGGGAGCTGGGAAGACTTCGCTAGTAAAGATGGTGGCAGCGCGTCTCGAGGCTCTTAACAATCCCGTAAAAAACACCTATGTAGTTGTCACTTTCAATCCTTGGCTGTACCAGGACTTCGATAGCGCCAGAAACGCGCTGCTGCAGCTAGTGGGTGACGAGGTTCTTACTCAGGCACGAGCCAACCAGGAACTCTACGACAAGGCTAAGGCACTTCTAAAGCGCATAAACGTTTTACGACTTGTGCAGCTTGGAGGCGAGGCAGCAGCCACGTACTTCACCGGGGTGCCGGTTGGCATGGTTGGACGCGCGATGAAGCGTTTTGGCCTCATCGGAGAAGGGAGCGAAGCTGCCGAGGCAGGAAAAAAGGAGGCTGAAATTGGACTCATCAAGCCTGCTGAGCCGCTGTCACTACCAGGCGAAATTCAGGCTTTCCGTCAGGCGCTGGAAGCACTGCTTGATGAGTTGAAAATAACCTTGGTGGTCTTCGTCGATGACCTGGACCGGTGCCTTCCCAAGACCGCCATCTCGACTCTTGAGTCCATTCGGCTGCTGCTGTTCATCAAGCGCAGCGCCTTCGTTGTAGCCGCTGATAACGACTTCATCAAAGGCGCAGTTCGAGTCCACTTTGCTGGCACTGGCATCAAAGATGAAGTCGCAACGAACTACTTCGACAAACTTATTCAGGTTCCGCTGCAAGTTCCTCGTTTGGGTGTCAACGAGTCGAAGGCATACATCGCGTTGTTGCTCATGCAGCGAGCAAGGGATGACGAGGTCTTTACCAAGCAGGCGTTCGATATCGCACTGGAAGCCGTGTCGGCAAGGCTTCGCGAAGCTTGGCGAGGCGACGCTGTGACGCTGGACTTCTTGGAGTCCCTGGTGGGCGTGGGCGACAAGCACATGGTGGACCTGATGAAGTTGGCCGATGGACTCGCGCCACTGTTGACAAGGTCACTCGCTGTCAACGGCAATCCACGGCTGATGAAGAGGTTCCTCAACACCGTCTTCCTTCGTGCCAGCCTAGCCCAACCTCAAGGCATTGAACTGGACCTGAAAGCCCTGGCCAAGTGGCATTTGGTCGAGCGCTGTGCACCTGAACTTGCTGCAGCACTATCGAATTTGGTGACATCCGAGTCTGATGGGCGAGTACCCATCTTGAAGGCTGCGGAGGAAGCGAGTGCGGCTCAGAAAGAACTCTCGACCCCGTTTGACTCGCCGGACCCGTTCGTTGAGCAATGGCTGCAGCTCGAGCCCCCGCTCGGGGATGTCGACCTTCGCCCGTTACTCCATCTGAGTCGAGACGCCGATACACGGGACTTTGGGGTAGATGAGTTGACTGCTGTCGGTAGAGCGCTACGCGACGCACTGGCAGCAGCTACTGCAGCCAACGCACCGCTGTCAGAAAACATCTTTAAAGCCGGGCAAATCCAAGCTGGCTTGGCGATGGCCAGGGCCTGGAATCTTCAATCGTCCAAGCGCACTTGGGCTGGGGCAGCTGACGTGCTAGTGCTCATCGAAACTTGCAAGGTGTTCCCTCAGCATGGTGCATTGGCAGCCGAGCTACTGGGTACAGCACCGCCCGGCTCCGTTGGCGCCGGAATGGTTCCAGTGCTTTCGAATCAGCTGTGGGCTAAACCCGTGCTCGCGTCCTGGGCAGCACATGCGGATAGCAGCTCTAGATTGAAGCGTGCTCTTGAGCAAATGGACAAAAGAGGGAACTGATGGGAACTTCTACTTCATGCAAAGGCGGCGGCCCACGCTCACCTTTCGACCCTGAGTGGTTAGATAGTCCTGCTGGCGGCGCCGGGGGCGGCGGCGGAGGTGGCGGAGGAGGCACCGGCGATGGAGGCGGGAAAAGTGATGGTGCCAGCGACGCACCAGACGGCAATGCAGCACCGGAATCGCAGTACCCCCCGATGAACCCAGCGAGGCGCTTGGCGGGGGCGCGAGGCGCCTTGTCGGGAGCGTTGCGAGGCGGTGGAGGTGGAGATATCAGGTCAGCGGCCAAGAGGATGGTCAGCAGAGGGATGGGAGGTCCAGCACGGGCTGCTAGAACAATGCGCGCAACAGCTCAAGGAGCTGGCGCACTGGGTCAATTCTTGGCCCAAGCTCGCGACGGTTCAGACCAGTCCGTTGTCAATTGGGTTCAGCGTATTCGGGCTGCAAGTCTGGCACCCGATGACCTCGTTCTTGAGGTCATCAAAGCTGTCATTCCTGACTCAGGAAGCATTGATGAAGACTCGCTGCGCAATGCTGCAGCTGAAACTTTTTCCATGCTGTTCGAAACTTCACCAGAGGTCGACCTTTTCAACCTGACCGACCAGCAAATCGCAGACGTCATAGGCTTCACGATAGGAAATGACATCTGCAACCGCGTCGACCTGCTGCTGGGTCAGACCTATGAAAAGTTGAAGTACACCCCCCAGGATGTGCAGCTTGTTCGGAACGAAATTCGCGAATACGTGCATGGCCTGGTCCGACTTGAATTGGACAAGCTGGGGCCGCGGCCCATGGATGCTCATGGCCTTGCTCGTGATGTTCTCGCTGCAACTTTGGAGGTGTTTGGCGAATGAAAATACTCTGCACCAGCGCTGACAGCCTGCCAGCGAAATTTCAGCCGGATGAGCAAGCGTTCTCGTTCTTCAAGAGTGCAGGTCGGGAAGGCGTTGGAAACATTGCCAACACTTGGAAGCGCGCGCTGAAGCGGGATGGCTTCGCACCCGATGCAGCAACGTGGGACTTCGTACAGTTCTGTTTGGCGGCCTGCGCGGCAGACTTGGCATGCCCCAGAGCTACGAGCGCAGATGGCTGGACTCGGGTCATCGAGCTTACCGTCGGTTTGCATGAGCCGTTGCGGTGGATTGGCTACGAAGAGCAACTAGCCAACATGCTAAAGCTCCTCACAGGCGACCACTGGACCATTCGCTTACTGGGGGGCGGAGAAGCTCCCCCTGCAGGTACGGTGACCGCGGTTCCTCACGACTGTGTTTGCCTACTCTCAGGAGGACTCGATAGCCTGGTGGGTGGCATCGACCTGGTCACCGAAAAACGGCGCCCGGTCTTTGTGTCACAGCTTGCCCATGACGACTCGCCACGGCAGATAGCCTATGCCCAAAGACTGGGAGGGCCCAACTCGCATTGGCAATGGAGTCATGGCATCACCTTCAAGGGGCAGCGCGAGCCGTCAACGCGAGCCCGGTCACTTGCCTTTTATGCTTTCGCGGTTTTGGCGGCGTCTCGGCTTTCGGGTGAACGCGTACAAATTTTCGTTCCTGAGAATGGTTTCATCTGCATCAACCCGCCCCTGGTACCTGGTCGTGTCTCGAGCTTAAGCACGAAGACAACTCACCCTCAGTTCATCGCCATGATGCAGACGCTGCTGGATGGGTTGGGGGTCAAGGTTGTTCTAGAGCTCCCTTATCGGTTTAAGACCAAGGGGCAAATGCTTGAAGGGTGCCTGGATAAGGACCTCCTGGACGAGCTTGCTTCCAATACAACAAGCTGTGGACGCTTTCGTACGTACAACAGAACGCACTGCGGCCGATGTGTACCTTGCATGATTCGTAAAGGTGCCTTCCACGCTTGGGGACCAGGGCGCGACAGAACAACTTATGTCCATGAATCCCTTGCAGAATCAGACAAGTCGTCTGGACCCGATGATGCAATGGCCGCAGCTCTGGCAGTGCTCAGCGTGGAGAAGCAAGGACTCGACCGCTTCCTTGGCGCCACCCTTGGCTTCGCGGACCCAGCGGAGCGCGCCTCTTATCGCAAAGTCCTGGGCGACGGCTTATCTGAGGTCGAGGCGATACTACGGAGGGACGGCGTTCTCTGATGGATTTTCACTGCCACCTCGACCTTTACCCGGGAGCCAAGGAAGTCTCCCGTGAGGCGTCACGTCGCAACGAGTTCACTTGGCTAGTAACCACCAGCCCACGCGCCTACGAAGCTACTTCGAGGGTTCTTGGGTGTCTTCCTCGTGTACTCATTACGCCGGGCTTGCATCCTGAACTTGTCGGTGAACGTGCTGGCGAGCTGACGCTGTTGCTTGAGCAGATGGTGCGCTGCCGAGCGG
>PJTY01000325.1_pt1 | contig 27095 bp, 26 predicted proteins | sample 1512121 | NCBI WGS metagenome assembly PJTY01 (sample SAMN08177680, study PRJNA422409) | Soil metagenome, whole genome shotgun sequencing project. | isolation source: Soil enriched (2) on filter paper: alkali lignin treatment | place: USA: Madison | collected 2015-01-15 | reverse complement strand
CAAATCCTTGGCGAGTTCGCAGGCGCTCTCGTTGAGCTTGAGCACCATGCTGAAGCCGGGCGGATAGATCACGTCCTCGTCCTCGCGTTCCGACAGGAACACCGCGAGCCGCAGCGCGTATTCGGCATTGAAGGCATCCTCGCGTGTGCTGGTCTCGCTGGTGCGCGTGGGCGGCCAGAAGATCAGCGTGCCGGGCGTGCTTTCGTCGTCGGGATCGGGGAAGAACTCGACGCTGATCTCGTCGGCGACGCCGGCTGCCTCGAGCAGCTGCAATACGGGTTCGGAGAGCTGGCCGAGGATGGAGGCCGCCAGCTTGCCGGTGGCGACGATGTCGGCGTTGCTCAGGTCTTCGACGATATAGGCGTCGAGCGGCTTCAATAGGGCGTGAGGATCGGGCATGGAAACGGAATTCATTTTTGTGGAGGCGGGGGCATGGCAGGCATGCCGTCGAAGTGCGAGCAATATAACTTAAAAAGGCGCACAGGATTGCGTTAAAACCATGGCGCATCGTCACGCCGGCAGGCGCAAGCGATGCCGACATGGCCGGCGCGCGATCCGAATGCAACGTATGCTTGCCTCGGCAGTCAATAAAACTGCAGACAGGCATGCGGTTTCGACACGGATCGCCTGCCTTCATTCACTCCTCGACAAGGATTTTCATCATGTATGCATGGCTGTTGCCCACGATCAAGGCGATTCTTCCTCATGTCGGCACCATCATCACGGCGGCGCAACCGATCTTCAAGAGCCGCAAGATCGACCGTTCCGCCAGCAGCGACGAATTGCTGCTGCAGGATCAGATCAGCGAACTGCAGGAAGCGGCCTCGCAGAATGCGACCAATATCCGCGAACTGGCCGAGCAACTGCAGAAGACCGTGATGACGCTGGAACGCGCCGCGCTCGAAAACCAGCAGCGCACGCGCCGCATGATGGTCATGGCGAGTACCGCGCTGGCCTGCTCGGTGGTATCGCTGGCGATCGTGCTGACGCGATGACTCCCTGCATCGCGCTTCTATGTTGGTCATCGTACAGAGTCGGTGCGATCGCCCATGCTTGAATGCAGTTCGCCTGAACTCTGCGCTGTCATCGAGGTCTCTCAAGACAAGCGCACAAACTTGTGCGATCCGATGGCCGTATGAAACATGCGCCGAAGCGTTTGCTTTCAGCAGCAGTTTCGTCGGTTTTTGATCAAGTAAAAGAACAGGAGTCGATATGACCAAACTCAAACCTATTCTGGCCGGTGCCGCCGTGGCCATGTTCTCGCAATTCGCCGCCGCTCAGCCGGCTCCGGCGACCGCACCTGCGCAGATCGTGGTGCCTGCGGAATCTGCCCCTGCGAATCCAAACGATCCGGCCTACACCGATCAATCGCGCCTGAACTATACGAATGATCCGTATGTGAAAAAACGCGTGACCACTGCAGAAGCGCGTGCTGATTACAAGGCCGAAAAAGGCGCTGCAAAAGACGAATACAAGGCTGAAAAGAAAGCCGCCAAGGAAGAATACAAGGCCGAGAAACGCGAAGCCCGTCAGGAGCGTCGTGAAGAAGTAAGGCAGATGAATCAAGGCCAGCCGCCTGTCGATCCCGTGACCGGCAAGCCATCGACGCCATCCGATCCGGTGGTGCCGGCTACCACGCGCTGATCCAGGCATTTCATCGTGCGCCAGGGCGGAGCCATGCAAGTGGTTCCGCCCTTGTCGTTGGCAAAGGCGTCACAGGAGTCGCATGACTGTATGCATGTACAGTAAAGGTGCTATGCTTGCGCCTGCCTTTTTGCCTCACCAGCCTATTCCATCATGTCTCCCGTTTCCGGTCCGATCGCGCATCTCGACATGGATGCCTTCTATGCGTCGGTCGAACTGCTGCGTTATCCGGAATTGCGCGGGCAGCCGGTGGTGATCGGCGGCGGTTCGGCGTCGGCGCCGGTCGAGCAGGCCGACGGCACATTTCTTTATCGACGCCTGCGCGACTATGCGGGCCGCGGCGTGGTCACCACTTCGACCTACGAGGCACGTGCGCTCGGCGTGTTCTCCGCCATGGGGCTGATGAAGGCCGCCAGGCTCGCGCCCGACGCCATCCTGCTGCCGACCGATTTCAATGCCTATCGCCATTACTCACGCCTGTTCAAGGCGGCGGTGGCGGTGATCGCGCCGCAGATCGAGGATCGCGGCATCGACGAAATCTATATCGACCTGCAAGCCTTCGGCGCAGAAGCCGATGACGTCGCGCGTCGCATCAAGCAGGCCGTGCGCGAGGCGACCGGCCTGTCGTGCTCGATCGGCCTCGCGCCCAACAAGCTGCTCGCCAAGATCTGCTCCGATCTCGACAAGCCGGACGGCTTGACCATTCTCACCGAAGCCGACATCCCGACACGCATCTGGCCGCTGCCGGTCAGGAAGATCAACGGCATCGGCCCCAAGGCCGCGCAGAAGCTCGCCACGCTCGACATCCATACCATCGCCGAACTGGCCGCCTGCGACTCCGGCGTGCTGCAGGCCAACTTCGGCCGCAGCTACAGCGCCTGGCTGGCGCGCGTGGCGCAGGGGAGGGACGAGCGGCAGGTGGTCACCCATTCCGAACCCAAGTCGATCAGTCGCGAAACGACCTTCGAGCGCGACCTGCATGCGAAGCAGGATCGTGCCGAACTGTCGGCATTGTTTACACACTTGTGCGAACGCGTGGCGGGCGACCTGCAGCGCAAGAAGGTGGTCGGCCGCACGGTCGGTATCAAGCTGCGCTACGCCGATTTCAGCACCGTCACGCGTGACTTCACGCTGCCCGCAGCGACGGATGATGCTGCCGTGATCCGCCAGGCCGCCGGCGAATGCCTGCGGCGCGTCAAGCTGGATCAGCGCCTGCGCCTGCTCGGCGTGCGCATCGGCACGCTGGCACCCAGCGAAGGCATGCCGGTCAGCGGCGTGCAGCAGGGCAGCCTGTTCGATCATGCTGTTTGAGGAAGACGGTGTCGCCGGCCGCATGCGCGGCTTCCGTTCCACGGCTAGCGCCGCAGACGTTCACAGCCGGGAACGTCGCCACGCCGGTGTGCCGACCGGTCGGCGTTCGCCGGACCCACGGGCAAACAGCAAGGATGCGGTCTGGCCTCAGGCCGCGGGACGGTTGCGTTCATACCAGCCGCGTGAACGGTTGGCGAGGCGCACGACCAGCAGCATCACAGGCACTTCGATCAGCACGCCGACCACGGTGGCCAGCGCCGCGCCGGAATGGAAACCGAACAGGCTGATGGCGGCGGCGACTGCCAGTTCGAAGAAATTGCTGGCGCCGATCAGCGCCGATGGGCAGGCGATGGCGTGCTGTTCGCCCGCCTGACGATTGAGCCAGTAGGCCAGCCCGGAATTGAAGAACACCTGGATCAGGATCGGTACCGCGAGCATGGCGATGATCAGCGGCTGCTGCAGGATGGCCCGACCCTGAAAGGCGAACAGCAACATCAGCGTCAACAGCAGCGCGGCGATCGACAGCGGGCCGATGCGCGCCAGCGCCGCATCGAAGACGGTCTGGCCCCGGCGCAGCAGTGCGCGGCGCCAGAGTTGGGCGAGGACGACCGGGACGACGATGTAGAGCGCCACCGATACCAGCAGCGTGGCCCACGGCACGGCGATCGATGACAGGCCGAGCAGCAGGCCGACGATGGGGGCGAAGGCGAACACCATGATCGTGTCGTTGAGCGCGACCTGCGACAGCGTGAAGACCGGATCGCCACCGGTCAACCGGCTCCAGACGAACACCATCGCGGTGCAGGGCGCGGCAGCCAGCAGGATCAGGCCGGCCACGTAACTGTCCAATTGCCCGGCCGGCAGCCAGTCGGCAAAGACGTGGCGGATGAAGACCCACGCCAGCAGCGCCATCGAGAACGGCTTGACCGCCCAGTTGACGAACAGGGTGACGCCGATGCCGCGCCAGTGCCGCCTGACCTGACCGAGTGCGGCGAAGTCCACCTTCAGCAGCATCGGCACGATCATCACCCAGATCAGCAGACCGACCGGCAGGTTGACGCGCGCGATTTCCATGCGGCCGATGGCCTGGAACACGTCCGGTGCAAGCTGCCCGAGCGCGATGCCGATGACGATGCACAGCGCCACCCACAGGCTCAGGTAGCGCTCGAACATGCTCATGGCCGGGGCGTCTGGCGCGCGGCCGGTGGTGTCGCCGGTGGCGGTCAGGGAGCGCCTCATTGCCGGCCGATATCGCGCAGCTCGCGCTGCAGGGACATGGCATCCAGGCGCTGGAGCGGCAGCGACAGGAACAGTTCGATGCGCCGGCGCAGGGTAACGGCCGTGTCGTGGAAGGCCTTGCGCCGTTGCTCTTCGGTGCCTGCGACCGCCGCCGGGTCGGGTACGCCCCAGTGCGCCGAAACGGGCCGGCCCGGCCATACCGGGCAGGTTTCTCCCGCGGCGTTGTCGCAGACGGTGAAAATGAAGTCGAACACCGGTGCATCGGCGGTTGCGAACTCGTCCCAGCTCTTGCTGCGGTAGCCGGTTGCCGGCAGATGCAGGCGTTCGAGCGTGGCGAGCGCCAGCGGATGCGCTTGCCCCTTCGGGTGGCTGCCGGCCGAATAGGCGCGGAAGCGACCTTTGCCGAGTTCGCCGAGCAGGCCTTCGGCAAGGATCGAGCGGGCGGAATTACCGGTGCAGAGAAACAGGACGTTGTAGCGGGTGTCGGTGGTCATGGTGTCAGCACGCACAGTGGGTGGAATTGGGGTCGGAAATGTCGCAGACGCCGCCTTGGCAGCAATGCTCGGTCAGATAGCCGATCAGACCGTTCATGCGGTCATATGCAGCGCGGTAGATCAGGTTGCGTCCCTGCTGTTCGATCGTGACGAGACCGGCATGAGCCAATTCCTTCAGGTGGAAAGACAGGGCATTGCGCGCCACTTCGAGCCGGTCGGCCATGACGCTGGGCGTCAGTCCTTCCGGGCCGGCGACGATGAGCGCGCGGAATATGCGCAACCGCTGGACATGAGCCAGGGCATTGAGGGCGGAAACGGCTTGATCTTCATTCATGGTTCGATAGTACAACAATTATTGAATTAATGGGGAGATATCGGGAGAGCGGCTTTCCGACATTCGTGGGATTTGCCGTGGCGAAGACTATCGGGATGAAAGTGCGGGGCGGGTTCGCGGTAAAGAAATGGCGATGCGATCAGCGCCGTTTCATTACAAATTGTTCAGTCACCGCCTGTGATGGTGTGGCATATCGCCAACGGCAGCGGCGACTTTGCCCTGCCAAGAAGAGAATGATTCTCGTTATGTGCGATACTTGGCGTCCTTTGCCGTCGTCTTCCCGCGCGAAATGCTTTCCAAGGACGTTCCTTCCCCATTGCTCGCCAGACTGGTCCAGCACTATGAAGAGCTGGTCGGCTACGTCTGCCGTGCCGCCGGCGCGTTCCAGAACGATCGTCATCAGGTGCGCGACACCGCGCGCGAAGCCGTGCACGAAGTTTGCCTGCAACTGCTCAAGGGCGAGCAGGGCGGCGAAGAGGTCAAGGTACCGCTGGCCTTCCTGCGCACGCTCAGCAAGCGCCGCGCCATCGATAACCTGCGGCAGGAAAAAGGCTGGCGCCAGCTCGCCACCTCGTTCGACGAACACCCCGAACTGCAACACCTGTGCGCAGGCCAGGTCAGCGAACCGGAATACCGCCATGCGATGCGCCAGCAGTTGATGCTGCTCGCGCAATCCATCGACTCCCTGCCGCCACGCTGCCGCGACGTCTTCGTGCTGCACAAGATCCATGAGTGGCCGCAAGCCGAGGTCGCGCGCCATCTCGGCATTTCACTCAAGACGGTGGAAAAACATCTGCGCATCGGCGTTGCCTGCTGCCGCTTTGCCTTGCAGTCTGCCGCATGAAGATCAGCGCCGGTCATGAGCCTGAAGACAGGCAGCCCGAGACCGCTGCCGGCCATGCGACGCGCAAACAGCGCGATGCCGAAAAAGTAGGCGCAGCCCTGGATGCGCATCGCGATGCGCTGAAGACGATGTTCCCAGTACCGCCATCCCGCGCGCCGCGCCGCAAACGCACGGCCGTCGCCGGTACTGCACTGGCCGTGCTGGTGGCGGCCGGTCTGTGGTGGGCGGATCCGGCTTACCGCAGCGAGCATTTCGTCACGCAGGTCGGCGAGCGCAGCACGGTTGCCCTTGCTGATGGCAGCCGGCTGGTGCTGGACACCGCAAGCGAACTGACTGTGCAATGGCGCCTGCGTTCGCGCCGCGTGGTACTGGCCGACGGCCGCGCGCATTTCGAGGTGGCGCCGACAGCCTGGCGGCCCTTCCATGTGGATGCAGGCATGCTGCAGGTGCGCGTGGTTGGTACCCGTTTCGACGTCTGGCGTCAGCCGGACAGTGCCAGTGTAGCCGTCTATGAAGGCAAGGTCGCAGTCTGGCGACCGGAACATGAAGACCGGCAAATCTTGCTCGTGCCGGGACTGCGGACGGAAGTTTCCGGCGGCGACACCCGTCAGGATCTGACCAGTGAGAGCGTCACGGGCGACACGCAGGGCGCGTGGAAGGACGGGCGACTGGTTTTCCTCAATACGCCGTTGGCCGAGGCCATCGCGGTCATCCAGCGTTATCACCGCGCCCCCATCCGACTGGCGGACGAACAAACCGGCCGCCTGACCGTTTCCGGCGTATTCGACAGTAGCAATGCTGAACAATTGCTCGGGCTGTTGCCGGGCATTCTGCCGGTGCAGGTCGTGCGCAAGGCGGATGGCAGCATCGAACTCGGCGCAAGATAAAAATATTTTCGTCGGCAGGTAGGGTTGGGCGACCGCTCGAACGACAAGCTTCCTCGAATCCATTCACAATCTGAGGAAGCCATGTCCGGATCCAAGCAATATCGTCAAACGCGAGCGACCTTGCTCCCGTATTCATATCCCAAACAAAACGTCCTGGTCATCAGTCTCGCCATCGCCTTTTCGGCTGGTGCCTTCGTTAACACCGATACCCATGCGCAAACGTCACAGGCAGCGGCCAGCGCATCGGCTTCGGTTGCGCATGTCATCGATCTTCCTGCCGGCCCGCTGGCTCAGTCCTTGAACATGTTGGCTCAGCAAACGGGAGTGCAGATCATCTTTGCCGGTGGGTTGACCGATGGCAAGCAAACGGATGTACTGCGTGGCAGCTATAGTGCGGCACAGGCATTGCAGTATCTGTTGCAAGGTAGCGGTTTGAAAGCCATTGCCCGTGATGGGAAAACCTTTACGGTGTCAAAAGAAGCGGATGCCGGAGTGGAAGGCGGTACCTTGCCGGCAGTAACCGTGAGTACCGGGGTAAGCGCCACCAGTGAAGGCACCGGTAGCTATGCGGCGCGGGCTACCAGCATCATGAAAGGCGCGCAATCATTGCGTGAGATCCCGCTGTCCATCAGTGTCATAGGGCGCCAGCAAATTGACGACCAGGGGCTGACAACGGTGGATGACGCCATGGCGCAGGTCGCGGGTATTTCACTCACCGGATCTTCCGATGGTGAGTCGGAATACTGGGCGCGTGGCTACCGGATGAGCGCGCAGGTCAATGGCGTGCAAAGTACCACCGGCATCGGCCGCTTTGCCTTCTCTCTTCCTGCGCTGGCGATGTACGACCGTATCGAGGTACTACGCGGAGTTGGTGGCCTGTTGCGTGGCAATGGTGAACCCGGCGGTGTGGTCAACTACGTCAAGAAACGACCCGGCAGCGCCCCCGCGACATCGGTGAGTATGCGGGCCGGCTCCTGGGAACATTACTCTGCCGAACTGGATGTTTCTCGTCCGCTGAACGATGACGGTAGCTTGCGCGGTCGCGCCGTGCTGGCGTATCAGGACGAAAACAAGTTTTACGATGTCGCCACCGATCAGGCCAAGCTTGCCTATGGCGTGCTCGAATACGACTTGACGTCAGCGACCACGCTCGGCCTGTCGGCTTCCTACAGTCACCGAAAGCAAACGCCGTTCTGGGGTTTGCCTCATTACAGCGATGGCAGTGGCCTTCCAGGACGTTCCTCCTTTATTGGGGATGACGACAAGATGCATACCCGGCAAACGGACCTGGACATCGACATGGAACACCGCTTTGACAGCGGCTGGAAGCTGAAAGCTGCCTACAGTCACGTCAAGTTGGACCGTGAGTATCGTGTTCCCTACAGTACTAGCACCATTGACGCCACGACCGGTCTGGGAACGGTCATGGTGGGCCACGAACTTTGGGAACAGACCAACAAGGCGTTCGATCTGAACGTTTCTGGTCCTGTCCAGCTTTTCGGGCGCACGCACAACCTGACCGTTGGTTATGATCGCCAAGAGACGGACCAAACCAATGGCGCAACCTGGACCTCTGCTGGTGCCTGGGACGTTCTGAACGATCATGATTTCAGTGCGGTGGTCTCGGCCGCGCCACCCAGTATGAGTCAGAGCCGCACCAGCCGTTCCGGTTTCTATACGAACGGACGCATCAACCTGGCCGACGATTGGACTGTCGTACTCGGCGGCCGCTGGAGCGACTACAGCACCAAGCGTCGAGGGGTAACGGTGCCGTCAGATTGGAGTGTCAGCAACGCCAGGGCGAACAACAAATTCACGCCTTTTGGCGGGGTACTCTGGAACGTGAGCGAGCAGGTCACGCTTTACGGCAGCTATTCTGAAATCTTTGAACCGCAAAGCGAGACGGATTACACCGGGCGGGTCCTCGAACCTCGCATCGGCTGGCAGAGTGAACTGGGGGCCAAGGGGGAGTTCTTCGATGGCAGGCTCAATGCTTCGATTGCCCTGTTCCGCATGCGCGACGAGAATCGCGTGATCAACGACCCGGATCCTACTCATGTGGGTTGCGGTTCTTCGGGGACGGGTATTTGTCCCAAGGCTGCTGGCCTGTGGCAGAGCCAGGGCTGGGAGATGGAAGTTTCTGGCAGTCTCCGGCCGGGCTGGGACGTCTCGGCCAGCTACACGCGCACGATGACCAAAGTACTGCGTGCAGATGATCCTAGTACCGAAGGTCACGCGGCCAACGTGAGAGTCCCGGAGCACTTGCTGAAAATCTGGACGCAGTACCGCCCCGGTGCATCCGTTTTCAACGGGACCTTGGAGGGCTGGAGCTTCGGCACGGGAGTGTACGCAAGCAGTCGGATTGGTGGCACCACCATTGATGCGCCAAGACAGGGTGGTTATGCCACCGTCTCTGCCAAAGCGGGCTATCGCATCAACAAGACGTGGGATGCTTCGCTGCTGATCGGCAACCTGTTCGATCGGAGCTATATGGAAAGTGTCGGTTGGATTGCCGGCTACAACCACTACGGCAAGCCGCGCAATTTTACGCTGACGTTGAACGGCCACTTCTGATTCTGAGGCACGCAAAAAAACGGCACTGTGTAACCAGTGCCGTTTTTCTTTTGCGATTCGCAGTACGTTCTTACAACGCCTGCAACTCCCGATTGATGTGATCCTCCACCGGCGGATTTTCGACCGGCACCGGACCGCTTGCCGCCGGCTGGCCGTTTTCCGGCACCTGCAGGTACGGCAGCTTGAGCGTCTCGCTGGTGTAGCGGCGGATCTGGTTGGTCAGTGCCGGGCTGTCGTTGAGTTTCTTGCCGTAGGACGGGATGATTTCCTTCAGGCGCGATTCCCAGCGTGCGGCCATCTCCTGCGGGAAGGTCTTCGACAGCACGGTCAGCATGATCGGCGGGGAAGTCGAGGCGCCGGGCGAAGCACCAAGCAGGGCGGCAATGGTGCCGTCCTTGTCGGTCACGATCTCGGTGCCGAACTGCAGCACCGTGCCTTTTTCGGGATCGCGCTTGATGACCTGCACGCGCTGGCCGGCGGTGACGAGCTTCCAGTCCTCGGGTTTGGCCTGCGGGAAGTACTTGACCAGTTCGGCCTGACGATCCTTGTCGTTGAGCGTGGCCTGCTGCACCAGGTACTTCACGAGGTCGAGGTTGTCCTTGCCCACGCGCAGCATGCCGGCGAAGTTGTCGTGGTTGACCGACGAGAACAGGTCGAACCACGAACCTTCCTTGAGGAACTTGGTGCTTTGCAGCGCGAACGGGCCGAACAGCACGACCGGCTTGCCGTCGAGCTTGCGCGCGTCGAGGTGCGGCACCGACATCGGCGGCGAACCGGTCTCGGCCATACCGTAGGCCTTCACGCCGTGGCGGCCGGCGATGGCGGGCGATTCGAAGGCAAGGAACTGGCCGCCGACCGGGAAGCCGGCGTAGTCCTTGGCTTCCGGAATGCCCGACAGCTGCAGCAGCTTGAGTGCCGCGCCGCCGGCGCCGATGAAGACGAAGCGCGACTTGATCGTGCGCTCCTTGTTGGCCTTCAGATCGTAGACGGTGACGTTCCAGGTCTTGTCCTCGTTCTGGTGCAGGCCGCGCACTTCGTGACTGAGTTCGAGGTGGAAGTTGGGATTGCGTTGCAGCGACTGCATCAACTGGTTGGTGATGACGCCGAAGTTGACGTCGGTACCCAGCGGCATGTAGGTGGCGGCGATCTTCTGCTGCGGATCGCGGCCTTCCATCATGAGCGGTGCCCATTGATGGATCTGCTGCGGGTCTTCCGAATACTGCATGCCGTAGAACAGCGGGTTCTTCACCAGCGCTTCGTGCCGCTTGCGCAGATAGGTGATGTTGTCGTCGCCCCAGACGAAGCTCATGTGCGGTGTCGGGTTGATGAAGTCGGACGGGACGTTCAGGCGGCCCTGCTTGACCTGGTGCGACCAGAACTGGCGCGAGACTTCGAACTGTTCGGCAATGCCGACCGCGCGCTTGGTTTCGATGGTGCCGTCCGGCAGTTCGGGCGTGTAGTTGAGTTCGGCAAAGGCCGAGTGGCCGGTGCCGGCATTGTTCCAGCCGTTGGAGCTTTCGAGTGCTACCCCATCCATGCGTTCGAACACGTGGATCTTCCAGTCGGGCTCGAGCTCCTGCAGATAGGTTGCCAGCGTGGTGCTCATGACACCGGCGCCGATCATGACGGCGTCGACCGGCTGTTCGTTCTCGGCCTTGGGGGCGGAGCGCGGGAACAGCGGCCAATAGAGGAAAAGGGCTAGTGCCACCAGAAGCGACAGCACGATGACGAGCAAGGTTTTGAGCGTCTTGTTCATAAGCAGGACCTGCCATTGAATAAGTTGAAAAGGAGGCGCCCGGCACACGTATGCCGCCGGACGATCTGATTACCTTGCTAGAGTATCAATTCAGATGCAGGAGGGGAAATGAAAAATGTTAAAACCCCTTGCCCGCCATAGTCATTGACTTGATGGCAGGCAACATGTGCGGTGTGTGGTGAGGGAGCGATGCTCGGTGAGGCAGCAACCGGGACCGTTCCGGTTGCCGGGGTGGCAGCGGTTACAGAGCCTGCATTTCCTTGGCGGTACCGTTTTCTTCGATGGCGGCTGCAGTGGCGGCAACGGCAAATGCACCGGTTTCCGGGACCTGCAGATAGGGCAGCTGCAGTGTTTCGCTGGTCATATGGCGAATCTGGTTGGTCAGCGCCGGGCTGTCGTTGAGCTTGTGGCCATGGGACGGAATGATTTCCTTCAGGCGCGCTTCCCAGCGTGCGGCCATCTCCTGCGGAAAGGCCCGCGACAGGACATTCAGCATGATCGACGGCGCGGTCGATGCACCGGGCGAGGCGCCGAGCAGGGCGGCGATCGTGCATTCGGCATCGGTGACGACTTCGGTGCCGAACTGCAGCATGGCGCCTTTTTTCGGATCGCGCTTGATGACCTGCACGCGCTGGCCGGCCGTGACCAGTTTCCAGTCCTCGGGTTTGGCCTGCGGGAAGTACTTCATCAGCGCGGCATGGCGGTCGGCATCGGTCAGCGTCGCCTGCTGCGCCAGATACTTGACGAGGTCGAGGTTCTTGCTGCCCACCGCGAGCATGCTGGCGACATTGTGGCGATTGACCGAGGTGATCAGGTCGAGCCGCGAGCCTTCCTTGAGAAACTTGCTGCTCTTCAGCGCGAACGGTCCGAACATGACGGCCGGTTTGCCGTCGAGCCGGCGCGCGTCGAGATGCGGCACCGACATCGGTGGCGAGCCGGCCTCGGCCTTGCCGTAGGCTTTCACGCCGTGGCGTTCGGCGATGTCCGGCGAATTGAAGGCAAGGAACTGGCCGCCGACCGGAAAACCCGCGTAATTGCGTGATTCCGGAATGCCCGAGCGTTGCAGCAGCTTGAGCGAGGCGCCGCCGGCGCCGATGAAGACGAACTTGGACTTGATGGTGCGCTGGCGGCCGGCCTTGACGTCGAACACGGTGACGTTCCAGGTCTTGTCGGCGTTCTGCCGCAGGCGGCGCACCTTGTGACACAGGTGCAGGTGGAAATTCGGATTGCGTTCCAGCGCATGGATCAGCTGGCAGGTGATCTCGCCGAAATTGACGTCGGTGCCGAGCGGCATCCAGGTCGCGGCGATCTTCTGCTGCGGATCGCGGCCTTCCATCATCAGCGGTGCCCACTCGCGAATTTCTTCGGGGTCCTCCGAATACTGCATGCCGTGGAACAGCGGATGCTGGATGAGCGCGGCATGGCGCTTGCGCAGGTAGGCAATGTTGTCCTCGCCCCAGACAAAGCTCATGTGCGGCGTCGGATGGATGAAATCGGACGGCGACGGCAGGCGGCCGACGCGCACCTGGTGCGCCCAGAACTGGCGCGAGACCTCGAACTGCTCGGCGATATCGATCGCGCGGCTGGTGTCGATGCTGCCATCTTCGCGTTCGGGCGTGTAGTTGAGTTCGGCAAAACCCGAGTGGCCGGTGCCGGCATTGTTCCAGCCGCTGGTGCTTTCGAGCGCCACGCCGTCCATGCTCTCGAACAGGTGAATCTTCCAGTCGGGCTCCAGTTCCTGCAGATAGGTCGCCAGCGTGGTACTCATGATGCCGCCGCCGATCAGAACGGCGTGGACAGGCTTGTCGTTTTCCGCCGTGAGAGTCGAGCGTGAGAAGCGCGGTCGGGAAAAATACATAGTGAGTGCCACTGGAGGTGAAGGTGCGAGCCGGAGCGGAAACTAATTTCGGTTATCTGTGCTGCTTCGAGCAGTATCTGCTCGCAAAACGATGCCAAAAATGAAAGGCCGGCATTTTTGCCGTTTTGCGGGGGCAAAGAGGGTCAATTTTAGCGCCTGAAGGCAGCGCACGCAAAAAAACCTGTCCATTCCCGTCATGACCTGCCTTGCCCGGTACTTGCCGCGTCGGGCCGATGACGGCCTTACTTGGCCGGATTCGAGCGATAGAACTGCACGCCGAAGGCGATCCTGTCGCGGCCGTTCTCGCGGCGGTGGCGATTGGTGTCGCGCAGCGAATAGACGCAGCCGCAGTATTCCTGCTGATAGAAATCCTCGCGCTTGGAAATCTCGATCATGCGCGCCGAGCCGCCTTTTTTGCGCCAGTTGTATTCCCAGTACATGATGTCCGGATACCTGGCGGCGGCACGCACGCCGCAGCCATTGATCTGGTTCATGTCTTTCCAGCGCGAGATGCCGAGCGAACTCGTGATGACCGGAAAGCCGTGCTCGTGCGCATACAGCGCAGTGCGCTCGAAGCGCATGTCGAAGCACATGGTGCAGCGTTCGCCGCGTTCCGGCGCATCTTCCATGCCCTTGGCGCGCGCGAACCAGTTGTCGGTGTCGTAGTCGGCATCGATGAAGGGCACGCCATGCTTTTCGGCAAAGCGGATGTTCTCCTCCTTGCGCAGCAGGTATTCCTTCTCGGGATGGATGTTGGGGTTGTAGAAGAAGATCGTGTAGTCGATGCCGCTCGCGAGCATGGCTTCCATCACCTCGCCCGAGCACGGCGCGCAGCACGAATGCAGCAGCACCTTGCCGGGTTTTTCCGGCAGCGGAATGGGGTCGCGGTTGAAGTCGGTCATCTGTGGTCTCGTGGCGTGGCGCCGGCGTTTGCCGGCAGTTTCGCGCGGACCGCTATGGTAGCAGAAGGGGCGCGTGCCGTGGCTGCGCGCATCCAACGTTGCGAGGGAGAAATGTTGTCAGCCCTGCAGCAGCCGGACGGCATCGTCGACCGAGGCACGCGCCGTCGACGAGTAGGGCAATTGCAGCGCGTGGCGATGGCCCTCGGCGTCCATCTTCACCAGCGACTTGCGCAGGATTTCGACGATCTTGTCGGTGTTCTTGTCGTGGAAGTCCTCGTACTGGTATTCGAGGAATACCAGGCACAGCGCGTTCTCCATCGTCTGCACCTCGTCGTCCTGCTTGATGCCCTGCTTGAGCAGGATGGTGCGCACGCGCGCGATGGTGTCGTCGTCGTAGCCGATCTCGCGCAGGATGCCGGCCGCCTTGTCGGCGTGGTAGCGCGTCAGGTCCTTGCGCCAGGTCAGGTAACCGATGCGGCCTTCCGGATAGCTGCCGCGCGGCACTTCCCAGCGCCCGATGTGCTGGCAGCGCGAGGCGAGCACCAGCGCCTCGCCAGCATCCGGGCGCAGCTTCAGTACCCATTCGTGCAGCTTGAGGGCGAAGAAATATTCGCGCGGCCATTCCTCGCCTTGCCAGACGAAGACGTTCGGGTCGTTGCGGTTGTAGTTGTCGAAGGCCTGCAGGGCCTGTTCCAGCTTGCTCATGGCGTGATCCGTGATCGGGAAGGTGGCTATTTTCGCGCAGACGGCCGCGTCTTGCCACAACGGCGATGCACCACGATGGTTCGCGTCGTGCTCCCTGCGGTGGCATGCGTATTGCTCGAAAAAGGGGAATACACCACCGAAAGGAAAGCGAGATGCGCACAACGACGTTCAGGTGCCGGTCATGAGCGCCACGCCGGCCGAAATGCATGCACCGCAACGCCTGACGCAGGACGGGCGCGGCGCGCAGCTGTGGCGCGACCGTCTCGACCTGCTGCTGGAATCGACGGGCGACGGCATCTTCGGCGTCGATATGCAGGGCAATTGCATCTTCATCAACCGCGCCGCCGCCGACATGATCGGCTGGTCGCCGGATCAGGTGCTGCACCAGAACATGCATCACCTGATCCACCACACGCACAACGACGGCAGTCATTACCCGGTCGGGGACTGCCCGATCTTCCATGCCTTCAGCCATGGCCTGCCGTGCCATATCGAGGACGAGGTGCTGTGGCGCAAGGACGGCTCGTCTTTTCAGGCCGAATACACCTCGCACCCGATCGTCGAGCACACGGCCGACGGCGCCGTCATCCTCGGCGCGGTCGCCACCATCAAGGATATTTCCGAGCGCAAGCGCGCCGAGCAGTTGCTCAAGCAGGCCAACGACGAACTCGAGCGGCGCGTCGCCGAGCGCACCGGCGAACTGACGCGCGCGCTGGCCGACCTGCGCGAACTGGCGGCTTACCTGGAAACCGTGCGCGAGACCGAGCGCACGCGCATCGCGCGCGAAATCCACGACGAGCTCGGCTCGCTGCTGGTGGCGCTCAAGATGGACGTCAACTGGCTCGAGAAACGCCTCGACGACCGACCGCCGCTGCGCCAGAAGTGCGACAACATGGGCACGCTGATCGACACCGCGGTGGACAACGTCGGCCGCATCATCACCGATTTGCGGCCCAGCATCCTCGACCATCGCGGACTGTGGGCGGCGCTGTCGTGGCAGGCGCAGGAATTCATCAAGAGCGCGGAAGTCGCGTCGGACATGCGCATGCACGTCGCGGCCGGCGTCGGCAATCCCGAACGCGGGCAGGCGACTGCGGTGTTCCGCATCTTCCAGGAGATCCTCAGCAACATCGCGCGCCACGCGCATGCCAGCTCGGTCACGATCCGCATCCTGGTCGATCAGCCGCCGGACCCGGTGCTCTACATCGAAGTGCACGACGACGGCGTGGGCGCCGCGCGCGAGCAGCTCAACAGTCCGCAAAGCTACGGCGTGGTCGGCATGCGCGAACGCGCCGGCTACTTCGGCGGCACGCTGACGATCGACGGCCTGCCGGGGCAAGGCACCTGCGTCAAGCTCGTCATGCCGCTGACGATGGAGGAAGGAACATGAATCCGATCAAGGTGCTGGTGTGCGACGATCATCTGATCGTGCGGCAGGGCATACGGCAGATCCTGGCCGATGCCGACGACATCCAGGTCGCGGCCGAAGCCGGTAGCGGCATCGAGGCGATCCGCCAGGTGCGCGAACACAACGATGGCGCGCAGGGCATCGACGTCGTGCTGCTCGACATCGCCATGCCGCAGCGCGACGGGCTCGACATGCTCAAGCAGTTCAAGAGCGAATTCCCGAAGCTGCCGGTGCTGATACTGAGCACCTATCCGGATCGCCAGTACGCGGTCTTCAGCCTCAAGCTCGGCGCGGCCGGCTACCTGAACAAGAGCGCCGATTCCGAGCAGATGATCGCGGCGATCCGCAAGGTGGCGCAGGGCGGGTTGTTCATCACGCCATCGGTGGCGGAACTGCTGGCGTTCTCGGTCGGCGCCGGGCCGCTCGACTGTGGCGACCGGCCGATCCAGGAGCTGCTGTCGGCGCGTGAGCATCAGGTCTATCGGCTGCTGTCGCAGGGGCAGAGCGTGAGCGAGATTTCGGCACAGCTGTCGTTGTCGCCCAACACGGTCAGCACCTATCGTTCGCGCATTCTCGAAAAGACCGGCGTGCGCAACGACGTGGAGCTGGCGCTGTTCGCAATGCGGCAGTCTTCGCTGGCTGGCTAAACGGTTGCATCGCGATGAGAGAAAGGGGCGGCAATATGCCGCCTTTTCTTTTACGCGGATGCGGTGCGTGTAGTGCTTCCACTACACGCTGTAGTGATACCACTACACAAACTCGCCGCCCCGCACGATAGTGCGAACACCCCACGGCTCCTAACATGGCTTCACCAACCACAGGGAGAATGCCATGAGCCGTTTCTTTGATCCGTTCAACGCCGACAAGCCGCTGCACATGGGCTGCAGTTGCGGCAAGCATGACAGCCAGGAAGCGCACGACGCCAGCGCGCAGTCCGCCATCGATACGCTGAAGGCACGCAGCGAGACGGCGGAGTTCGAGGCGTATTCGAACGAGTTCATCGAGGCCACGCTGGTCAAGGCATTGTTCCCGCAGGACGAAGTACGCCGCCGCTTCCTGCGCGCAGTCGGCAAGGGCACGGCGATGGCCGCGATCTCGAGCGTGCTGCCGGTTGCCAGCCTGCAGGCGATGGCGCAGGAGAAGGGCGCGCTCGAGAAGAAGGACCTCAAGATCGGCTTCATCCCGATCACCTGCGCTACGCCGCTGATCATGGCGCATCCGCTCGGCTTCTACAGCAAGCAGGGGCTGAACGTGCAGGTCGTGAAGACGGCAGGCTGGGCGCTGATCCGCGACAAGATGATGAACCGCGAATACGATGCGACCCACTTCCTGAGTCCGATGCCGCTGGCGATCTCGCTCGGTGTTGGCGCCAACGCCATGCCGATGAACGTGGCGACGATCCAGAACACCAACGGCCAGGCCATCACGCTCGCAATGAAACACAAGGGCGCGCGCGATCCGAAGAATTGGAAAGGCTTCAAGTTCGCCGTGCCGTTCGAATACTCGATGCACAACTTCCTGCTGCGCTATTACGTGGCTGAGGCCGGTCTCGATCCGGACAAGGATATTCAGATTCGCGTGGTGCCGCCGCCGGAGATGGTCGCCAATCTGCGCGCCGGCAACATCGACGGCTTCCTCGGCCCCGATCCGTTCAACCAGCGCGCGGTCTATGAAGAAGTCGGCTTCATCCACCTGCTGACCAAGGACCTGTGGAACGGTCATCCGTGCTGCGCCTTCGGCACCTCGGCCGAATTCATCCAGCAGAACCCCAACACCTTCGCCGCACTGTATCGTGCCGTGTTGACCTCGGCCGCGATGGCGCGCGACAAGAAGAACCGCGAACTGATCGCCAAGGTGATTTCGCCGCAGGCCTACCTGAACCAGCCGGAAACCGTGGTCGCGCAAGTCCTGACCGGCAAGTTCGCCGATGGCCTCGGCAACGTGCAGAACGTGCCGGACCGCGCCGACTTCGATCCGATGCCGTGGCAGAGCATGGCGGTCTGGATGCTGACGCAGATGAAGCGCTGGGGTTACATCAAGGGCGAGATCGACTACAAGCAGATCGCCGAGAAAGTGTTCCTGCTGACGGATGCGAAGAAAACCATGAAGGAACTCGGACAGGAAGTGCCGGCCGGCGGCGCCTATCCGAAGTTCACCATCATGGGCAAGACCTTCGACGCCGACAAGCCGCAGGCCTACCTGAACAGCTTTGCGATCAAGCGCGGCTGAGCATGAAGACGTCCGCGCTTTCCCGCTTCAAGTCGCCGCTGCTGTCGCTGGTGCTGCTGCTTGTGCTGATCGGCGCGTGGCACATCGCCACGCTGCCGACCAAGAGCACCGCTGCCAGTCTGACGCCCGAGCAGATCGAGTATGCCAAGCTCATGGGCAAGAATCCGGAGCAGCTTGCCGCACCGGTCAAGTCGGCCTTCCCGACACCGGCCGACATGGGCGCGACCTTCGTCGATCAGTTGCGCGATCCGTTCTATGACAACGGCCCCAACGACAAGGGCATCGGCATCCAGATCGCGCATTCGCTGCAGCGCGTCGGTCTCGGCTTCCTGCTGGCGGCGGTGGTGGCGATTCCGCTCGGCTTTGTGATCGGTATGAGTCCGCTGATTTATCGCGTGCTCGATCCCTTCATTCAACTGCTCAAGCCGATCTCGCCCCTGGCTTGGATGCCGATCGCGCTCTACACGATCAAGGATGCCTCGCTGTCCGGCATCTTCGTGATCTTCATCTGCTCGATCTGGCCGATGCTGATCAACACCGCCTTCGGCGTGGCCGGTGTGCGGCGCGACTGGCTCAACGTGGCCAGCACGCTGGAAGTCAGCCCGGTGCGCAAGGCCTTCGAGGTAATCCTGCCCGCTGCCGCGCCGACCATCCTGACCGGCATGCGCATCAGCATGGGCATCGCGTGGCTGGTGATCGTGGCGGCCGAGATGCTGGTCGGCGGCACCGGCATCGGCTACTTCGTCTGGAACGAATGGAACAACCTGTCCCTGACTAATGTGATCTTCGCCATCCTCATGATCGGCGCGGTCGGCATGGTGCTGGACCTGATCTTTGCCAAGGCGCAGAAAGCGGTGACCTATGCCGACTGAACTCACTCCATCGCCGGACATGACGGCGCGCGAAGGCAAGCCCTTCCTGCAGGTCGAGGGTTTGTCCAAGACCTATCCCGGCGGCAGCGAGCCGGTGTTCGACAGCGTCAACTTCAACATCGAGCGTGGCGAGTTCGTCTGCATCATCGGCCACTCGGGCTGCGGCAAGACCACCATCCTCAATGTGCTGGCGGGACTCGAGCACGCGAGCGAAGGCCATGTCTTCATGGACCAGCGCGAGATCGGCGGCCCGAGCCTGGAGCGCGGCGTGGTGTTCCAGGGGCACGCGCTGATGCCATGGCTCACGGTGCGCAAGAACATCGCCTTCGCCGTGCGCAGCAAGTGGCCGGCGTGGAGCGCGGAAAAGATCGACCGCCACGTCGAGGAATACGTGGCACTGGTCGGGCTCACGCATGCGATCGACAAGAAGCCATCGGCGCTGTCGGGCGGCATGAAGCAGCGCGTCGGCATTGCGCGCGCCTTCGCCATCGAACCCAAGATGCTGCTGCTCGACGAACCCTTCGGCGCGCTCGATGCGCTCACGCGCGGCACCATTCAGGACGAGCTGCTGCGCATCTGCGCCGAGACGCGTCAGACCGTCTTCATGATCACGCACGACGTCGATGAAGCCGTGCTGCTGGCCGACAAGATCCTGTTGATGAGCAACGGTCCGCGCGCACGCGTGGCCGAAATCGTGCGCAACACCATGCCGCGCGATCGCCAGCGCGCCACGCTGCATCACGATCCGCAGTACTACCGGATCCGCAATCACCTCGTCGATTTCCTGGTGACGCGATCCAAGAACCTGTCCGGCGGCCGTGCGCCCGCATATCCGCCGGTGGTCGAACCCGGACTTGCCGACGGCGAGTCCGAAGACAAGCCCGCCGTTGCTGCCGCCGTGCCGCTGCACAGGATTGCATAAGCAAACATCACCCCATCGATATTCACCCAACAGGAGCAATACATGAGTCGCCTCGAAGTCACCGAAAAAATCATCGCCACCAAGGTCGCCAAGGGTTTGAAGTGGTCCGACATCGCCGCCAAGGTCGGCCTCAGCAAGGAATGGGTAACCGCCGGCTGCCTTGGCCAGATGACCTTCGACCCGAATGCCGCCGACATCCTCGCCACCATTTTCGATCTGACCGACGAGGAGAAGAAATGGCTGATGGTCGTGCCCTACCGCGGTTCGCTGCCGACCACAGTGCCGACCGATCCGACCATCTATCGTTTCTACGAACTGGTACAGGTCTACGGCACCACGTGGAAAGAACTGATCCACGAGGAATTCGGCGATGGCATCATGAGCGCGATCGATTTCAAGATGGATATGAGCCGCCTGCCTGATCCGAATGGGGATCGGGTGCAGATCGTGATGAGTGGGAAATATCTGGCTTACAAGACGTATTGATGTCGTTGGCGGCGCGGCGCGCAGATGCGGCGACCGACGTTGCCGAGCCGTGAGGCTGTTCTGGCTGATGTGGTTTGCGGATGCGGGTAAAAGGCGGAATTGAGCGCTCGCAAGCGAGTACTTAAAGAACGCTCGGGACTCGCCTACGTTCCGCAGGCCGCCGATTCGCGAGTACGCAAATCGCTTCGAGCCCCGCCGCAAGCCGCGCAGGCGGCTTGCTCCACTCCGCAGAGTGCGCTGCTGGCGCAGCAAAAGAAAAACGCCCGCATGCGCGGGCGTTTTGTATTTGGCGGAGTGGACGGGACTCGAACCCGCGACCCCCGGCGTGACAGGCCGGTATTCTAACCAACTGAACTACCACTCCTAACTGCATAACCTTTTTCAGGGACGACTGACCGATCTCTGGTGGGTGCTGAGAGGCTCGAACTCCCGACCTACGCCTTGTAAGGGCGCCGCTCTACCAACTGAGCTAAGCACCCGCATGCGTATGCCGACCCGGTCAACATCGCTGGAGTGTCAATTCCAGCATGCCTGAAGGGGGCGAAGTATAGAACATCTTTTTCCACTTGTCACGGTTTTGTCTGGAAAAAGTTTGCGAGGCATGTGCTTTTGACAAACCTGAAGCACGCCTGCGGGCCGGCAGAGGGGCCGGCTATAATGACGGTCTTCGCTGTTTTCCTCGAGTTTCGTCATCAATACCCTGCTGCGTCGCATTCTGCACGCCACACTGTTCGAGGTGTGCGCCCTCGTGATTCTGGTTCCGCTGATGTCCTACGGTTTCGGCATGGACATGCTGCATTTCGGCGCGCTCGCGCTGATCCTCGCGGTCTGTGCGATGGCGTCCAACATGATCTACAACCATTTCTACGAGATGGTCGAGCACCGCTACGGCTGGCGCCGCACGGTGCCCATGCGCGTGCTGCACACGCTCGGGTTCGAGGCCTTCTTCATGACGCTGGCGCTGCCGCTGACGGCGTGGTGGCTGGACATCGGGATCATCGATGCGCTGCTGCTCGACATCACCTTCTCGATCTTCTTCATGATTTACGCGTTCTGCTTCAACTGGGCGTTCGACATTGCGCGCCACCGCCTGGCCGGCTGGCAGGCCGCCAGGCGATAGGCAGCACGCGTCAGACCAGCCTCGGACCGGCGGCTGGAGCAGGCTGCGCGGCCTTGCCTTCCGTTTCTTCGGCAGGCTGCGCGACGCGCACTTCCGATCCCATGTGCATGATGGTGGTCGGTCGCGCGAAGTGGATGTCGCGCTCGGCGCACGCCTTCATCAGTTCCAGATTGATGCGCTGCTGGATGTCCATGTAGACGTTGAAGTCGCTGCTGAGCACGATATAGACGACCTCGAAGTCGAGGCTGCTCTCGCCGAATTTCTGGAAATGTGCGCGATCGAAGCGCGTCTGCTCGATGCCGGTGATGATGTCCCTGACCACGCCGCCAAGCGCGCCAACCTGTTCGATCGGCGTTTCGTAGCGGATGCCGAAGCCGAACACCACGCGGCGTTCCGACATGCGCTTGTAGTTGCGGATCACCGATTTCAGCAGTTCCGCGTTCGAGCGCACCAGTTGTTCGCCGCCGAGGCTGCGCAGACGCGTGGTCTTGATGCCGATGTATTCGACGGTGCCGAGCATGACCTCATCGACGATGATGAAGTCGCCGACTTCGAACGGCTTGTCGAAGGCGATCGAGAGCGAGGCGAACAGGTCGCTGAGGATGGTTTGCAGCGCCAGTGCCACCGCCACGCCGCCGATGCCGAGGCTGGCGACGAAGGCCGTGATGTTGATGCCGAGGTTGGCCAGTACCGCCAGCAGTACCGTGACCAGCACCAGTAGCCGCACCAGGAAGGCGATGGTCGTCGTGGTGGCGCGGTTGCGCAGGTCGGGCGTGGTTTCGGGATTGACCACGCGCCTCATCCAGGCCGAGATGCCGCTGTTGAACCAGATTGCGACCTGAATGCCGATCACGATTACGCCGAGCTGCGACAGGCGCAGTTCCACCTTGCCCGGCAGATCCAGGGTGCCGAGTCCGATCACGATCGCGAGGATCAGGATCAGCCAGCGTTTGGTATGCGACAGCGCATCGGCAAGCACATCGTCGAAGCGGCCGCGCGTGCGGGTTGACAGCGCCGCCAGGCGGCGCGTTGCGAAGCGTGTCACCAGGTCCATCACCACGAAGGATAGGACGGCGACCACCAGGGCCTTGAGCCAGTCGTCGAGCGGGATGCCGGCCAGCAGCCAGTCGTTGAGTACGTGCATGGCATTTTCTCCTGTCGGTTGCGCGATGCCTGTCGGGCATCGCCATTGACGTTATGAGACAGCGAGGATGGATAAGTTCTTCATGCGTGCATGCCTGTGTGAGTTGCCTCACCTGCGTACAATCGTTTCATTCCTTCAATTGACTCGTTGAAATCAACCATGGACGATTCCGCCTGCCCCTTGTTTCCAGCGCTGAAGCCGTATCGTCACGGCATGCTCGAGGTCGACGCGCGCCATACGCTGTACTGGGAGGAATGTGGAAATCCACAGGGCCAGCCGGTGCTGTTCCTGCACGGCGGACCCGGCGGCGGCATTTCGCCGCAGCATTGCCGCTTCTTCGATCCCGCGCATTACCGCATCGTGCTGTTCGACCAGCGCGGCGCCGGCAAGTCGGTTCCGCTCGGCGAATGGCGCGACAACACCACACCACTGCTGGTGGCCGACATCGAAGCCCTGCGCCGCATGCTGGGTATCGAACAATGGCTGGTGTTCGGCGGCTCATGGGGCGCGACGCTGGCGCTGGCCTATGGGCAGGCGCATCCGCAGCGCTGTCTGGGCTTCGTGCTGCGCGGCATCTTCCTCTGCACGCGCGCCGAGATCGACTGGTTTCTGCATGGCATGCGCCAGTTCTTCCCCGAAGCGCACGAGGAATTTCTTGCGCCGATTCCTCCCGAGGAACGCGGCGAACTGCTGCAGGCCTATGGCAGGCGATTGTTCGGCGACGACCAGGAAGTCTCTCTGCAGGCTGCGCGCGCCTGGAGCCGCTACGAGGGAAGCTGCCTGTTCCTGCGACCGCAGGAGGATGCCATTGCCAGCTTCGAGTCGGATGCGGTCGCGCTCGGCATTGGCCGGCTAGAGGCGCATTACTTCCTGCATGGCGGCTTCATGGAAGAGGATGCTTTGATCCGCAACATGGCGCACATCGCACACCTGCCGGCCGTGATCGTGCAGGGCCGCTACGATGCCGTGTGTCCGCCGGTGTCGGCATGGCGCCTGCATCGCGTCTGGCCTGGTTCGATACTGCGGCTGATCGCCGACGCCGGACATGCTGCGCTCGAACCCGGCACCGCGGCGGCATTGGTCGCAGCCACCGAACAGTTCCGCCTGCAGCAGCGGTTTGTTTGAAACCGCATTGAGCGCGCGCGGCGGCTGACATACACTGTGCGGCAGCTTCCAGGAACGAACAACAAGAAGAGGACGACATGAACAAGACCAAGACCATCATCCGTCGCATCGTGCTGTGCGTATCCGTGCTGGCACTGGCCGCCTGCAGCGGTTTGCGCCCGTCCGACCAGCCGATCGGCACCACGCCCGACGGCACCTCCAAGGCGGACAGCGCGGCCGAATACCAGATCGCGCTTGCGCATCGCATCGTGCAGGTCAATTCCACCAAGGTTTTCATCGGCCGCCCGCAGGCATTGCTGCGCTCGGTGGTGGTGGTGCGCTATGTGGTGGATGCCAACGGCAGCCTGGTGCGTAGCGAGATCATGCGCTCCAACCGCGATCGTGTGACCGAATCGACGGCGCTGGCCTCGGTGCGCGCCACCGCGCCGTTCCCCAAGCCGGCGCCGGCGCTGCTGCGCAACGGCCGCGTCGAAGTCATCGAAACCTGGCTGTTCAACAAGGACGGTCGTTTCCAGCTGCGCACCATCGCCGAACCGCAGATGGATCAGTGACGGCGTATGCGTGATCGGCAACGGCGCAGGGCGGGGCGCGCATGAGCACCGGCTGGCTCGTCAACACGCTGCTCGGCGCGGTGCTGTTGCCGCCGCTCAACCTGCTGTTGTTGTGCGCGCTCGGCTTTGCGTTGCGTTGGCGCTGGCCGCGTACCGGTCTTGCCGTGTCGCTAGGTGCGTTGGTGCTGCTGGCCCTGTTGAGCACGCGGCCGGTAGCGTCCCTGCTGGCATGCCCGCTTGAACAACACAGTGCGCCGCTGCTGCTGCCGTATCGCGGCGACGCGCAGGCCATCGTCGTGCTCGGCGGCGGCCGGCTCGGCAATGCGCCTGAATACGCGGGCGCCGATACGCCCAATCCCGCCACCCTGCGGCGGCTGCGCTACGCGGCCACGCTGCATCGCGCCACCGGCCTGCCGCTGCTGGTGACCGGCGGCAGTCCCGAAGGCGCGCCGGCATCGGAAGCGCAGATCATGGCGCGCAGCCTGCGCGAGGACTTCGGCGTGACGGTGCGCTGGGAAGAAGGCGAGTCCGACAATACCGCCGACAACGCCGCGCATTCCGCTGCCATCCTGCGGCAGCACGGCATCGTCCACATGCTGCTGGTGACGGATGCCATCCACATGCCGCGCGCCTTGCAGGTATTCGATCGCACCGGCCTGCGCATCACGCCGGCACCGACCTCCTTCCTTACCGCCGATCACGTGCTGCCGGCCGACTACGTGCCGCGTGCACGCTGGTTGGCGCAGAGCAGTTATGCGCTGCACGAATGGATAGGCATGGGCTGGTACCGGTTGCGCCACCGCGCGCCCTAGCGTCGCCGGCAACGGTGCCATGCAACAAGTTGCCGCATGGCGACGCGCAGGCAGTCGATAGGTGGTCTTCCGCACACAGGCATGCACATGCATGAAACGTCGCGGCTTCTTTGCCCTCCAATCCTTTCAATCACGAAAGGAGACCGATCATGCATTTATCCAAGACTATGCGTTCCCTGTGTTTCGTCGCGGCAGCTTCGCTGTCCTCGGTTGCGCTGGCGCAAGGTGTGGGCGTGGGCGCAGGCGTCGGAGCCGGCGGTAGCGTTGGCGCTGGTGCGCGCAGCAATGGCGGCGGTGTCGGCGTCGATGCGCACGGCGGCGTGTCGGCCGGTTCGGAACAGAGCACGCGGCCGGGCACGGCTTCGGGCCAGGGTAGCGCTTCCGGCGCGGCCGGGGTCGGCGCCCGCACCGGCACCAATACCGGCACGTCGTCCGGCAGCACCGACGTCACCGGCGGTGTGAACGGCGGTGCCGGCATCGATGCGCAAGGCCGTCGCGATGGCGAACGCACCGAACAGCAGCGCCGCGAACTGGATGCGCGCACGCGCGGCAGCGGTAGCATCAACGGTGGCGGCAGCGTGCAGCCCTCCACGCCGCAACCTGTGCGTCCGGGCTACTAATCAAGGATGAAGAGCGGCCTTTCGGCCGTTCTTTTCCGACTACCTCTTTTGCGGTTTGCCGCTGCCCGAATATTCTGCTTAAATGGGCGGACCTGGTCACCTGATCATTCTTCAACCTGGATCGCACATGACCACGATGGATCATCCACGCCCACCCAAGCTCTATTACTTTTCCGAGAGGGACAAGCTCGAACGCTCACTGACATTGGGCGAATTCCGCCTCGTTCCTCCTACCCTCGCACCGACTGCCGGCGGCGATGCCGAATTCCTGATACTGAGCCTGGCGCAGCAGCCGGACGGCGCGCTGTTCGAAGGCAAGCAGAACGCCGACGCCTATCTGGTGGTGCATGACGCGGAAACCTTCGGCGAACGCCTGCACCGCGCCGTGCAGCGCGTGCTGCCCAACTGGACCGGTATCGATGCCGCCATGTCCTACGGCAAGACCAGCCCGCTCGGCCGGCTGTTTTCCAAGGATCGCCAGCACGCGGCCGAAGGCGAATGGCGCTTTGCCTGGCGTCCGATGCAATCGCGCGCTGCCGCGCATCCGGTGGTGGTGCAGCTGGGCAGCATCGCCGACATTGCCGAGCTGCGCGTCATCAACGCCTGAACCGGGTAGCGTATTGGCCGGCGGCACATGCGGCCGGTGCCGAAGGTCCGGACAACCGTCCGCATCCACAGCAGGAGCGTCCATGAAACGAATCGAATGCGAAGTGGCGGTGATCGGTGCCGGCAGTGCCGGCCTGTCGGCCTTCCGTGCGGCCAAGTCGCACGGGCGCCGTACCGTGCTGATCGAGGGCGGCGCCTACGGCACCACCTGCGCGCGCGTCGGCTGCATGCCGAGCAAGCTGCTGATCGCGGCGGCGGAAGCTGCGCATTGCGTGGCTTCTGCCGACGGTTTCGGCATTGCGGTCGAAGCCATGCGCATTGACGGCCGCGCCGTGATGGCGCGCGTGCGCGACGAGCGCAACCGCTTCGTCGGCTTCGTGCTCGACAGCGTGAATAGCATTCCGGCCGAGGAACGACTGATTGGCCACGCGCATTTCATCGCACCCAATCGCCTGCAGGTCGGCGAAGGCATCGAGCTGCATGCCGAACGCATCGTCATCGCCACCGGTTCGCGGCCGGCGATTCCTGCTGAACTGCAGGGGCTGGGCGAACGCCTGATCGTCAATGACGACATATTCGACTGGGACGACCTGCCGGATTCGGTGGCGGTGGTCGGTACCGGCGTGATCGGGCTAGAAATCGGTCAGGCGTT
>PJTY01000323.1_pt1 | contig 27275 bp, 29 predicted proteins | sample 1512121 | NCBI WGS metagenome assembly PJTY01 (sample SAMN08177680, study PRJNA422409) | Soil metagenome, whole genome shotgun sequencing project. | isolation source: Soil enriched (2) on filter paper: alkali lignin treatment | place: USA: Madison | collected 2015-01-15 | reverse complement strand
TGATCGCACTGCTGGCGTTCAACGTGCCGGTCACGATCGCAGGCTTCGCGCTGGCCGGTGCAGGATTGGCTGCGGTGTTTCCGTTCGTGTTCAGCGCCGCCGGCCGTCACGGGTCAACCGCGCTGGCGGCGGTTGCCACCTTCAGCTACAGCGGCGGCCTGATCGGCCCGCCGGTGATCGGCTTTCTGGCCCAGCACTGGGGCCTGTCGTTCGGCCTGTGCTTCGTTGCCGTGCTGGCGATCGGCATCGCGATTGCGGCCAGCCGCGCACGCTGGCTCGAGTGACGATTCCCCTGCTTGCCGACTCGATGCGCTTGTGTCAGCATCACTGACTTGTCGGCACAGCCGGCATTCCTTTCAGGCAAGGCAATCAAACGATGATCTTTCGCAACAGCAGCGCTGGGCAACGGTCGTGGTCGGACACGCTCAAGGTCTATCTCGAACCGGCCACGCTGCGCATGCTGTTCCTCGGCTTTTCGGCCGGCCTGCCGCTGATGCTGGTGCTTGGTACGCTCTCCTTCTGGCTGCGCGAAGCCGGCATCGACCGCAGTACCATCGGCTACCTGAGCTGGGTCGGCCTCGCCTATGCGTTCAAGTGGATGTGGGCGCCGCTGGTCGACCGCATGCCGATCCCGCTGCTGACGCGCGCGATGGGCCGGCGCCGCAGTTGGCTGCTGCTGTCGCAACTGGCGATCATGGCGGGACTGGCCGGCATGGCCTTCAACGATCCGCGCCTTGCGCTCGAACCGGTGGTGTGGTGCGCGCTGATGGTGGCCTTCGGCTCGGCCACGCAGGACATCGCGCTCGATGCCTTCCGCATCGAATCGGCCGACATCGACCGCCAGCCGGCACTGGCGGCGAACTACCAGACCGGTTACCGGCTGGCGATGATCTGGGCCGGCGCCGGCGTGCTGTGGATCGCGGCGCGCGCCGAACTGGCCAACGTCGGCGCCTACCAGCCGCACGCATGGCGCGTCGCCTACCTGGTCATGGCGGCATCGATGCTGGTCGGCGTCGTCACCGTGCTGTTCTGCAAGGAACCGGCACGGCGTGAACTGCCGCCGGCGAAGAATCTGGCCGCGTGGCTCGACGACGTGGTGATCGGCCCGTTCCGCGAATTCATCCTGCGCTATCGCTGGCAGGCCGTGATCGTGCTGTCGTTGATCGCCGTCTATCGGATCAGCGACGTCGTGATGGGCATCATGGCCAATCCGTTCTATGTCGATATGGGATATACCAAGGACGAAGTGGCGGCGGTGACCAAGGTGTTCGGCGTCATCATGACGCTGCTGGGCGCCTTCATCGGCGGCTCGCTGTCGATGCGCTTCGGCATGATGCGCATCCTGACGCTGGGCGCGATCCTGAGCGCGGCCAGCAACCTGTTGTTCGTCTGGCTCTCGGGCCACGGTCACGACGTCAGCGCGCTGGTGTTCGTGGTCTCCGCCGACAATCTGGCCGGCGGCATCGCCAGTGCCGCCTTCATCGGCTACCTGTCGAGCCTGACCAACATCAGCTATTCGGCCACGCAATACGCGCTGTTCAGTTCGATGATGCTGCTGGTGCCGAAATTCATCGCCGGCTATTCGGGCGCGTACGTGGATGCCTTCGGCTATGCGAATTTCTTCACCGCGACCGCGCTGCTCGGCGTGCCGGTGATCGTGCTGCTGTGGCTGGCCGCGCGCGTGGTGCCGCTCGGCAAATCCGACCAGTCCTGACGCAAGTTGCGGTCAGTCGAGGACCTGCAACGCCGTCATCGCCTGCTTGTGGATAGTTGAAATTATTTCTTGCGCAGGCGAAACACGGCAAGGCTGCCGCGCCAGTTCGGCAAGAAATCGACGGGCTTGCCGTCGTCGAGCGCCACGCATTCGAGCACGCGCAAGCCGACCTCGTCGGCCAGCTCCTCGAAATCGCGGATCGTCGCGCAGCGCAGGTTGGGCGTGTCGTACCACTCGTAAGGCAGGCTCTTGGAAACCGGCATGCGTCCGCGCAGCAATGCGATGCGATGCGGCCAGTAGGCGAAGTTGGGGAAGGAGACGATCGCTTCCTGCCCGACGCGCGCGATGTCGCGCAGCACGCCTTCGACGTCCTTCATCATCTGCAGTGCCGACAGGCACAGCACGGTATCGAAGGTATCGTTGCCGAAGATCGACAGGCCGGTTTCCAGATCGCGCTGGATCACCGACACGCCACGCTCCACGCACAGCGGAATCATCGCGTCGTCGATCTCGATGCCGTAGCCGGTGCACTGCTTGTCCGACTGCAGGTAATCCATCATCACGCCGTTGCCGCAGCCGAGATCGAGCACGCGCGTGTTCTTTTCCACCCAGTGCGCGATGAATGCCAGGTCGGGCCGCAGCAGGCTCAGTTGTTCGAAATTCATGCGCATGCTCCCGCCACTTCCGTCAGCGCGCATTCGGCCGCCATGCGGTTGAAATAGGCGCGCACCACGTTCATGTAGCGCGCATCGTCGAGCAGGAAGGCATCGTGGCCGTGCGGCGCATCGATCTCGGCATAGGTCACGATGCGCTCGTTGGCGACCAGCGCCTCGACGATCTCGCGGCTGCGCTCGGGTGCGAAACGCCAGTCGGTCGAGAACGACACCACCAGGAACTTCGCGCGCGTGGCCTCCAGCGCCTTCGCCAGATTGCCGCCGAAATCCTTGGCCGGATCGAAGTAATCGAGCGCCTTGGTAATCAGCAGGTAAGTGTTGGCGTCGAAGTAGTCGGAGAACTTGTCGCCCTGGTAGCGCAGATAGGATTCGATCTCGAAATCGATACCGTAGCCGAACTGGTAGCTGCCCGAGCGCAGGTCGCGCCCGAACTTGGCCGCCATGTCGTCGTCGGACAGGTAGGTGATGTGGCCGAGCATGCGCGCCACGCGCAGGCCGTTCCTCGGTACCACGCCATGTTCGTAGAAATCGCCGCCGTGATAATCCGGGTCGGTCAGGATCGCCTGCCGCGCGACGTCGTCGAAGGCGATGTTCTGCGCCGACAGCTTGGGCGTGGAGGCGATCACGAGACAATGCCGCAACCGCTCGGGGAACTGGATGCTCCACGACAGCGCCTGCATGCCGCCCAGCGAGCCGCCCATCACCGCAGCGAACTGCTGGATGCCGAGTTCGTCGGCCAGCCGCGCCTGCGCCTGCACCCAGTCCTCGACCGTGATGACGGGAAAATGCGCGCCGTACGGCTTGCCGGTCGCCGGATTGGTATGCATGGGGCCGGTCGAGCCGAAGCAAGAGCCGAGGTTGTTGACGCCGATGACGAAGAAGCGGTCGGTGTCGAGCGGCTTGCCGGGTCCGACCATGTTGTCCCACCAGCCGCGCGTGCCGGCATCGTCGCCGTAGGTGCCGGCCACGTGGTGCGAGGCATTCAGCGCGTGGCAGACCAGCACCGCGTTGGAACGGTCGGCATTGAGCGTGCCGTAGGTCTCGTAGACCAGCGTGTAGTCGGAAATCTGCGCGCCGCTCTGCAGGGGCAGCGGCGTCGAAAAGAACATCGATTGCGGAGAAACAATCCCGAGAGAATTCATGTTGTCCATTCAGTTGGGGCACGCCCCGTCGGCGCATGGCGGCGCCGAAAACGAAAAAGCCCGAAAGCATGCGCTTGCGGGCTAATTCGGAACTCTGCTGAGCACGCTTTAGCCGTATTTGTTACGCGCCCGCAAGCTGATATCAAATCGGCGCAATGGCGTAAGGATAAACAAGTCGTGGGGTGGCGTCAAACCGGGTGTTGCCGGCAAGTTGCATTTCCTGCAATCCGCTCTGCAACCTGCCGCATCGCTCACCTCACGCCCGCCATCGCACTTATAATCACGGCTTCCATAGCCATCGCCTATCCACTGCGAGCCAACGATGCCGAACACCGGCAGCGGCTTAAACCATGCAAACCGATCGCCATCCGTCACTGACCGTTGCCGTCCTGACCAAGAACGAAGCGCACCGCATCCGCGCCTGCCTGCAAAGCGCCGATTTCGCCGACCAGATCGTCGTGGTCGATAGCGGCAGCACCGACGGCACGCGCGAAGTAGCGCGCGCGACAGGCGCCGAAGTCTTCGAGTACCCGGACTGGCAGGGCTTTGCCGTGCAGCGCAACCGGCTGCTGGCGCACGCCACTGGCGACTACATCTTCTTTCTCGATGCCGACGAGATCATCACGCCGGAACTGAAGGATGAATTGCAGCAGATCGTGCGCTCGGATGAACGCGCAGTCTGGCAGGTGCAATGGCGCATGGTCGCCTTCGGCCACGAACTCAAATACTTCCGTGCCAAGGCCAAGATCGAGCGCCTGTTCCGACGCGACATGCTGCGCGAATATGTGGGCGTGGTGCACGAGCAAGCCATCCTGCATGCCGAACCCGTGCCTCGCAAACTGCTGCGCGGCAAGCTGCTGCATCATTCGCGCGAAACGGTGCGCGGCAGTCTGGAAAAGCTGGTGCAGTACGCCATGCTGGGCGCAGCCAAGCGCGCAGAAAAGGGCAAGCGCGGCGGCGTATTGCGCGGTCTCGCCTCCGGTTCTTCCATGTTCCTGCGTCTCTATATCGGCCAGCTCGGCTTCCTGTGCGGCGGCGCCGGCTTCCTCTACTGCTTCTTCGTCGGACTCGAAGGTTTTTTTCGCTACGCAGCGCTCGAATACGATCGCGACAGCCTGCGCGGCGATGTCACCCGTTAATACAAACGCATGAATCGTTTTGCATCTTCCCATGGCGGCAACGCACGCCTGGCCGCCGTCGGCTTCTTCCTGCTGATCGCCGCCACTACCCTGGCTCCACTCCATACCAAGATATTCGGCGCCTCCTGGCTCTTCCTCTGCATCTGGTGCTTCAGGCAGGGATGGGGAGCGCAGCGCACGCCATCCGACGACGTGCTGGCGGCATCCCGCGACTGGATGATCTGCTGCATCGTGGCGCTGCTACTCGGCATGATCTGCCTGCTGGTCTGGTCGGAGAACTCGGGCATCCTCAATCCGCATTTCCGCGCGGTGATACCGGCGGTAGCCGTCTGGATGCTGTTGCGCAAGCGTATGCCGACCGTGCAATGGCGGATCTGGATCGCCAATACCCTGGCGCTCGGCAGCCTGGTCGCGTTCCTGTGGCCGCTCGCGCTGATGCTGCAGGGCATGGATGTGCGCAGCAATCTGGCCAGCAATGCGATTCCGTGGGCCGCCGCCATGAGCTTCTTTCCATGCCTGCTGCTGCCGCTGGCGCTGAACGAACACGGTTCTCCCACACTTCGCCGCTTCTGGCTGATCGCCACCCTGTGCGGCCTGCTTGCCGTGCTGTTCTCGCAAACGCGCGGCGCACTGCTGGTGGTGCCATGGTGCGGACTGGTCTATGCGTGGTTCTGGCATCATCGCGCACCGCGACGCTTCAGCTTTCCCGCCACCCTGACCCTGCTCGGTTGCGCGATCGCCATTCTGCTGGTTGCCGCGTGGTACAGCCCGCGCGATCCCCTGCGCCTGCAGGCAACCGCCAACGAGATCACCGAAATTCGCGCCGCGCGCGACTACAATACCTCGATCGGCGCCCGCCTTTACATCTGGGAAGTGGCGATCGACGGCATCCGGCAATCGCCTTGGACCGGGATCGGCAGCATCGAACGCAAGTACCGTATCGAGCATGCTGGCGAAAACGGCCCACCGGAAGAACTGGCGAAATATACCGTGGTGCGCAGCGTCGGCCACGTGCACAACCAGTATCTGAATGCCGCACTCGATGGCGGCCTCATCGGCTTGGCGGCGTTGCTGACCTTCCTGGTCGGCATGGCACTCGCCATCAGGAGACTGCGACGTGCCGACACCATGGCTGCCTGGCAACTGGGAGGGGTATTGTTCATGCACGCGACGACCAGCTTCACCAACGTCAATTTCCTGCACAACTACTACGTGATGGCGCTGACCATGGCGGCGGTGGTGCCGTTCCTGTGCGCGCGCCGCACATCGTACTGACCATCGGGGCATCATGCATATCCTGCTCGTCAACCAGAGTCCCATTCCGGTATTCGCCTACGGCGGCACCGAACGCGTGATCTGGGACCTCGGCCGCGCGCTGGTCAAGGCCGGGCACAAGGTCAGCTATCTGGTGCCGCCAGGTTCGCATTGCGACTTTGCGCCGGTACTGCCCTTGCGGAGCGATCTGACATGGGAACAGCAGGTGCCGGCCGACGTCGATATCGTCCACTTCCAGTTCAATCCGGGTGTGCCGGTCGGTATTCCGCACCTCATGACCCAGCACGGCAACTCGCGCGAAATCGTGCCCTTGCCACGGAATACGGTCTTCGTCTCGCAGGATCATGCGCGGCGGCACGGCTCCGATGTGTACGTCTACAACGGACTCGACTGGTCGGCCTACGGCGAGGTGGATTGGGAGCGACCGCGACCCTGCTTCCATTTTCTCGGCAAAGCCGCATGGCGCGTCAAGAACGTGCGGGGCGCAATCGACGTCGCGCGCGACGCCGGTGTGGAGCTGGACGTGCTGGGCGGCGACCGCCTCAATCTCAAGCGCGGCTTCCGCTTCACATGGTCGCGTCGCGTGCATTTTCACGGCATGGTCGGCGGCGCGGAAAAGATGCGGCTGCTCAATGCCTCGCGCGGCCTGATCTTTCCGGTGCTGTGGCACGAGCCCTTCGGCCTGGCGGTCATCGAAAGCCTGTATTTCGGTGCACCGGTGTTTGCCACGCCCTATGGCGCCCTGCCGGAGATCGTGACGCCCGAATGCGGTGTGCTCTCCGCCAGCCGTGGTGCGCTGTCGAAAGCAGTAGCATCGTCACGATTCGACCCACACGCCTGCCATGCGCGCGCGCTGTCATTCAATGCCGATGCAATGGCACAAGGCTATCTGCGCGTGTATGAAAGAGTCTGCAGCGGCGAGACGCTGCATGCGGAACCACCCGTCCTGCAGGGCGAGATCAAGCATCTGCCGTGGACCGATTAGCGGATGAAAACGCGATCGCGTTTTCCTGCTACAGCTTCTGCAATTTCTCTACCGCTTCGACGACTGCCGCCGGCTCGTAGGTGCGCAGGATTCTGCGCGTGGCCGGTTCGATCACGTCCAGGTCGCTGTTGATGATCTCGTTCTTCACTGAAAGCAGTTGCGCCGGATGCATGGAGAACTCGCGCAAACCCATGCCGAGCAAGAGGCGCGTCATGCGCGTATCGCCGGCCATCTCGCCGCAGACCGAAATCGGCACACCGGCCTTGGCGGCGGTGGCGATCGTATGCGAGAGCAGGAACAGGATGGACGGGTGCAGCGGGTTGTAGAGATGCGCGACTTCGTGATCGACGCGATCGATCGCCAAGGTGTACTGGATCAGGTCGTTGGTGCCGATCGAGAGGAAATTCAGACGCTTGATGAACAGCGGCAGCGCGAGCGCCGCCGCCGGAATCTCGATCATGGCGCCGACCGGCAACTGTTCGTCGAACTTGACGTTCTGCTTGCGCAGCTGCGCCTTGGCCTGCTCAATCAATGCCAGCGTCTGATCGATCTCGAAGGCATGCGCCAGCATGGGGATCAGCAGCTTGATCGGACCAAAGGCCGAGGCGCGCAGGATGGCGCGCAGCTGGGTCAGGAACATCTGCGGTTCGGCCAGGCAGAAGCGGATTGCGCGCAGGCCGAGCGCTGGGTTCAACGAAGTGTGCTCGATGAAATCGATGGGCTTGTCGGCGCCGATGTCGAGCGTGCGGATGGTGACCGGCCGTCCCTTCATCGCGATCACAGCCTGCTTGTAGGAAGCGAACTGTTCGTCCTCGCTCGGCAGCGCCGAGTCGGCAGGACGGTTCATGAACAGGAACTCGGAACGGAACAGGCCGACGCCATGCGCGCCACCGTCGAGCGCCTGCGGGCAATCGTCCGGAAATTCGATGTTGGCAAGCAGCGTGACCGGCGTACCGTCGATGGTGACGGCCGGCGTCTTCTTGAGCTTGCCGAGTTTCTTGCGATCGCGCGCGAGCCGTGCCTGGCGTTCGCGGTACTGTTCGAGCACCAGGTTGGACGGCGCCACCACCACCACGCCGGCGTCGCCGTCGATGATGAGCCAGTCGTTCTGCTTGATCAGCGCGGAGGCATGCGAGACACCGACCGTGGCCGGAATGTCCAGACTGCGCGCGACGATGGCCGTGTGCGAGTTCTGCCCGCCAAGATCGGTGATGAAGCCGCTGAAGGCGCGGTCGCGGAACTGCAGCATGTCGGCCGGCGAAATGTCGTGCGCGACCACGATCATGGCGGGCGCACCGTCGCCGAGCTCGCCCGGCTTGGGCAGCAGATTGGCGCTGCCGGTCAGCACCTTGAGCACGCGCTCGCCGACCTGTTCGATGTCGGCCTTGCGTTCGCGCAGGTAGGCATCCTCGATCTCGGCGAACTGCGACGACAATTCCTCGATCTGCGTCGCCAGCGCCCATTCGGCGTTGTAGTGGCGCGTGCGGATGATGTCGAGCGGCACTTCCGACAGCATCGGGTCCGACAGGATCAGCACATGCACGTCGATGAAGGCGCCCAGTTCGGCCGGCGCATCCTTGGGCAGCTCACTCCACAGCGTCTGCAGTTCCGTGTGCACGGTGGCGATCGCCGATTGCAAGCGCGCGACCTCGGCCTCCACCTGATCGGCCGCGATCAGGTAATGCTGCACGTCCAGGGCGGCCGGCGACAGAATGTGCGCGCGCCCGATGGCGATGCCGCGCGAGACCGGGATGCCGTGAAGCGTGAAGGAAATCATCGAATTGTCCGTGTCGTTGAACGTGAACGAAAAGTCTGAACGGTCCGTCGGCGCACAACGCCGGACTCATGCCGCAATTATTCGTTTTCGCCGAATTTGTCCTGAATCAACTGCACCAGCGCATCGAAACACTCCTGCTCGTCAGGACCGTTGGTCTCCAGCGTGACCATGGAGCCCTTGCCCGCCGCCAGCATCATGACGCCCATGATGGATTTGGCGTTGACGCGGCGCTTGTTGCGGGTGAGCCAGACTTCGCTCTTGTATTTGGTGGCAAGCTGGGTCAGCTTGGCGGAGGCGCGTGCATGCAGGCCCAGCTTGTTGATGATTTCGATTTCCTGTTCGATCATTCTTTTGTCTTTTTGTATCTGAATGGAAGGGAAGAAAAAACAGCAGGTCAGTTGGCCGCCAGGCGCACCCGGTTATCGACACGCACGGCGCCTCCCTGCGCACCCGCAAGTGCCATCTCGACCGTGACATCCAGCGTATCGTCACGGTAAGTCATCGCGCGCAGCAGCATCGGCAGGCTGATGCCGGCGATCACCTGCACGTTCTCGGCACCGCACAATCCCAGCGTGCAATTCGATGGCGTGCCGCCCATCACGTCGGTAATGACCATCACGCCGGAACCATCGTCGAGGCGACCGATGGCTTCACGCGCCAGCCGCTCCACCTCCTTGGTGTCCTGATCGGCATTGACGTCGATCGCCTCCAGCCGCTCCGGCTGTGCGCGAAATACGTGCGTCACCGCAGAGATGAATGCCTGCCCCAGCGGAGCATGCGTCAACAAGAGAATACCGACCATCCGTCTTTCATCCAAAAAGTGTCATCGTCGCAAAGAGACGGCGATGCTCAGCCATTCCAGCGCGCCGCATGCCGTTCCAGCGCATCGACGAACATGGCGGCGACGTCGAAACCGGTCTGCTGGCGAATTTCCTGGAAGCAGGTCGGGCTCGTCACGTTCAGCTCGGTCATGTAGTCGCCGATGGCATCCAATCCTACCAGCAACAGGCCGCGCTGCAGCAGCACCGGCGCCAGGCTTTCGCCGATCTCGCGATCGCGCGCCGAGATCTCGCGCGCCTCGCCGCGGCCGCCTACTGCCAGATTACCCCTGATTTCGGTCCCTTGCGGAATGCGCGCCAGGCAGTATGGCACGACCTCGCCGCCGATCAGCAGGATACGCTTGTCGCCGGCGGTGATCTCGGGAATGTAGCGCTGCGCCATGATGGTCGCGCTGCCATTGCCGGTCAGCGTCTCGATGATGGAACCCAGGTTCATCGCATCGTCCTTCACGCGGAAGATGCCGATGCCGCCCATGCCGTCGAGCGGCTTGAGGATGATGTCGCGATGCTCGGCGTGGAAGGCCTTGATGCGCGCCGCGTCGCTGGTGACCAGCGTCGGCGCGATGAACTGCGGGAATTGCGCAATCGCCAGCTTTTCGTTGAAGCTGCGGATCGCCTCCGGCTTGTTGAAGATGCGCGCGCCCTGCTTCTGCGCCAGTTCCAGCAGATATGTCGCGTAGATGTATTCCATGTTGAACGGCGGATCGGTGCGTTCGAGCACCGCATCGAAGGCCGTCAGTTCGCTTGCAACGGGCGCGTCCTGGCGAAACCAGTCATAGTCGTCACCGGTCAGCGTCACGCGCGACACGTTGGCGACCACTCGGCCGCCTTCGAAGGCCATGTCCCTGTGCTGGAACACGTGAATCTCGTGGCCGCGCCGCGCCGCCTCGGCCATCATGGCGTAGGTCGAATCCTTGTAGATCTTGAAACCCGCGAGCGGATCGGTGACAAAAGCCAGTTTCATTGCATGCTTTCCGTGTATTCCCGGCCTGGCGCCGGCCAATCGTGCATTGTGCCACCATCCGCGGCGCGGTGCGGCCGGCAGGGCCCACCGGTGAAATCAATAGACTTCGGGATTCGGGTCGGTCTTTTCCATTTCGAGCGAGGCCGCCAGCAGCGCCAGCCGCGCCACCACGCCATAGATGTAGAAGCGATTCGGCGCCGCCGTGCCCGGCTTGGCCTGGTAATCAGGCAGCGCGTGCTGGTGCGCGAATGCCAGCGGCACAAAATGCGCGCCCGGCGCATTCAGATTCTCGTGATTGCCGCGATCCGCATGCACGCGATAGAAACCGCCGACCACGTAACGGTCGATCATGTAGACCACCGGCTCAGCCACCGATTCGTTGATGTGCTCGAAGGTCGGCACGCCTTCCTGGATGATGACGTCCGACACCTCCAGCCCGTCTTTGATGACCGACATCTTGTTGCGCTGCTTGCGGTTCAAGCCCTTGACTTCGCTCGCATCGTGCACCGACATGATGCCCATGCCGTAAGTGCCGGCATCGGCCTTGATGACGACGAAGGGCTTTTCCTTGATGCCGTATTCCTTGTACTTCTTGCGCATCTTGGCCAGCAGCGTATCGACGTTGGCCGCCAGCCGATCCTCGCCGGTGGCCTCGTTGAAATTGACGTCGTCGCACTTCATGAAGAAGGGATTGAGCATCCACGGATCGACGTCGATCAGCTTGGCGAATTTCTTGACCACCTCGTCGTAGGCGGCGAAGTGATTGGTCTTGCGGCGCACCGCCCAGCCCGCGTGCAGCGGCGGCAGCAGATTCTGTTCGTTGAGGTTTTCCAGAATGGACGGCAGACCGGACGACAGATCGTTGTTGAGCAGGATGGTGCACGGATCGAAGTTCTTCAGCCCCAGCCTGCGGCCGTTGGCAGAGCGCTCGAGCGGCTCCAGCGTCAGCGTGGTGCCGTCCGGCAATTCGATCGGCGTCGGCGCCGTCACTTCGGGCGACAGCGAGCCTAAACGCACGTTGAGGCCGGTCTGGCGGAATATCTGCATCAGGCGCGCCACGTTCTGCAGATAGAACGTGTTGCGTGTATGACCTTCCGGAATCAGCAGCAGGTTCTTGGCATCCGGACAATATTTTTCGATCGCTGCCATCGCCGACTGCACGGCCAGCGGCAGCATCTCGGGCGACAGATTATTGAACCCACCCGGAAATAGGTTGGTGTCGACCGGCGCCAGCTTGAAGCCGGCGTTGCGCAGATCGACCGAGCAATAGAACGGCGGCGTGTGTTCCTGCCACTCGAGCCGGAACCAGCGCTCGATGGCCGGCGTGGCTTCGAGAATCTTTTTCTCGAGATCGAGCAGGGGGCCGTTCACGGCCGTGACGAGATGCGGAACCATAAAAACCTTTTCTGCGGGAACGATTGCTTCGGCATGCAATTTTAAGGGAAAGTTACCCCTTCCCCTGCGCGAAGCACGTCGCCTGATTGAAGAAGGCTATCCAGATGGGGCCGATCATCGCAAATAAAACCCCGAAAAACGCCCGAAACAAAAAAAGCGCCCCGGTCGGGGCGCTTTTGAAAACCCGGCAAACCCGGGCAGGAACAATGAAACGAAATCAGGAGTGGTAAGCCGATTCGCCGTGGCTGGTGATGTCCAGGCCTTCGCGCTCTGCTTCGTCGGAGACGCGCAGACCGATAACCATGTCGACCAGCTTGTAGGCCACGAAGGACACCACGCCGGACCACACCAGGGTGATCGCCACGCCCTTGAGCTGGATCAGCACTTGATGGGCCATGTTGAAGTCTTCCGCACCGGTACCGCCCAGCGAGGGGGCAGCCAGCACGCCGGTCAGGATGGCGCCGACGATACCGCCCACACCGTGGACGCCGAACACGTCGAACGCGTCATCCGCACCCAGCATGCGCTTGAGGCCGCCGACACCCCACAGGCAGACCACGCCGGCGATCAGGCCCAGCACGATCGAACCCATCGGGCCGACGAAACCGGCAGCAGGCGTGACCGCCACCAGACCGGCAACCGCGCCGGAAGCCGCACCCAGCATCGAGCCCTTGCCCTTGAGCATGGATTCGGCAGCGATCCACGACACCGCGGCAGCGCCGGTTGCCAGGATGGTGTTGATGAAGGCCAGGCCTGCACCGCCGCCAGCGCTCAGCGCCGAACCGGCGTTGAAACCGAACCAGCCGACCCACAGCAGCGAAGCACCGATCATGGTCATCACCAGCGAGTGCGGCGGCATGGCTTCCTTGCCGAAACCGACACGCTTGCCAACCATGTAGGCGCCCACCAGACCGGCCACACCGGCGTTGATGTGAACCACGGTACCGCCGGCGAAGTCGAGCGCGCCGTCTTCAAACAGCAGACCGCCTGCAGCCCAGACCATGTGCGCCATCGGGATGTAGCTGAAGGTGAACCACAGCACGGCGAAGGCGATCACGGCGGCGAACTTCATGCGCTCGGCGAACGAACCGACGATCAGCGCGCAGGTGATGGCGGCAAAGGTCGACTGGAAGGCGACGAACACGTATTCCGGAATCGTGCCGGACAGCGTGTCGGGCGTGATGCCGCTCAGGAACAGCTTGTCGAAGGTGCCGTAGAACGAACCGCCACCGGCAAACACCAGGCTGTAGCCGTAAATCACCCACAGGATCGGGATCAGCGAGAACAGCATGAAGACCTGCATCAGCACCGACAGCATGTTCTTGGAACGGCCGAGACCGCCATAGAACAATGCCAGGCCAGGCACGATCATCAGGATGACCAGCATGGTCGAGGTCAGCATCCAGGCGGTATCGCCCGCGCTCAGGACCGGCTCTTCCTCTGCGGCAGCCGGTGCTTCGGCGGCAGGCGCCTCCGTCACGGTCACCACGGTTTCAGCAGCCGGTGCCGTGCCTTCCTGCGCGAACGCAGGCGTGCCCACACCCATTGCCATCAACAAGGCTCCCATTGCCAGAGCACTTGCAAACAGTTTCTTGATACTCATTGTTATCCCCTTAAAGTGCTTCTTTACCGGTTTCGCCGGTGCGGATGCGGACGACCTGCTGCAGGTCATAGACGAAAATCTTGCCATCGCCGATCTTGCCAGTACGCGCCGACGTCTCGATCGCTTCGATCGCGCGATCGACGATCGCGTCATCCACGGCCGCCTCGATCTTGGTCTTCGGCAGGAAATCGACCACGTACTCGGCACCACGATACAGCTCCGTATGGCCCTTCTGGCGGCCGAAACCCTTAACTTCCGTCACGGTGATGCCCTGCACGCCGATCGCAGACAGGGCTTCCCGCACTTCATCCAGCTTGAAGGGCTTGATAATTGCAGTAATCAGCTTCATTGGAACCTCTTGCGTTGGGTTTCGATTAGAACGATTTGGAAATCGAGAGCACTGCACCGGTACCGGCAATCTTCTTGCCCGTATCCAGATCGCGTTTTTCGTCAAGATCGGTGCCATAGACGGTCAGTGCAACCGTTGCAAAGCCCAGATCGTGATCGATGCCAACCGAGTAGTCGGTATAGTCCGAATCGCTGTTGTGACGCACTTTCTGGTGACCCACGTGCAGGTTCAGGTTGGTCTTTTCCGCCAGCGGGAACGAAGCACCCAGTTCCAGGTAGCCCGAACCCTTGGAATCTTCCACACCGAAGAAATCCGAAACGGTGTGGCTGTACTTGGCCGTCAGCCATTTGTACGAACCCGATACATACAGTTCGGTGGTATTGATGTCACCATCGCCGGCGCGCTTGGCACCCGGGTAGTAGTAGTACAGCACGCCGACGTCCATGCCGAAGTCGTCATTGATCGCCCACTTGTAACCGGTATAGAAATCCATTTCGATCGATTTGGCGAAATCGATGTTCGAGTTCCAGTTGCCGGCATAGAAACCGCTCGAATGTTCGTAATCGAAGCCGCCTTGCAGGGCTGGTTCCTTGTCGGTCTGCGAAATACCACGGAAACGATAATCGGTAGCCACGGTAAAGTTGCCGGAGAACGAATGCTCTGGCGTTGCTTCCTGGGCGTGAGCCACGCCGCCAAATACACCTGCTACCGCTGCTGCAAGAATCAGTTTTTTCATGATATTCCCTTTAAGGTTGAAAGTAGAAACCAAATATTGGTTGTCCTCGATCACCCATTTAGCAGAACTCATGCCAGCTTTTTCCCGCAGGATGTATTATCGTTTTTATCAGTAACCGCCGTTCCCGTATCTGCATCATCGTGCGGGCACGTTCGATATGCACCTTTCATGCGCAATCCACCGTGGAATGCACAATATTGGTGCGAAAACAGTGCATTTTTATAAGAGGTCGCCATGGATAAGTCCAATTTTATTAACGATATGCAAAACCGTATCAATCAGGTACTCGAAAATTCACCGGCAAAGGACATCGAGAAGAATCTGAAAGCGATGATGACGCAGGGCTTCTCCAAACTGGATCTGGTCACGCGCGAGGAATTCGATATCCAGGCACAGGTGCTGGCCAATACGCGCGCCAAGCTCGAGGCGCTGGAAGCACAGGTCGCCATCCTGGAAGCACAGGCAAAAGACAAGGTCTGATCCACGCCGTGCCGGGCTGACAAGGCTGCGGGTGCCGAACGCAGCCTGACCAAGAGGGAGGCAGACGATGCGAACCGGCGATGAAGAATACTTCCGTACCTGCGTGGCACAGGAACGCAGGCTCGCGCATCTGCTCGGCCATCACAACATGGAAGAGCTGCACGACAGCGCAGGCGTGCTGTGGGACGGCAATCAAGCCCTGCCGCAATGGACCCGCAAATGGGAGGCGTGCGGCCCGCTGCTGGCCCAATACAAACTGACGATCGAGTACGGCCGGGATGCCAAGGCGCCGCAGGACACCGTCATCACGGTCGGCGACGCCACGGTCCATTGCAGCGACCATCCCTCCACCGAGCATGCCCTGCGCCATGCGATCGTCAAGGCAGTCATCCAGCACATTGAACACCAACAGCATCACCCGTAACGACCACGCACACCTATAAAAACAAAAGGGAGCGCAATGAGTCTTGCCGTGTTAACCAGCCGGGCACTGGCCGGCATGCAGGCGCCGGAAGTCATGGTGGAGGTTCATCTCGCCAACGGCCTGCCTTCGTTCACCATCGTCGGCCTGCCCGAAACCGAGGTCAAGGAAGCGCGCGACCGCGTACGCGCCGCGCTGCAAAACGCCGGCTTCGAATTCCCCGCACGGCGCATCACGGTCAATCTCGCGCCAGCCGATTTGCCCAAGGAATCCGGCCGCTTCGACCTGCCGATCGCGCTCGGCATTCTCGCCGCCTCGGGGCAGATGCCGGGCGACACGCTGGCGCAATACGAATTCGCGGGAGAGCTGTCGCTGTCGGGCGAACTGCGCCCGATCCGCGGCGCGCTCGCCATGACCTTCGCCATGCAGCGTGCGCAACAGGCCGCGACGCGCGCCTTCATCCTGCCGCGCGCCAACGCCGACGAAGCGGCATTGGTCGGCAATGTCACCATCCTGCCGGCCGAATCGTTGCTGCAGGTCGTCGCGCATTTCGCTGCGCACGATGCCGAGGCACGCCTTGTCGCACATGTCCCGCAGGCCGATACGACACAGCCCGTCTATCCGGACCTGGCCGACGTCAAGGGCCAGGCACAGGCCAAGCGCGCGCTCGAGGTGGCGGCGGCCGGCGCGCACAGCCTGTTGATGGTCGGCCCGCCGGGCACCGGGAAATCCATGCTGGCGGCACGCTTCGCCGGCATCCTGCCGCCGATGACGGATGCCGAAGCACTCGAATCGGCCGCCGTGCAATCGCTGACCAACGGTTTCAGCACGGGCAACTGGCGCATGCGTCCGTATCGGGCGCCGCACCACACTGCATCCGGCGTGGCGCTGGTCGGCGGCGGCGGCACACCGCGCCCCGGCGAAATCTCGCTTGCGCATCACGGCGTGCTTTTTCTGGATGAATTGCCGGAGTTCCAGCGCTCCGTGCTCGAAGTGCTGCGCGAACCGCTGGAATCGGGGCGCATCACGATCTCGCGCGCCGCCCGGCAGGCCGATTTTCCAGCGCGCTTCCAGCTGATCGCGGCGATGAATCCGTGCCCGTGCGGCTACCTCGGTCATGCCTCTGGAAAATGCCGCTGCACACCCGACCAGGTCGCGCGTTATCAGGGAAAGATTTCAGGACCGCTGCTCGATCGCATCGACCTGCAGATCCAGGTCGGCGCCTTGCCGCATGAAGAACTACTCGACGGCACGCCTGGCGAAAGCTCGACGGATATCGCGCAGCGTGTGGCGCGCGCCGCGCTGCTGCAACATGCGCGACAAGGCAAACGCAACAATCTTCTGTCAGGCAACGAAATCGAGACGCATTGCCGACCCGATGCGGCCGGCGAACAATTGCTGCGCACCGCCATGAGCAAGTTGAACTGGTCGGCACGCGCCTATCATCGCGTGCTCAAGGTGGCGCGCACGATTGCCGACCTGGCACAGGCAAGTCGCATCGAACAGCCGCATGTGGCAGAAGCGATCCAGTATCGACGCGCGATGCGGGATCAGTAAGCGCGAAGCAGGAAAACGATCGTTTCCGCGTTACGGCGATTCGGCTATTTCCGCCCGCCCTTTCGGATAGGGATGCAGGCAATAGACCGTCCCCTTCTGTCCGTTCATGTGCGGCTGCGGATACGTACCCTCGATGCGGTAGAGAATGGCCTTGGAAAAGACCACGCGCTCGCCGACCGCATGCGCATCCTTCAGCGCACTTTTCTTGAGACAGGCCTTTTCGGTACGCTCGTACAGGGCTTGCCAGGCGGCGTCCGAAGAAGCGAAAGTCGAAGCGGAGACCAGCAGCAATGCAAACAGGGAAAAGCGTTTTTTCATGATGCGCTCCTCGAACGAGACAACATATCCGCAATGACGAATGGAGCCGGCGAATCGAGCGAAGTTCCTGCCCGGCCGATCAGGCAAATTGCTCCGCATCGAACGCCAGCCGGTTCCAGGTCACGCCCAGATGAACATCCGTCTTCAGGGCAACCAGTTGGCGCGACACCGCCAGTTGTTCCGCATCCCGCCGCAGCCGCTCGCCCATCGCATCCTTCAGGATGCCGGCACCGGCCATGATGCGCTCGATGCTGCCGTAATTCTGCAGCAGGCGTGCCGCGGTCTTTACTCCGACCTTGGCCACACCCGGAATGCCGTCGGCGGCATCGCCGGTCAGCGCCAGCAGGTCGGCGAGCAATGCGGGCGGCACGCCGAATTTATCCTCGACCCACGCAGCATCGTGCCACTCGTTGCGAAAATGATCCCACAGCAACGCGCCATTCGCCATCAGCACATGCAGGTCCTTGTCGGTCGAGGCCACGATCGCCTCGCCGCGCCCTTCGGCCAGCCAGCGCAGCACGCAGGTGGCAATCGCATCGTCCGCCTCCACCTGCGGCACGCTGACGACCTGTACGCCCCACTCGGCCAGCCGCGCATGAAAGTCGGTCAAGCCGTCGCGCAGCGCCGCCGGCATCTCCTCGCGATGTTCACGATAGCGCGGGTAGAGCGCATGCCGCCAAGTCGGACCGCCATGATCGAAGGCAGCCAGCACATGCGTGGGCCGATGCGTGGTCAACAGCTTGCGAAAGGAAGACAGCGAGTGCCGCAGGGCCGTCTCGGCCTTCAGTACCGGATCGGTTTCGGCATTGGCTTCGTAAACGCGGCGCACGATGTTGAGGCCGTCGATCGCGAGCAGTTTTCCCATCCGTGCGGTCCTGACTGATGAAGTGGCAATGGGTCGATTTTACGCGCCCTGCCGCCTGCCGCAAGATGGAACGCCGGGTGTACCATGCAGCATCTCACCGGGAGTTCTCCGCATGCGACTGTCCCTGCCTTGCCGAAGCCTGCTGTGCGCCGCGCTGGCACTGGCGCTCGCCGCCTGTACTCCCGCGCTGGACTGGCGTGAAGTGCGCAGCGAGGAAGGCGGCTACGCGATCCTCATGCCCGCGCGACCAGCCACTGCATCGCGTGCCATCGACCTCGACGGCCTGGCCGTCGTCATGACCATGACGGGCGCGGAAGTCGACGGCGTCGCATTCGCGGTCGGCACCGCCGAACTGCCGAACGCAACGGCAGCCCGCCAGGCCCTGACCACCATGCAGCAGGCATTGGTGCGCAACATGCAAGGCATCGTTACCGCCGACAGAACGCTGGCCGTGCCGCGCGGCACGCAAGGTGGCGCAATGGTAGTGCGTGAAATCCATGCGAACGGTCCTGCCTCTGCGGCCACCAATGGTCAGTCACGTGTCATGCGCGTGCGGCTGACAGCCGTCGAGCATCGCGTCTATCAGATTCTGATCAGCGGTCCCGCCCAACGCATCGATGACGACATGGCCACCATCTATTTCTCTTCCTTCCGTGTGAACTGAACATGCAGAAATACTGTCCATCATGCATGTTCCATCAATAGCAATGCAGTAATGCATCACTACTTTGCATGTCAAAAAAACGAGAAACAGAAGCGCTATTGCACGTCGATAAATCGTGCTATCGTTTCAGCACACCTAACAAGAAAAGGAGGCCGCCCATGTTAGTCACTTTCAAATCCAGGGCCAGCGCAGAAGTTCTGATGTACGAAGAACATGCGAACCGGATTCTCGATCTCCTGCACAAAGATCATAAACAGGGTGTCATTACCGCCGAGGAAACCGCTGCCGCAATCAAGATTCTCGAAGCGGAAATCAGCACGCTCAAGGCCAAGGAAATTCACGCTACCTCCGAAGCCATCGAACGCGACGTGGTTGCCCATCACAACGAAAACGGCGACGACAACGAGCATGAACAACTCGAAACCGTCAGTTTTTCCTCGCGCGCCTATCCGCTGCTGGAAATGCTGCGCGCAGCCAACAAGGAGAACCGCGATGTCCTGTGGGGCGTCCTTCCCTGATTCGAGCGCCAACTCCTGATCAGCGGCACGCCATGCGCGTGCCGTTTGTTTTTCAGCGCCACCCTCGGCTTCTCCGCTTTGGCCGCTACAATGACGGTCCGAATGTTTCGTACGGTCGCCGGCATGCATTGCCGTCAGGCCGTGCCTCTTTGCCCGATTTCCCTTGAGTAAGCCAAACCTTCCTCCCGACTCCCTTGCCTTCAGCCTGCACGGCGCCGCGCAGGCCATCGCGGCCGTCGGTCGCGGTACGGCACTGCCGCAGGCACTGATCAAGGTATGGGCGCAGTGTTCCGCCTCGCCGCAGGCGCGCGGCGCGATCCAGGACCTGTCCTACCATGCAATGCGCAACATGGGGCGGGCCGAAGCGCTGCTCAATGCCATGACCACGCGGCAAACCGAGCCGGCCGAGCTGCACGGCCTCATCTGCTGCGCACTGGGCCTCCTGTCCGATCCGGCAGAGCAGGGCGAGCACGCGCGCTATCCCGCCTTCACGCTGGTGGATCAGGCGGTTGCCGCAGCAGCGGCCGATCCCAGGCTCGCGCATGCCAAGGGCATGGTCAATGCCATCCTGCGCCGCTTTCTGCGCGAACGTGAAGAATTGATGAAACGTGCGGCCGGCACGCAGATGGCGCTCTGGAACTATCCGAACTGGTGGATAGATCGCATGCGCTCGGCCTATCCGCAGGACTGGGAAGCCATACTGGAAGCCGGCAACCAGACGCCGCCGCTGACATTGCGTGTCAATCGACGCAGAATCGCCGTCGAACAATATCTGGCCGACCTGGCCGCGCAAGATATCGCGGCAACGCGCATCGGCGAGGATGCCATCCGCCTGGCGCAAGCCGTGCCGGTCGGGCAGATTCCGGGCTTCGCGGACGGCTTGGTTTCGGTACAGGATGCGGCAGCGCAATTCGCAGCCGAGCTGCTCGATGTGCAGGACGGCATGCGCGTGCTCGATGCCTGCGCCGCGCCCGGCGGCAAGACCTGCCATATCCTGGAGCAGGCGCAGGTTGACCTGCTGGCGCTCGATCACGATGCGCAACGGCTCAAGCGCATCGACGAAAACCTGCAGCGCCTGCAATTGCAGGCCACGTTGCGGCAGGGCGATGCAGGCAACACCGACTGGTGGGACGGACAGCGCTTCGACCGCATTCTGGCCGATGTCCCTTGCACCGCCTCGGGTATTGTGCGGCGCCATCCGGACATCCGCTGGCTGCGGCGCAAGGGCGATACAACACAATTGGCCGCCATTTCGGCCGGAATTCTCGACAACCTTTGGCAGATGCTCGAGCCGAATGGTAAATTGCTGTTTGTGACATGTTCGTTGTGGCCGCAGGAATCGGAGGCGCAGGCCGCAGCCTTTGCGCAGCGCCACGACGCGCTGCGGCTGGCGGCGCCGGGACAATTGCTGCCGACCGCGACGGACGGACGCGACCACGACGGCTTGTTCTATGCGCTGTTCCAGAAGCCTGCCGCATGAATCCCTGACCGACCAATCCATTCCGGCAACCACCCTGCCGCAACACGCGTGAACAGAAAACGAAACGTTAGCTTCTTCTGGCTGCTCAGCATCGTGCTGCTTGCATTCTCGCTTCATCTTCCCGCCGCGCACGCGGAAGGCATCGAGGTCAGCGAAGCGCATCTCGAGCATTCGGAAGAAGGCTATCGTCTCTCTGCCAGCTACGCGCTGGATCTCAACCGCGGCCTCGAGGATGCGCTGAACCGCGGCATCCCGCTCTACTTCACGACCGAAATCGAAATCGTCCGGCCGCGCTGGTATTGGTTCGACGCCAAGGACGTAGTGCGCAGCCAGACCATCCGCATCTCGTACAACCTGCTGACACGGCAGTACTACGCCGCCATGACCGGCCGCATTCACCAGAGCTTTGCCACGCTCGACGACGCGCTGTCGATGGTGCGCCGCCCCAACCGCTGGGTGATCGCCAGCGACGACGAACTCAAGCCGGGCCAGAGCTACGATGTCAGCGTGCGCATGCAGCTCGACGTCGCCCAGCTGCCCAAGCCGTTCCAGGTGCATGCGATGAACAGCAGCGACTGGAAGCTGGCCTCCGACTGGTACCGCTTCTCCTTCACGGCGGACTGACGTGACCAGGCTGCTGCGCTATCTGCTGGTGGTCGGCGGCGCCGTCGTCAGCATCCTGCTGTTCCTGCTGGCTTCGGCCTCCGAAAATTCCAATCTCTTCGAACGCAACTACCCGTGGCTGCTGATCCTGAACGCGGCGGTTGCGGCATCGCTGCTGGCGCTGGTCGGGCTGCTGCTGTTCCGCCTCTACAAGCGTCATCGCGCCGGCAAGTTCGGTTCGCGCCTGATGGCGCGGCTGGTGCTGCTGTTCGCGCTGATCGGCATCCTGCCGGGCGCGGTCATCTATACGGTGTCGGTGCAGTTCGTCTCGCGCTCGATCGAATCGTGGTTCGACGTGCGCGTCGAATCGGCGCTCGAGGCCGGCCTCAACCTGGGCCGCTCGGCGCTCGACTCCTCGCTGCGCGAACTGCAGGTCAAGGCGCGCAACATGGCGCTCGAACTGGCCGAGATGTCGGACGCCACGCAGATCACGCAGTTGTCGCGCATGCGCGACCAGAACCTGCAGCAGGATGCGCTGATCGTCACCAGCAACGGCCAGATGATTGCCAGCTCCGGCTCGCAGCTCGGCTCGCTGCTGCCGGACTTCCCGAGCGCCGAGATGATGCGCCAGGCACGCCTGACACGCAGCTACGGCGCCATCGAAGGCACCACCGAATTCCAGGATGCCGGCAGCGACACGGGCAGCAATACCAACACCATCACCGCGCCGGCCGCCAACACGCCGAGCCTGCGCTTCCGCGTGCTGGTCGAAATCCCCAACTCCACGCGCGCGCTGTCGCTGCAGACCGAGCAGCGCTATCTGCAACTGATCCAGCCGGTGCCGGAACAGCTTGCGCGCAATGCAGAAGCGCTGCGCGTGGCCTACAGCGAATACCAGGAACGCTATCTGGCGCGCACCGGCTTGCGCAAGATCTACATCGTCACGCTGACGCTGACGCTGCTGCTGGCGATCTTCGGCGCCATCGCCGCCGCCTTCCTGATCGCCAGCGACCTCGCCAAGCCGCTGCTGCTGCTGGCGCAGGGCACCAAGGCGGTGGCCGAGGGTGACCTGTCGCCGCGCCCCATCGTCAGCACTTCGGACGAGCTCGGCACACTGACGCAGTCGTTCAACACCATGACGCGCCAGCTGTCCGACGCGCGCGCCTCGGTGGAAAGGAACCGCACCGAGCTGGAAGCGGCCAAGGCCTATCTCGAATCGGTGCTCGCCAACATGTCGGCCGGCGTGATGGTGCTCGATCGTCAGTTCCGGCTCGTGACCTGCAACGAATCGGTGGAACGCATCCTGCAGCACGATTTCTCGCAGCATGTCGGCAAACCCCTTGAAGAAATCGAGGGACTCGCGCATTTCGCGCAGGTCATCACGCAATCGTTCTCGGCGCAAAGCGCGCAATCGGCGGCCGGCAGCACGGCCGACGCCAACCTGCACTGGCAGCACCAGATCGACGTGCCGCGCCCCGACGGCGGCGAGGGCGAGAACGATATCTCGCTGCTGGCACGCGGTTCGCGCCTGCCGGCGGTGCGCGAGGGCGGCTACGTGGTGGTGTTCGACGACATCTCCGACGTCATCTCGGCGCAGCGTTCGATCGCCTGGGGCGAGGTCGCGCGCCGCCTGGCGCACGAAATCAAGAATCCGCTGACGCCGATCCAGCTGGCGGCCGAACGCCTGCACATGAAACTCGAAGGCAAGCTCGAGGATACCGACGCCAGAATGCTCGAACGCAGCACCGAAACCATCGTCAACCAGGTCGCCGCCATGAAGCGCATGGTCGACGACTTCCGCGATTACGCGAAGACGCCGCCAGCCTTGCTGACCTCGCTCGACCTCAACGCGCTGATCGAGGAAATCCTGCATCTCTATCTGGCCGGCGACGATCGGGATATCATTCACGCGTCGCTGGCGAACGGACTGCCGCACATCATGGGCGACGAGACGCAGCTACGGCAAGTGATTCACAACCTGCTGCAGAACGCGCAGGATGCGGTGATGGAAAAGCATGTTGCCGGCAAGGCAGTGGCAGGCGAAACGGCCATGCAGGCCGATGCACCCCGGGCCGACGCCCCTCGTATTGATATCATTACCGAGGAAATCCACTATCGCAGTTCGGATGGCGCAGTCAGCAATGCCGTGCAACTGACAATCACCGACAACGGTCCCGGTTTCTCGGCGAAGATTCTCGCGCATGCATTCGAACCCTATATCACGTCCAAACCGCGCGGCACCGGCCTGGGCCTGCCGATGGTGAAGAAGATCATCGAAGAACACGGCGGACGCATAGACATCCGCAACCGCAGCACTGGCAGCGGTGCAAAAGTGGCAATTTTGCTGTTAAAGTTATCTTCCTGACGCCAACAGCGGCGTAAAGTCGCGGCAGGGAGGGCAAACATGAAGGGGGCAACCGATGGCCAATATTCTAGTTGTTGACGATGAGATGGGAATCCGCGAATTGCTGTCCGAGATTCTCGGCGACGAAGGGCATGTCGTCACCACGGCAGAGAACGCGCATCAGGCGCGCACCGAACGCGCCGCGACCAAGCCCGATCTCGTGCTGCTCGATATCTGGATGCCGGATACCGATGGCGTCACCCTGCTCAAGGAATGGCAACGCGACGGCCTGCTGACGATGCCGGTCATCATGATGTCGGGCCACGCCACCATCGATACCGCGGTCGAAGCCACCCGCATCGGCGCCCTCAACTTCCTCGAAAAACCGATTTCCCTGCAGAAGCTGCTCAAGGCCGTACAACAGGGCCTGTCGCGCGGACAGGAGCCGGCACGCACCGCGCCCCCGGTACGCGCACCGATCGCGCCGATCGACCAGCCGATTTCGCGCCCGCTCGACCATGCCGCCGTAACGCCGCAGCCAGCCGCGCCTGCCTACAGCAACACCCCCGCCGCCGTGGCGGCACCGCTGGCCAGCGCGCCGGATGCGCACTTTTTTTCCGCCTCGTTCGACCTGCCGCTGCGCGAAGCACGCGACGCCTTCGAACGCGCCTATTTCGAGCATCATCTGGGACGCGAGGGCGGCAGCATGACGCGCGTGGCCGAGAAGACCGGTCTCGAGCGCACCCACCTGTACCGCAAGCTCAAGCAGCTCGGCGTCGAGCCCGGCAAGATCGCCAAACGGGGAGCATGACCACCGCCACACTCGTCACCGGCGGCACCGCAGCCTCGCGCGAAGCAGCCATCCATTCCCTGCTCGACTCCTCCGCCACCGCCGTCATCCTTGAAGGTTTGCCCGACGGCCATCCGTTACTGGATATTTCCGCTTTTCCCTCGCTGCAACTTTCCCGCATCGCTCCCGGCTGTCTTTGCTGCACCGGCAATCTTGTCATGCGCGTGACACTCAACCGGCTGCTGCGCACCCATCCCGAACGGCTCTACATCGGTGTCGCCAGCGACAAGCACCTGCCGGCCTTGCGCACGTTTCTGCAAGGCGCGCCATACGACCGCCTGCTGACGCTGACCGACGATGTCGAATTGGCATAAGCCAGGCAACTTCCCTCCCTTTTTTCTGTCTTTCCTGTGAGGGGAGGAAAAAATGTCCGCACAAGGCATCCTTCTTGCTCAATCTCTGCTGCAATCTGCCGTTAATGAAGTGCAAGCAATTGTTTCAATGCCGCACGGCAATCTTGAAAATGTTCATTCAAGCGCCATGTTCCTATCAACGCAATGCTTTCGATTGCGATCGCCACAGGAGGGTCTGATGAACCTGATCTATAACAGTGAGCAATACAGCGTCGTCGAATTCGGGGTGGATGACGAGCAGGATGCATTGCGGTTCGGCGGCTACGAAATCATGGACAAACCGGCCCAGCGCGAAATCTTCATTGCCGGGCCGATGGCCGAAACGTTCCGTCAGAGCGTACGCAACCTGATCGCGAGCGAACCGAGCGAGGAAGAGATCGACGACTTTCTCGGCGGCTACGATGTCATGATGAGCCAGCCGATGACTTTTCACTAAGCGCCGTCTCACTTAGAATTCGTTCTGTCCTGTGCCTGCATCGATCGGCAGCGATCATGCAGGCATTTTTATTTCTCCTTGCACCATCGTGCGATGCACGCCAATTCTTCCCCCATCGTCAGCCGACAGACCGGCATCCATGAGCAGTTGCATGCGCTGGTGGCGCGCCATGCGCAACATGCGTTCCGCAAGCCCGTCGTTGCCCATAACCAGGCCGCGTTCGACGACAGCATCGCACGCTGGCAAAAGGCCGGTGGACAGCCGCTGATCCTCGACACGGGATGCGGCGTGGGACTCTCGACGCTGCATCTGGCCACGCAATATCCCGACCATTTCGTGATCGGCATCGACCAGTCGGAAGACCGCATCGGCCGCAACACGCACTGGCCGACGGCCACACCCGCGAACCTGGCCTGGGTGCGCGCCGATCTGGTCGACTACTGGCGGCTGCTGCTGGACAACCGCATCTTCCCGACGCGGCAATACCTGCTGTATCCGAATCCATGGCCCAAGATCGGGCACCTGGCGCGGCGCTGGCACGGCCATCCGGTGTTCCCGACCATCGTCGCGCTCGGCGGCAGCATCGAGTGCCGCAGCAACTGGCGCATCTACGTCGAGGAGTTTTCGGCCGCGCTCACGCAGTTGAGCGGCATCCCGGTGGCGGCGGAACCCTATCGTCCGCAGACGACCATCACGCCCTTCGAGGCAAAATACCAGGCATCGGGTCACGCGCTGTGGCGCTGTCGTGCGCAGTTGCCGCCGCGAACGTGATACCGTATTGCCCCGTCTCCCGTCTTTTTTCAGCGTTTCGCCATGTGCCAGCTTCTTGCAATGAATTGCAACGTCCCGACCGACATCGTGTTCAGCTTCACCGGATTTGCGACACGCGGCGGCGGCACCGATCATCATGCGGACGGCTGGGGCATCGCCTTCTTCGAAGGTGCGGGCGTGCGCCATTTCGTTGACCACGAAGCCGCCGTCAAATCGCCGATCGCGAACCTGATCCGCCAGTATCCGATCAAGTCGAAGAACGTCATCGCGCACATCCGCAAGGCCACGCAGGGCAGGGTGTCGCTCGAGAACTGCCACCCCTTCGTGCGCGAACTGTGGGGCCGCTACTTCGTGTTCGCGCACAACGGCGACCTCAAGAACTTCGTGCCGGAACTCAACGGCCCCTACCAGCCGGTCGGCACCACCGACAGCGAAGCCGCCTTTTGCTACATCCTGCAGGAACTGCGGCGCCGCTTCGACGACGCGCTTCCGATGCTGCCCGAGCTGACCGCCGCGATCGGCGAACTGTGCGCGGAGATCGCGCGCCACGGCACCTTCAACATGATGCTGTCGGACGGCTCGGCGCTGTTCGCGCACTGCTCGACCAGCCTGCACTACATCGTGCGCCAGCATCCGTTCTCGGAAGCGGTGCTCAGCGACGAGGACGTCAAGGTCGATTTTTCCGAAGTGACCACGCCCGACGATCGCGTCGCCATCATCGTGACCGAACCGCTGACCACCAACGAAACCTGGACCTCGTTCCGCGAAGGCGAACTGAAGGTCTTCATCGACGGCCTGCCGCTGGAAGACTGAGGTCTTCTAGAGCAGTGGTGCCAACAGGCGCGCCGCCTGCTCGTGCAGCTTCTCGGTCCATGGCCGGTTCTGCCATTCCTCATAGGTGATGCGGTGCGCATGGCGCAGGTCGTCGTTGAACACGGCCACCTGCGCCCTGGCGAATGCGGCATTGTAGATATTGAGATTGGCTTCGTCGTTCATGCGGAACGAACGGTCATCGAAATTGGT
>PJTY01000322.1_pt1 | contig 27382 bp, 19 predicted proteins | sample 1512121 | NCBI WGS metagenome assembly PJTY01 (sample SAMN08177680, study PRJNA422409) | Soil metagenome, whole genome shotgun sequencing project. | isolation source: Soil enriched (2) on filter paper: alkali lignin treatment | place: USA: Madison | collected 2015-01-15 | reverse complement strand
GCCGAGGCCGAGATCGTCGCCTGGCACGTCAAAGTCGGGGACACGGTCGAGGAAGACGGCCGCCTTGCCGACATGATGACCGACAAGGCCACGGTCGAGATGGAGAGCCCGGTTTCGGGCGTGGTCGTCGAAGTGGCGGGCGAGACGGGCGATGTGATCGCCATCGGCTCGCCGCTGGTGGTGATCGAGGTCGAAGGCGCGGGGAACGAAGTCGACCGCGCGCCTGCGTCGAAGGCCGAGGTCATCGAGCGTGCTGAGCGGGCAGTGGCCGGTGCTTCGACCCTTCGACAAGCTCAGGGCTCAGCACGAGCGGAGGTCGTGGAAACCGAAGCCACTGTAGCACCTGCACCTGCTCAGGCCCCATCCCCCACACCCGCTCAGGCTGAGCCTGTCGAAGCCCGCGCGCCCACGCCCGCGCCCAGACCCTCAGCCGCCCACGCCAAAGTCATGGCCAGCCCGGCGGTGCGCAAGCGTGCCGCCGATCTCGGTATCGACCTGTCCGAAGTGCGTCCGGCCGAGGATGGCCGCCTGCGGCATGCCGATCTCGACGCGTTCCTGGCCTACAATGCCGCGGGCGGCTTCCAGCCTGCCGGTCGCAAGGGGCAGGATGAGCAGGTCCGCGTGATTGGCCTGCGCCGCCGCATCGCCGAGAACATGGCGGCGTCCAAGCGCCAGATCCCGCACTTCGCCTATGTCGAGGAATATGACGTGACGGCGCTGGAGGAGGTCCGCGCGCAGCTTAACGAGGGCAGGGGCGCCAATGTGGACGGGCGTCCCAAGCTGACGATGCTGCCGTTCCTCATCACGGCGATCTGCAAGCTGCTGCCGAAGTATCCGATGCTGAATGCCCACTACGATGACGAAGCGGGCGTGGTGACGCGCTATGGTTCGGTCCATGTCGGCATGGCGGCGCAGACCCCGGCAGGACTGATGGTCCCGGTGATCCGCGACGCGCAGGATCGCAATCTCTGGCAACTCGCCACCGAGATCGGCCGTCTGGCGCAGGCCGCGCGCGATGGTTTGGCCAAGTCGTCCGAGCTTTCGGGTTCGACGATTACCGTGACATCGCTCGGGCCGATGGGCGGGGTGGCGACCACGCCGGTCATCAACCGTCCGGAAGTGGCGATCATCGGTCCGAACCGGATCGTCGAGCGACCGATGTTCGTGAAGGGCGCCGACGGCACCGAGCGCATCGAGAAGCGCAAGATCATGAATATCTCGATGTCCTGCGACCACCGCGTGGTAGACGGCTGGGATGCCGCCAGCTTCGCCCAGGACCTCAAGAAGCTGATCGAGGCACCCGCGCTCATTCTTGCGGGGTGATCCCGGTTGAAATATTTTCAAAATATGAGATCAATCACTCATAAAGAGAATATTCTCATATTGGAGATGTGCCGGTGATGCGTTGCACCCTGTTGTCCGCTCCCGCCGTGCGGTGGTTGTCGGTCGTCTTCGTGATCGTCCTGGGGGCTGCGTTGGGGGGACTGGCGAACCGGCTGCCGTCCCCGAAGCCTGCGGATATCAGCACGACGCAATTCTCCGCCGACCGGGCGATGCAGGACGTGCGGTCGATCGCGGCGCGTCCTCATACGACGGGGTCGGCGGAAATCGAGGAAACCCGGCGCTATCTGACCGCGCGGATGACGGCTCTCGGGCTCGATCCGCAAGCAAGGTCGCAAGTCGCCATTTCCGCGCGGCGCTATCTGGGCGATGCCGTGATCGCGGGGCGCATGCGCAACCTGGTGGGAGAACTGAAGGGCACCGATCCCGCGCTTCCGGCGGTCCTGCTGATGGCGCATTACGATACTGCCGCACTTTCTCCGGGGGCGGGTGACGATACTTCGGGCGTGGCCGTTGCGCTGGAAGTGGCCCGCGCGCTCAAGGCCTCCGGACCGCAGCGCCGCACGGTGATCTTCCTGTTCACCGACGGCGAGGAGGCAGGCCTCCTTGGCTCGACCGCCTTTTTCGCATCCGACCCCTTGCGCGATTCGATCGGCGTCGTGGTTAATCTGGAAGCGCGCGGGGATAGCGGCCGGGCCTTGATGTTCCAGACGAGCGCTGGAAATGCGGGGCTGATCGATCTCTACCGACGCACGGTTCCCTCGCCGGCGGCGGATTCGCTGCTGGTGACGGTCTACAAGCGGATGCCGAACGATACCGATCTGACGGCGGCGCTCGACAAGGGCCTGCCGGGAATGAACTTCGCTTTCCTCGGCCACCAGATGGCCTACCACACGATGCTGTCGACGCCGGAACGGCTCAACGCGGGCAGTCTCCAGCATATGGGCGATCAGGTCCTGCCCGTCGTCCGCGCGCTGGCCCAGGCCGAAACTCTGGAGCAGCCGCGCGAGGACAAGGTCTTCGCCGACCTCTTCGGCCTTCATCTGGTGACCTATCCGATCTGGCTGGGCTGGGTGCTGGCGCTTGTCGCGGTGGGCGGCATAGGGGCAATCCTGACGATCGCTTTCAGGCGCCGTACGATCGGGTGGCGCGAAACTTTGGCCGGGACGGGCGGCTTGCTGGTCTTGCAGATCGGGATCGTGACCGCGCTGATGCTGGCCATGCGTGTCATCGTCCTTGCAGCGGGTGAGGCGGCTTCGCCCTATGCGCTGATCGGGCAGTTCGGCTGGCTGCTCGCGGCCGCCGTTTTCCTGGGGTTCGGGACCGGCCTGCTGCTTCTCCATGCCGCAGCCACGGGGCGGCCATGGCTCGCCATGGCGGGACTTTGCCTGGCCGGGTTGCTGGCGTCCCTGCTCGGCAAGGCGAACTGGGTTCCCTTCGGCCTTTCGGTAACGGCGATGCTTCTGGCATTCGCGGGCATGCGGCGTCCGGCGCGACTTGGCGGATGGTTCGCCGGGGCCGCCGCGATGCTTGGCCTGATGGCGCTGATCTTGCAGGTCTTCCTTCCACACGGAGCCCATGTCCTGATCTGGCCCCTGCTGCTTTTGCTTCCCTCGCTGGCCTTCGTGCTGCTGGCACCGGAGCGGATCATGCGGCCGTCAGGACTGGCGCTGACGGTGCTGCCCGCCGTTCTGATCGCCGGGTTGATGGCGCGGTCGGGCCATGATTTCTTCCTCATGATCGGCGCGAGCCTGCCCGCCGTGATCGCGCCCTTCATTCTGGTGACATTGCTGGCATTGATGCCTCTTTTCTGGTCGGCAGGTCATTTGTCGCGAGCCGGGGCGCTTTGCGTCGTCCTCGGCATTGCTCTCTGCATCGGCGTCGTGATCAAGGCGCGTACGCCTACGGAAGAGACGCCTGATCTGGTCGAGGCTTTCCATCTCGACGACATCGACAAGCACCGCGCCCAGTGGGTCGGCGGAAAGCTCGATCGCGCGGGCTGGGTCCGCCGCGTTCTCACGCAGGATGGCGGGACGCCGAGCCTTCAGCCTGTCGCACCCTTCGCCAAGGACCCGCAATGGATCGCCGCGGCGAGGCCAGGCCGCTTCATCCGGCCGGAACTGAAACTGGACCTGACCGGAAGCCGGATCGAACTGATCGCGGCCAACCGCAACGGCGGCCGCCTCATGCGGATCTACGTCAGGCCGAGCGTGGATCTGACCGGCCTCCGGCTGATGGACCTGCCGGTTTCAGGAACCTTGAAAGCCGGAGAATGGTCGCCGGTTGCCTTCCACGCGAGCGGCCCGGAGCCGGTTCGCCTGACCATGTCGGCCGGTTCGAGCGGTCGTGTCGATGTCGCTCTGGTCGAAGTCCGCGACGGCTGGCCGGAGGGAAGCAAGGCCTTGGCATTGCCTGAAAGCGCCATACCCTACCGCCGCTCGCACAGCAGCCTGATCGTGGCGCGATCGTCGCTGGTCTGGTGAGCATGCCGAAGTGCGCATCGCGATTGACAATTTTCTGAAATAGATAAATATGTCCTAATTAGGATATGATCGGCACTGACCCTCCCTTGGGAGCGAGATCAGTCTGCAAGTCCAGGGAAGGAATTGGCAGCATGCGATGGATGAGATGTTTGGCCGTGGCCGCGCTGGCTCTTGCAGGCAGCGCGACACAGGCGGACCAGACACCGCAGCAAGCGCCTTCCCGCGCTCCGGCCGCTGCGCAGAATCGGCCAGTCCCGGTGGGGCATGACCTGACGCAGCAGGATGCCGATGCCTGGCTCGACGGCTTCATGCCTTACGCGCTGGGCCGGGGCGATATCGCCGGGGCCGTGGTGGTTATCGTCAAGGACGGCAAAGTGCTGACGCAGCGCGGCTTCGGCTATGCCGACGTGGCCGCCCGCAAGCCCGTAGATCCGGAGAAGACCCTGTTCCGCCCCGGTTCTGTGTCGAAGCTCTACACCTGGACCGCGGTGATGCAGCAGGTCGAGGCGGGCAAGCTGGATCTGGATGCCGATATCAACCGCTATCTCGATTTCGCCATTCCGCCCTTCGACGGCAAGCCCATCACCTTGCGCAATATCATGACGCATACGGCAGGCTTCGAGGAAGCGGGGCGCGACCTGATCGTCCGGCGCGACGACGTGCCCACGCTGGAATCCGCCGTCAAGCGCTGGACGCCGCACCGCGTCTTTGCGCCGGGATCGACCCCGGCCTATTCCAACTATGCGACCGCGCTGGCGGGCTACATCGTCCAGCGTGTCAGCGGGTTGTCTTTCGACGACTACGTGGAGCGCAATATCTTCCAGCGGCTGGACATGCGCCATGCGACGTTCCGCCAGCCTGTGCCCGCGAGACTGCGCGCGGACATGGCCAAGGGCTACGACCTGGGATCGGGCGCGGCCGAGCCGTTCGAGATCGTGTCGGTCGCCCCGGCGGGAAGTTCCTCGATCAGCGGCGCGGACATGGCGAAGTTCATGATCGCCCATCTCGACAATGGCGGCCCGCTGCTTCGGCCCGAGACGGCCAAGCGCATGCATTCGCCCGCCAACGAGCCGTTTCCGGGGTTCAACCGCATGATGCTCGGGTTCTACGAGCAGAAGGTCAACGGCCTTAGCGCCATTGCCCACGCGGGCGACACCAAGCTGTTCCATTCCAATCTCGTGCTCTTTCCGAGCAAGAATGTCGGCTTCTACATTTCCATGAACAGCCGGGGGAAGGAGAAGGCCGTCAGCCCGATCCGGGATGCCATGTTGAAGCAGTTCGCGGATCGTTACTTCCCCGCGCCCGCCTGGTCTCCCCCGGCAGACCTGCCGACCGCGCGCGAACACGCTGCGCTGGTTGCCGGTACATATGCCAACAGCCGCGAGCCCATGGAGAACTGGGCGGCGATGATGGGCTTGCTGACGCAGATGCGGGTCGGCACCGACAAGGACGGCAAGCTGACGGTGGCCAATATCCGGACCATCGGCAGCGCGCCGCGCAAGTGGATCGAGGTTGCGCCGTTCGTCTGGCAGTCCCGCGAGGACGGCGTCCGCTTCGCCGCGAAAGTGGAGAACGGCAAGGCCGTGCGCGTCTTCTACGATCCGATCGCGCCGTTCATGGTCTGGGATCGGGTCGCCTGGTACAAGGATACCGCCTGGCTGAAACCGGCGGCGATGGCTGCCCTGGCGATCATCGTGCTGACGGCGCTGGGCTGGCCGGTCGGCGCCCTGGTTCGCCGCCGGTACGGAGTGAAGCTCGACCGGACGGGCCGGGACCTTGCCGTCCACCGTGCCTTGCGCGCCTGCGCCTGGGCCATGCCGCTGCTGCTCGGCAGCTGGGCGTTCGTCGCCAGTAAGGTCGGCGGTTTCAAGACGTCCGCAGCGCTGATCTGGTTCAACCAGATCGCCGGTCTGCTGCTGTTCTTCGGTTTCCTGGCCCTTGCCCTCTGGAATGCCCGGATGATCTGGACGCGCGGTGGCGGCTGGCTGGGCAAGCTGTGGAGCGGGCTCATCGTCCTCGCGGCCGGGATCATGCTGTGGGTCGCGCTGGCTTTCCGCCTCATCAGCTTCGGCGCCAACTGGTGATGCCTGCACCGATCGGGCGAGGCCCGGTCGGCGCACTTCTTTCGTGGAGTTTTCGACATGACCACTTCGCTGACTCTCGGCGTGCAGGCCGAGCGGCTGGAATACAGGAACCCGTTCCGCATTTCGGGCTACGTTTTCGACAAACTGGACTGCGTGGTCGTGACCCTGTCCGATGGTGTCCATAGCGGGCGGGGCGAGGGCGACGGCGTCTATTATCTGGACGACCGCCAGCCGCAGATGCTCGCCGATCTCGAACGCGAGCGAGGCGCGATCGAGGCGGGGCCGAACCGCGCGGAGCTGCGCAAGATCCTGCCGCCCGGCGGCGCGCGCAACGCTGTCGACGCCGCGCTCTGGGAACTCGACGCCAAGCGCACCGGCAAGCCGGTCTGGGCTCTGGCGGGACTGGAGCAGCCCCGGCCTGTCGTCACCACCTTCACGCTTGGTGCGGACGATCCTGCCGTCATGGCGCAGAAGGCCGTGTCGTTCGGTCCGATCAAGGCGATCAAGGTCAAGCTGACCGGCGATCTCGACCTCGATATCGCACGGGTCGCCGCCATCCGCGCGGCGCGGCCCGATGTCTGGCTGGGCGTCGACGCCAACCAGGGCTTCGCGATCGGCGAACTCGACGCCTTGGTCGCGGCGATGGTCGCGGCGAAAGTTTCGCTGATCGAGCAGCCTCTGGCGCGCGGACGGGAGGCCGATCTCGACGGCTACACATCGCCGATCCCGCTGGCGGCGGACGAAAGCGCGCTGACGCTGGACGACGTGCCCGCGCTGGTCGGCCGGTTCGACGTCGTCAACATCAAGCTCGACAAGTGCGGCGGGCTGACCGAAGGCCTGATGATCGCCCGCGCCGCCCGTGCTGCGGGTCTTGGCGTGATGGTGGGCAACATGGGCGGCTCCACCCTCAGCATGGCACCCAGCTTCCTGCTGGGGCAGGTCTGCGACATCTGCGATCTCGACGGCCCGATCTTCCTGGCGAACGACCGCGATCCGGCGATCCGCTACGAGGAGGGCACGGCATGGTGCGATGAACGCATCTGGGGGCGCGAGAGCCTGGTCCCGGCCTGATCCACGGCGCGATCCTTTGATAACAGAAAATCGGAGAAGGTGATGGTTCAGGCGGGGCCGGGAAATGGGGGAGCGCGAAATGGGGGGCAGGGAAATGGCGGGCAGCACCGAGGGCCGAGCCGGTTCCAGCGCTTCCTTCTGCCCGGCTTTGCGCTGAAGGCCGTCATCATCGGCGGCGGCTATGCCACCGGGCGCGAACTGGCGGAATTCTTCCTGCCTGGCGGCCCCTGGGGCGGGCTGGCCGGCATGGTCCTGGCCATGCTGATCTGGAGCCTCGTGGCCGCATGCACTTTCCTTTTCGCCCGCACCGTCGGCGCCGGCGATTACCGCAGCTTCTTCGAGGCGCTGCTCGGGCGGGGCTGGGTCATCTTCGAGGTCGCCTACCTGCTTTTCATCATCCTTATCCTTGCCGTCTTCGGCGCCGCCGCCGGTGCGATTGCGGAGGCGACGCTGGGCCTGCCGGCCATCGCGGGCACTCTTGCCCTGATGGCCGGCATCGGCTTCTTCGCCACTTTCGGCAATGCCTCGGTGGAACAGCTTTTCAAGTGGGTCTCGTTCCTGCTCTACGGCGTCTATGCGCTGTTCCTGGTGCTGGCGCTGACGACTTTCGGGGATCGCATCCCGAACGGCTTCATGCAGCCGCCACCGGCTGCCGAAGCGGCGGGCGGCTGGGTGCTGGGCGGGGTGACTTACGCCGCCTACAACATCATCGGCGCCGTCGTGATCCTGCCGGTGCTGCGCCACATGACGTCCGACCGCGATGCCGTGGTGGCCGGACTGGTGGCAGGCCAGCTGGCGATGGCCCCGGCGGTGATATTCTTCGTCTGCATGATCGCCTTCTACCCCGGTATTGCGCTCGAAGTGCTGCCCTCGGACTTCCTGCTCGGAAAATTGGGCAGCCCGGCCTTCCATCTGCTGTTCCAGATCATGATCTTCGCCGCCCTGCTGGAAAGCGGGACCGGCGCCGTTCATGCCGTCAACGAGCGGATCGCCAAGGCCTGGCATGTCCGGCGCGGCGCGGTACTGGGCCGTGCCGCGCGCCTTGCCATCGCGCTGGTGATCCTGACCGGTTGCATGCTGGTGGCCGACCGGGTCGGGCTCGTCGCCCTGATCGCCACGGGCTACCGGGCGATCGCCTACGTCTTCCTCGCCGTCTACCTCCTGCCGCTTCTGACCCTCGGCCTGTTCCGACTGGTTCGCCGTCAGCGGCATATGCGGGCGGCACCCCAACCGGAGATTGCATGAAACCCCTGCTGATCGCTCTCGCGCTTGCCCCCGCTGTCGCTCACGCCGCGCCGCCGCCAGACTTCGATGCGCGCGTCGAGGCCTTGCGGCAGGAGGTCGGCGTGCCCGGAATCGGCATCGCCATCGTCGAGCAGGGGCAGACCGTCCTGGCAAAGGGCTACGGCGTGAAACGGCTGGGTTCGGCCGATCCGGTGACCCCGCATACGATCTTTCCCACGGGATCGACCGGCAAGGCGGTGACCGTGGCCGCCCTCGCGACCCTCGTGGACCAGGGCAAGATCGCCTGGGACGACAAGGTCATCGACCATCTGCCCGGCTTCCAGATGTGGGATTCATGGGTCACGCGCGAGATGACGATCCGCGATCTGCTGGTCCACCGCTCCGGACTCGGACTGGGAGCAGGCGATCTGCTCTTCGTACCGCGCAGCAACCTCTCCCGCGCGGAAGCGGTCCGGCGCCTGCGCTATATCAAGCCCGCGACCAGTTTCCGCAGCGGCTATGCCTATGACAACGTGCTCTACATGGTGGCGGGCCAACTGATCCAGGAAGTGACCGGACAGACCTGGGAAGCCTATGTGAAGAACCATATCTTCAAGCCCGCAGGCATGGCGGATTCGGTCAGCGACGATCCCGACCGCTTCGCCAGCGCCGACCGCGCCCAGCCGCATGCGCGCATGGATGGCGGTCTGCGCGGGGCGGGCCGTCAGGAAATGCTGGACGAGCGCGACGGGCTTGCCCGCAACGCGGCCCCGGCGGGCGGGCTGGCGGTCAGCCCGGCGGACATGGGCAAGTGGCTGGCCGTGCAACTGGGGCAGGGCAGGTTGCCGGACGGGCGGGAACTCTTCTCCCCGGAACAGGCGCGCGAAATGTGGCGGCCGGAAACGCTGATGCCGATCGATGCCAGACCGGCCGAACTGGCGGCGAGCCAGCCCAAATTCCAGAGCTATGCGCTGGGCTGGATCGTGCAGGACTATCGCGGCGCGCAGATCGTCCAGCACGGAGGCTCCGTCTTCGGTTTCCAGACCGTGGTGGTGCTGATGCCCGAGCAGGACGTCGGCTTTTCGATCCAGATCAACAGCGAGGACGGCGAACTGATCCAGGGGCTGATGTACGAGTTGCTCGACCATTATCTCGGCCAGCCTGCACAGGGCTGGCCGGCCCGGTTCCGTGCCGTCAAGGCGAAGAAAGTCGCCGACGGCCTTGCCGCCTTCAAGGTCGGGGCGGCCAGTCCTGCCGGGTCGGGACCATCGCTGCCGCTGGCTCGCTATGCCGGGACCTATCGCGACCCCTGGTACGGCGATATCGTCGTGGCGCAGGAGGGGAAGGGGCTGACCATCGATTTCCGCTCCACCCCGCGCATGGGCGGAAAGCTGGAGCATTTCCAGTACGACAGCTTCCTCACCCGTTTCGAGGACCGGACGATCGAGCCTGCCTATGTGACCTTCGGCCTGGACGCGGAAGGCAGAGTTGAGCGCGTGACGATCAAACCGGCCTCGCCCATCGCCGATTTCAGCTACGACTATCGCGATTTGCTGTTCACGCCCGTGAAGCCGTGAAGAAGATCAGTTCTTTCGAGGCGCGCGTTTCTTGACCGCGCTTTTCGTCACCGGCTGCCCGGCTTCATGGATCAGCGAGGAGAGGTCCTCCTCCGCGCTGGACATGACGCTGACGATCGTCGTCTCCTTGAAGCCGGGCGCGCAAACGTAGGCGTGGCCCATACCGGAATCGATATAGATGGACTCGCCCGCCTTGAGCTGGATCGGGTCGTAGAACTCGGTGTGGACGACGATTTCACCGTCGACGACGTAGATGAATTCCTCGCCCGAATGGCGGACGAGTTCGCCGAACTGTTCCAGCGATTCCGCGTGGATGCGGCTGATCACCGGCACCATGCGCTTGTGCCGCAATTCGGTGCAGAGATAGTAGTATTCGTAGTTGTCCGTATCGACGCGAACGGCCTTGTCGATCGAACCGATGCTGCGGCGGCCCATGACCGTCGCCGGCGCCGCATTTTCCTCTTCGACGAAAAGGTCGGCGATGCCGATGTTCAGTCTTTCGCTGACTTGCAGCAGCTTGTCATAAGTCAGCGAAAGACGGTCATGTTCCACTTTGGAGAGGGTGGAAACGGGTATGCCGCAGCGCTCGCTCATTTCCTTGAGCGTCCAGCCGTTGCGGGTGCGCAGGCCGGTGATCACTGCGCCAAGGGTCTGTCGCCCGCCTGCCATCCGAATGCTCCTGTATGCTGCCCTGCGCGAACGGACATTTGCGTCCTGTTCGGAAAAATAGGCTGCTTCCTTAGCATCGCCGCGCCGAACTGCGCAATGTGCGTGCCCAAGGCCGCTCGGACACTTTGCACCGCAGCAAACCCCGTGCTAATCGGAAAAAAGTGATCGCAAGGTGCCGGAACCGGATGAAGAGCGCACAGAATAGCATGGGTAAGATTTCGGGCGGTAAGAACTCGGGAGACAGCAATCCGGGATCTTTCCTGCGGGAGTTCCGCTCCGCGAACGGCATGACCCTGGCGCAGGCGAGCGAGAAGACCGGACTGCCGGTTTCCACATTGTCCAAAGTCGAAACCGGCAAGATGTCGCTCAGCTACGAAAAGCTGGTGAAGCTCAGCCAGGGGCTTGGCATCGATATCGCCCAGCTGTTCTCGAACGCGGCGCCTGCTCCGGCAGCCGCTTCAAAGCCGGTCCGCGCCCCGATGCCGATCGGCCGCCGCACGATTACGCCTGCGGGAGAGGGGCCGTCGATCCAGACGGCGACGTACAGCTATACGTATCCGTCCGCCGATCTGCTCAACAAGCAGTTGAACCCGATGATCATCGAGATCGAAGCCCGGGCGATCGAGGATTTCGACGACTTGATGCGGCATCCGGGTGAGGAATATGCCTTCGTGATCGAAGGTCAGTGCGAATTCCACACGGATATCTATGCGCCTTCGCTGCTGAATACCGGCGACTCGGTCTATTTCGACGCTTCCATGGGTCATGCCTATGTCGCGGTAGGGAAGGGGCCTTGCCGCATTCTTTCGGTGTGCTCCGCCACCGATGCGGATCTCAAGTCGAACTTGCGCCCCATCGGTCCCGCCGCCGAGGATTGAGCGTCCGGCACACCCGCAAGCGGATCGGCCGCCGCGCCCCTATTGACAAACATACCCGTCTGTTGTCGGATTGGAAAAATTTTCCGTAACGGAAAATTGACTTACCGGCCCTGAGCCGACCGAACGAGACGGGGGGATAAATATGCGCGGATTACGCGGCTGGATCGGCATGGCGTTGCTGGCACTGGCAGGCCCGATAGCGGCGCAGCCGACAGCGGAAAACGTGAAATCCGTAGGCGGCCCTGCCGCTGCGCAAACTCCTGTTCTGGACAAGGCGGATGTCGATGCCTGGCTCGACGGCTACATGCCTTATGCCCTCCAGCGCGGCGATGCCGCCGGTGCGGTGGTGGTCGTGGTCAAGGACGGCAAAATCCTGACGCAGCGCGGCTTCGGCTATGCGGACATGGCCCACCGCCGATCCGTCGATCCCGGCCGGACACTGTTCCGGCAGGCGTCGATCTCGAAGCTGATTACCTGGACCGCCGTCATGCAGATGGTGGAGCAGGGCAAGATCGATCTCGACAAGGACATCAACGCCTATCTCGACTTCCGGATTCCCGAGGCTTTCGGAAAGCCCATCACGATGCGCAACCTGATGACGCATCGTTCCGGCTTCGAGGAAGTCCAGCGCGGGCTCAACAGCTACGATCTCAAGGACATTCCCCCGCTCGACGTGGCGCTGAAGCGCTGGGTGCCGACACGCATCTTCGCCCCCGGCACGACGCCCGCCTATTCGAACTATGGCACCACGCTGGCCGCCTATATCGTGCAGCGCGTTTCCGGCGAGCCCTTCGAGACTTATGCGAACCGCCATGTCTTCGCCCCGGCGGGCATGACCATGTCCAGCTTCAGCCAGAACCTGCCGCCCAGTCTCCGATCGCAAGTCGCCTCCGGCTACATTCGCGGATCGGGCGCGCCGTCACGGCTGGAACTGAACAGCTTCTGGCCCGCGGGAGGACTGAGCGCGACGGGGGCCGACATGGGCCGCTTCATGATTGCGCATCTGGAAAACGGCGGGGCGCTGCTCAGGCCGGAAACCGCGCGGCTGATGCACGACAGCATCTTGAAGGCGATCCCGCCGCTCAACGGCATGGCGCTCGGCTTCTACGAGCAGAATATCAACGGCCGCCGGGCGCTGTCCCACGCAGGCGATACGCTGACCTTCCACAGCCAGCTCTGGCTGCTGCCGGACGAGAGGGTCGGCATCTACATGTCGATGAACGCGGCGGGCACCGGAAAGGTATCGGGTCCGATCCGCAGCCACCTCTTCGATGCCTTTGCCGATCGCTATTTTCCCCATGTCCAGAAGGATGGCCGCGTCGATGCCGCCACGGCGAGCCGTCATGCCCACATGATGGTGGGCACCTACAACAAGACCCGCCGCTCGGAGACGAGCTTCCTGAAGGCGCTCGAGCTGAGCGGCCAGATCAGGGTGGACCTGGACGCGCAGGGCGGCCTGCGGGTGAAGGCCGCGCCGGGCATCGGCGGGGAGGACCGCAAATGGGTGGAGATCGCGCCTTTCGTCTGGCGTGAAAGCGACGGCAAGATGCGCCTCGCCGCACAAGTGGAGGACGGCAGGGTCGTGCGCTTCGGCCTCGATTCTTCCGCGCCCTACATGCTGTTCGAACCGGCACCCTGGTATCTTTCGATCGCCTGGCTCAACCCGGCGATACTGGCGAGCCTGGGCGTGCTGTTCCTGACCGTGCTGTCCTGGCCGGTGGTTGCGCTGGTCCGCCGCTACTACGGCGTCGTGCCGCCCCGCGGCATCCAGCCCTGGCGCGCCTACCGCCTGAGCCGCGCCTTCGCGGGGCTGGTGCTGGTCGTGCTGGCCTGCTGGTTCCGCTTCGCCAGCGCCTTGCTGGGCGATTTTTCCTCGATGAACGGTGAACTCGATTGGGCGCTCGGCGCGTTGCAAGTCGCGACGCCGCTGGTCCTGCTGGCCGCGCTGGGCCTTGCCGTCTGGAATGCCGTGCTTGTCTGGAAAACGAAGGGGCGGCGGTTCGAGAAGGGCTGGTCCCTGCTGCTGACGCTCAGTGTGCTGGTGATCCTGTGGATGGCGAAGGGCTTCCATCTGATCGGCGTCGGGTTCGATTTCTGACCACGTTAAATTTTCAAAACGGGATTGCAATTCTCTGATTGGAAAAATACCATCAAGCCATATCAACGGTTCAGGACATACGAGAGGAGTCGCAGCGCGCTTCCTCTTCGTGTCCTCAGCCCCAGACAGGTGAGACAGGTGGCCCTTCAACTCATGACCGACGCTTCCGACCGCACGGCCCGCTCGACGGAATTGCCCCAGCCCTATCTGCTGTTCCTTGGCGATACGGTGGAGCCGGGCTTCGCGAAAACCGCTTATGGCCTGCGCGACTGGGCGCCGGACATCTGCACCGGCGAGTTTGCTCTGCCGAGCGCGAAGGTTAGCACCGGCCTTCCGGCATTGAACCCCGCCGAGGCGCGCCGGGCGGGCGCGCGGTCCCTGCTGATCGGCGTCGCCAACAGCGGCGGCGTGTTGCCCGAAAGCTGGGTGCCGGCGCTGGTGGAGGCGCTTGAGGCCGGGCTGGACATCGTCAGCGGCCTGCACATGCGTCTGGCGGAAGTTCCCGCACTGGCCGAGGCTGCCGAGCGGCTCGGCCGCCGTCTGATCAACGTGCGTCATCCGCCCCGGGGGATCAAGGTCGGCACCGGGCGCAAACGCACCGGCATGCGCCTGCTGACGGTCGGCACCGATTGCGCGCTGGGCAAGAAATACACCGCGCTGGCACTCGCCCGCGCCTTCACCGCGCGCGGGATCGACAACGACTTTCGCGCCACGGGCCAGACCGGGATCATGATCGCCGGGGGCGGCATTCCGATGGATGCGGTCGTATCCGATTTCGAGGCAGGCGCCGCCGAAATGCTCAGCCCCGATGCCGCGCCCGAACACTGGGACGTGATCGAGGGGCAGGGCTCGCTGTTCCATCCGGCCTATGCCGCCGTGTCGCTGGGTCTGCTCCATGGCAGCCAGCCGGACCGCATCGTCGTCTGCCATCACCCCGGACGCACCCAGATGCTCGGTACGCCCGGCTACGATCTGCCCAGCGTGGAAGAGGTGATCGACCTCAACATCCGCATCGGTTCGCGGACCAATCCGGATATCCGCTGCACCGGCGTCTCGTTCAACACCGCGCATCTCGGCGAGGAAGAGGCTCTGGAGCTGATGGCAGAGGAGAGCCGGAGGCTTGGCCTGCCGGTGGCGGACCCGATCCGCGGCGGCGAAGCATTCGACCGGCTGGTCGAAAGCTGCCTCGGCTAGACCGGCTAGTTCAGGGAGAAAGCATGATGACGGCGTCCGGCGTGGCTGAGAAAACCAGAAAATGGCCGCGCCTGCGCAAGTGGAGCCTGCGGATTCTGCTTGGCCTGTTGGCGCTGGTCCTGCTCCTCCTGATCGTCGGTGCCGCTTACGAGGCCTGGGGGCGCTATCGGGCCGCGCGGCTCTATCCGCCGCGCGGGACGATGGTCGATATCGGCGGTCGGCGCCTTCATCTCGATTGCCGTGGGGCTGGATCGCCGACGGTGATCCTCGAATCCGGACTCGGTTCCGGCGGCTCGGTCGACTGGGTTCGTGTCCATGACACGCTTGCCCGCCATACCCGCACCTGCGCTTACGATCGCGCCGGGATCCTGTGGAGCGATCCCAAGTCCACCCCGCAGGATGCCGCCGCCGTTGCCGACGATCTTCACGCTGCGCTCGCGGCAGCGGGCATTACCGGCCCGCTGGTGCTGGCGGGCCACTCGATCGGCGGCCCTTACACGCGCGTCTATACGGCCCGTTATGGCCAGCAGGTTGCCGGTCTCGTGATGGTCGATGCCTCGCATCCCGATCAGGTCCGGCGCATGGCGCAAGTGGTGAAGGGCAATGTCGATCCCGGACAGATGGCCGGTACCATGCGGATCGCCACCGCGCTCGCCTGGACCGGGGCGATCCGCCTGCTGGTGAGCGGCGAGATGCCGAACATGCCCAAGGACGCCAGCGCGAAGATCTCGGCCTACATGAGCAGTTCGGTTCAGGGCATGCGCGCCGAACTGGAAGGCTTCGACCGGACACTCGATCAGGCGCGCGCGGTGCGCAGCTTCGGAGACCGTCCGCTGGTCGTGCTCACGGCCATGGCGCCCTATACGCCCAAGCAGCTCAAGCTGCTGGACCTGACACCGCAGGACGGCGTGCGCATGAAGGCGATCTGGAAAGATCTCCAGACCGAAATGGCGGGGATGTCCACGCGCGGCCGCCAGCAGCTCGTGCCGGATTCCGGCCACTACATCCAGATCGACCGGCCCGATGTCGTGATCGCCGCGGTCGATGAGGTCGTCGATGCCGTCCGCGCGCAAGGCGCCGGGAAAACGGCGCGTCAATAAAGGGAGAGACCATGTTCAAGCACGTTCTGATGGGCAGCGCGATGACGCTGCTGCTGGCCGGGAATGCGCCCGCCCCCCAATCCGTACCCGAATACGATATCGTCATTCGCGGCGGCCGGGTGCTCGATGGTGCGGGCAATCCCTGGGTGCGCGCCGACGTGGCGGTGAAGGGCGGCCGGGTGGTGCGGGTCGGCCGGATCGCTGGACACGGTGCCAAGGAAATCGACGCCCGGGATCGCTACGTAACGCCCGGCTTCATCGACATGATGGACCAGTCCGGCGGCGTCCTGCTCAAGAACGGCGCGGCGGAGAACAAGCTGCGGATGGGCGTCACCACCGTCATCGCGGGCGAGGGCGGCACTCCGGTCGAGGCTTCGCAGATCCCCGCCTATTTCGGCCAGCTTGAGAAGCAGGGCATCGCGGTCAACTTCGGGACCTATTACTCGACCACTCAGGCGCGGCAGAAGGCGATGGGCGATGTCGCCGGCACGCCGACCGCCGCGCAGATGGAGGTCATGAAGGCCGAAGTCCGCAAGGCGATGGAGGCAGGTGTCTTCGGCGTGACGAGCGCGCTGATCTATCCGCCGAGCAGCTTTGCGTCGACGCAGGACCTGATCGCGATGTCCAAGGTTTCCGCGCAGTGCGGCGGCTTCTACGCCACCCACATGCGCGACGAGAGCGCCGATCTGGTGAAGGCCGTCAACGAGGCGATCGAGATCGGCGAGAAATCGGGCGCCAAGGTCGAGATATTCCACCTCAAGGCCGCTTTCGCGCCCGGTTGGGGCAAGCTCATGCCGGAAGCGATCGCCTCCGTGAACGCAGCGCGCGCGCGCGGCATGGACGTGGCTGCGGACCTCTATCCCTATACGGCGGGCGGCACCGGGCTGGAGATCATCGCACCGAGCTGGGTCTGGGCCGACGGCATCGAGAAGGGCATCGCCCGGCTTCGCGATCCCAAAGTGCGCGAGCGGATGAAGAAGGAAGTGGCGGCCGGCTCGATGCCGGGTTGGTCCAATCTCGTCGAGGCCTCGGGCGGCTTCGGCAATGTCATCCTCGCCAATGGTTTCAGCAAGAAATACGCCCCCTATCACGGCCAGAGCCTCGAAAAGATCGGCGCCACGCTGAAGCGCGATCCGGCGGATGTGGCCTGGGATATTCTGCTGGAAGGCTTGCCCAACCGATCGGTGGCGCTCTATTTCATGATGAACGAGGGCGATATCGAGACGGCGCTGCGCCAGCCCTGGGTAAGCATCGGCAGCGATGCGGCGGCATCCGAGAAGTTCGGCGAACTCGATGCGCTGGGCCTGCCCCATCCGCGCGCCTACGGTACTTTCCCGCGCGCCATCGCCGAATATTCCAAGCGCCGCCCGGTGATCTCGCTGGAAGAGGCGGTGCGCAAGATGACCGGCTGGCCCGCCCAGCGCATGGGCCTGAGCGATCGCGGCCTGATCCGCGACGGGATGCGCGCCGATCTCGTCATCCTCGACTATGCCGCGCTGGACGATGTGGCGACGTGGGACAAGCCGACCGCGTCTCCCACCGGGATCGACACCGTCGTCGTCAACGGCGTCGTCACGATCGAGAACGGTCGGCATACCGGCGCCAGGGCTGGAACGGTCCTGCGCCATGGTTGTAGCGTGGGCGCATGACGATGCCGGTCTGACCGACTACTCGTTCTGTCAAAGTAAAGGCCCCGGACCGATGGTCCGGGGCCTTACTGCTTTTCCCGCAGTCATAAAAAGAGAGGTTCCCGATTTTCACGGGAACCTCCGCAGTTTCTTCTGGAGAGGTTTCAGAAGTTCAGCTTGATGCCGCCCGAGAAGTAACGGCCGATGACGTCGTAATGCGGGGTGATGAAGGGAGTGAGCGGCGGGTTCAGGTCGAACAGGTTGTTGACGTTGCCGAACAGCGTGAACGATCCCGTTTTGAACTGCACGCCGAGGTCCGTGTAGAGACGGCTGTCGATATGGTTGTTGAGGATCGGCTGGCCGTTGGGTCCCAGTTGTCGACTGTAGATTCCGCCATCGACATAGCGCAGCCGCACATTGCCGCCGAACTTTTCGTTCTCGTAGGCGACGGTGCCGGTCATGCGCCATTTCGGGGTGGAGAAGGCGGTTTCTCCGCCGACGATCCCGGAAACGTCGGTGCCGTTGATCTTGAGATCGAAGACATGGTTCGCCAGCGCGCGGAATGTCAGGCTGCCGGATCCGAGAGCCATGCGATAGGAGGCTTCGATATCGAGGCCGCGCGTGCGGTATTCCGCCAGATTGCGGTAGGCATTGGTTATCGATTCGATCGTGCCGTTGGCGGTGCGGGTAATGACGCCGCCACAGGTCGGATCGCCCGGATCCGCGGCGAAGCACTGGTTCAGGGCGTCCTGCGCGGTGATCGTGGTGATCACGTTATCGATCTTGATGCTGTAGTAGTCGACCGACAGACGCAGTCCTGGAACCACATGCGGAGAGTACGAACCGCCCAGCGCCAGCGTGTGGGAGATTTCCGGGGTGAGATTGGGATTGCCGCCGCCGTAGACCACGACATTGGTCTGCGGTGCCCCCCGGAACGGGTCCTGTAGATTGCCGATATTGGTCGAACGGCTCAGGTAATATTCGGTGATGCTGGGCGAGCGGATGTCGCGCGAATAGACGGCACGCAGCAGCAGGTCGTTGACCAGACGCAGGGTTCCGCCGGTTTTCCACGACCAGATACCGCCGCTCGTGCTGTAGTCCGAATAGCGGGCAGCGCCGTTGACTTCCAGCTTGGCCGCATCGGGCAGGTCGAGCAGCGGCACGTTGACCTCGACGAACGCTTCCTTGACGCTGAACTGTCCGTTCGTGGCCGAGGAGTTGAGCGTCGCCAGAGACTTCGAAAGCGACAGGGGATCGACGTAGTTGGTCACCTGCTTTTCCCAGCGGACATCGGTGCCGAAGGCCAAGTCCACCGCTCCGGCCCAGGTCGAGAAGGGCTGGCCCTGCACGCTGGCGCCTGCCGCATCCAGCTTGAGCGTGGCGATCAGTTGCGCCCCGCCGAAAGCATAGGCTGCCGCTTCGTTCGAGATATTGCCGTTGCCCAGCAGGTTGATGGGCACGCAGGCCGGATCGTCGTTGGCCGTCGATGCGTCAGCATTGATGCGGCAAGTGGCGACGCCGTTCACGAGCACGGCATCGACGGCATTGTTGAAGCGGGCGGTGATCCTCTGATTGTCGAGCCGCTGGTTCAACCGGACTTCGCCGTGGTCGTAATAGGCGTTGTAGGTCCAGCCCTTGCCGAACGAGCCTTCGAGGCCGATCGCGCCTTCCAGCAGGCGTCTGCTGGCCCGAAGCTTGAGCATCCTGTCGCTGCCGACATCGTCAAGCATTCGTCCCAACAGGAAGGGGGTGGTGATCCCGGCCGCGGCAAGCTGGTCGCGCGCGGTCTGCGTCAGGAAGGCATTGTCCGGCCGGATCACGGCTGCCGGCGTCTCCGGGAACATCCCGTAGTTGGAAGTCGTGCGGTTGAAGCTGCCGTTGGCCCAGATCTTCAGGTTGTCGGTCAGTTCGTAGTCCACGCGCGCAAAGACATTGCCGCGCTTGTACGGCGCACTGACGGCGACGTAGTCGTAGATGTTCTGGCCGCCCCCGCCGACGGTGTATTGTCCGACGGTTGCGCTGCCGAGTGGAAGCGGTCCGACGCTGCCGTCCGGATTGAAGATCAGCCCATAGGGGACGCCGGTGGCGCTCAGGATCGAACCGCCCCGGTTGAACAGGGTGAAGTTCGGATCCCTGACCAGTTCCAGTTGCCCGTCGGCCCGCTGGAACACGCCCGCTTCGAGATTGGGGCGGCTCTTGCGGTCGAGGATGCCGCGTTCGTGCAGGTAGTCGCCGGAGATCATGAAGTGGCCGCGACCGTCCGCGAACCGGGTGCCCCAGGCTATGTCGGCGCCGTAGCGTGCGGCGTCTCCACGGCTGGAAATCCCGGTCTGGATACCGCCGCGCACGCCCGTCATGTCGTCGTCGAGGATGATGTTCACCACGCCTGCGACGGCGCCCGAACCCCAGGCCGCCGAAGCGCCGCCGGTCACGACGTCCACGCGCTTGACCAGATTCTGCGGGATCGTGTTGAGGTCGCTGCTGCCCTGGAAGCGGTGCCCGTTGAGCAGGGTCAGCGTGCGCACTGCTCCCAGACCGCGCAAGTCTGCCGTGGAGAGGCCGCTGTTGGTGCCGCCAACGGTCGTCGCCGGCGTCGAGGTGGCGCGGAACTGCGGCGCGTCGTTCAGCACTTGCGCGATGCTGGGGCGGTTGCCCAGCAGGAGATCGTCCCCGCCGATTACCGTGGTCGGTGTCGGTGCGTCGAAGCCCGAGCGTTGGATGCGCGATGCGGTGACGAGGATTTCGCCGCCTTTCGTGGGTTCCCCGGCGGCATCCTCCGCCGTTTGGGCATAGGCAGGACTCAGCATTGTCAGAACGGAAACCGCCGTACTGGCAAGCCATATCTTGGTAGAGACGTTCATAAACACCCCCTGATTCACGTAAATTCTTACGTTCCAGTTTTTATTTTTATCGCGTCCGGGTTGGATGCCAGGCTGCAGTTGAAAGGAAGCAGAGTGGGGAGAGAAAATCAATCCATATGGAGAAAAATTTCTATTATAGAAAATTGTTCTCGTGACGGAGGTCGTTTTTGGGTTTGCGGCGGACATTCTGGCGGCACGCGCCATCGGCGCTACCAGACCGCCCCGAACGGTCGCTCGATGCGGGTTTACACGTCAGGCCTGACACTCAGAGAATACTGGTTGAGAAGCGAGAGCAGTGGTCGGGAAACCCCGAAGAGGGCTCTGTGTCGGCTTAGTCGGCGGACATTCGCGAGAGTGAGGTTGATTTCTGCGAGCAGTCGCCAGACGAAGTTGTCGTGCCCGGACTACTTCAGGGCGTTCGACGAAGGCAACGAGCTTTTACGGCGAGAATCCGTGATGCAGATGCCACGGTCAAATGGAACAGGTCGGCATGCCACTCAATGGCGAGGGCGGCTATGCGGCGCGCCTCGGCGGGGACGAATTCCTCGTGCTGCTGCCTGTCGCGTGCCGGGATCCGGAACGGTTCATGGATAGCCTGCGCGATCGCCTCGAAGCCAGCACGCTCTGGACGATCTGTGGAGCGTAAGCATGGGCCTAGCCCGCCGTGGAGGCGGACGACCGGCGGATCGACGACGTGATCGTCCGCGCGGATCGTCCGCTTTACGAGGCCAAGGCGCGTCGCGGTCGCCCCGTTCCGCAAGTCTGCTGATCGCCGTTCAGGGGCGCAGCACCCAGCCGCCGTCGACGTGGATGGTCTGCCCGCTGATCCATGCCCCCGCATCTGAACAGAGCAGCAGTGCGGTGCCCACAAGCTCGTCCGGCGCGCCACGCGCGCGCAGGGCACAGGTCATGTTGAGGAACTGGATGAACGGGGAATCGTCGGGCACCAGCATCTTGCCCGCGTCGGAAGTGACGTTGCCCGGCGCGATGGCGTTGCAGGTGATGCCGTCCTTGCCGAACTGCTTGGCAAGCGAGGTGGTAAGACCCACCAGCGCCAGCTTGGTGATGCCGTAGAGCCCGGTCGCCGGGAAGGCGCCGCCCGAGGTCTGGTTGACGATCCGTCCGCCGCCCCGCTCGCGCATCGAGGGGATCACCGCGCGGGCACAGAGCAGCGCGCCGTTGAGGTTCACCGCGAAGGCCTTGTTCCAGGCATCGAGCGAGATCGTCTCGCAATTGTCGTAGCTGACATCGACCATCAGCGCGGCATTGTTGATGAGGATATCGACGCCGCCGAAGGCTTCTTTCGCGGCGGCGCCCATGGCGAGGGTGGAGGCTTCGTCGGAAACGTCCACCTGTACGCCGACCGCCTTGCCGCCGGCCGCTACGATCTCGTCCGCGACGGCCCTGGCGCCTTCCCCGTTCAAGTCCGCCACCACGATCGTTGCGCCCGCATTGGCCAGGCCGAGCGCATAGGCGCGGCCGATGGAGTTGCCGCGTCCGCCCGCGCCGGTGACGACCGCCACTTTGCCGTCGAGGCGGAACTGGTCGAGTGAGAATGTCATTGCAATTGTCTCCTGTCAGCCTGCCGTGATGCCCGCGTCGAGCGAGAGGCAGGCACCGTGAAAGCCGCGACCGGCGGGGGAGGCGAGCAGCACGACTAGGTCGGCCACGTCCTCCACTTCCACTTGCCCGCGCAGCCCCGAAAAGCGCTTGAGCAGTTCGAAGTCGCAGTTCTCCGGCGGGGTGAAGTTGGTCGCGATATTGGTGATCATGCCGCCCGGTGCGACGGCGTTGATCCGGATGGACTGCTTCTGGAATTCCATCGCCATGGCCTTGGTCATGCCCAGGAGGCCCCACTTGCTGGCGCAATAGGCGGCCGCATAGGCCTCCCCGATGTAGGAGGCGCAGGAGGCGACGTTGACGACCGCGCCGTTCACCTCCAGCAGATGCGGGATCGCAGCTTGCGAGAGGAAGAATGGGGCGTTGAGATTGACGTCGATGGTGCGTTCGTACTGCGCCTGCGGCATCTGCGGCGTGTTGGCGAGGTAGATCAGCCCGGCGACGTTGCAGAGCGCGTCGAGGCGGCCGAATGTCTCGACGGCATGGGCGATGACGGCCTGGCAGGTGGCGGGATCGGACAGGTCCGCCGCTTCGCTGCCTGTCTTGCGCCCATGCGACGCCAGCAGTTCGGTGGTTTCGGCAAGCCCGGCTTCGTTCACGTCCACCAGCCAGAGGTCGCAGCCGGCCTCGGCCAGTTTCAGCGCCGTCATGCGGCCGAGGCCGGAGGCGGCGCCGGTGACGACGGCGGCCTTGCCGGTCATGTCCAGGGTCTTGAAGATCACGCTCATGCAGTGGGCTCCGTTGCGGCCAGCGCCGCATCGAGGAAGGGATCGGCGGCCTGGGCCAGCGCGTTTTCGGGCGTGGCGATCGCACCCAGCAGGTCCACGTCCTTGCGCAGCAGCTTGCCGCCATGGGCAAAGGCCGTGGGCGAGGGCAGGCGGGCATAGACCTCGAAACCGAAGCTGCGGCCGCTGGAATGCTTGACCAGATCGACCAGTGCCGCGCGGTCGATCCCCAGCTCTTCGCCCAGTGACAGCGCCGCATGGGCCAGGCCCATATTGGCCGCCATCAAGGCATTGTTGACGATCTTGGCGCGCTGGCCGGACCCGACCGGACCGAGCAGCACGGCTTTGCGCGCGAAGCTTTCCATCACGGGAAGCGCCCTGGCGAAGGCTTCTTCGCTGCCGCCGCACATGACCGTCAGCGTACCGGCCGCCGCACCCCCGCCGCCGCCGCTGACGGGGGCATCGAGCACGGCGATGCCGTGCGCTTCCGCCGCCAACCGCTCGCAAGTCTGGGGCAAGATCGTGGAGTGGATGACCAGCACGCTGCCCGGCGTCATGACCGGGAGCAGTTGCGCGCAGATGTCCTCCACCCCCGCGTCGTCCACCACGCAAATGCCGATATGCCGACACCGAGCGCCCAGTTCGGCGACGGAAGCCGCGCGATACGCGCCCTTGGCGACGAGATCGTCCGTCGCCTCCGGACGCCGCGCCCAGACGGTTAGCTCGTACCCGGCGGCCAGCATCCGTTCCGCCATCGGCCCGCCTTGCGAGCCCAGGCCGATGAAGCCCGTCGAAATGCTGTCACTTGGCATGCCAGGGGAGTCCCTTCGCGACCTTGTCGATCATCTCCAGCACCACGCCCTGAATGCGCGATGCCTTGGGCCACCCGGCATGAGTGCCGTATTGCAGGCAGAATTCGCGCATCTCCTCCGCCGAGCAGTTGCCGCTGGCCATGGCGGCGTGGATATGGCTGCGGATCGGGATTTCGGCACCGGATTCGCAGACGCCGACCAGCGTGATCCAGCGGCGCGAGGGCTCGTCCAGCCCGCGACGGCACCACATCTCTCCGAACACGAAATTGTTGATCCCTTCCAGATAGGGCGTTGCCGGAGGGCCGGGCGGGAAGGTCATGACCTGCGCGAATTCGTCATGCCCGCGCTGGCTGCGCACGTCGGGATCCCAGGGTTCGGGGCAGATCGCGGGCGTTTCAGCCGGAAGCAGGTCAAGTTCTTCGGCAACCCGCGTTACTGCGCGGTCCAGCTTGCCGCCATTGCCCCAGCCTGCGTAGACGGCAAGGTGCAGCGCCGCCTCGCGCAGTTCGGCTAGGGTCAGCGTTTCGCTGGTCAGCGCGCCGCGCACGAAATCGTCGATCTGGCGGTCTTCCAGGCCGCAAGTAACGGCGCTGGCGATTGCGACCAGGAAGCGCGGGCGGCGGGGCAATCCCGGCCGCGTCCAGACTTCCGCGAAGACGAAATCGCGCCAGGATTCCTCCAGCAGGGTCGCCGGAGGACGGGCCGGGCGAGCCGTTACCTCGGCCTCGGTGGCAAGGCCGCGCGCATTGCGTTCTTGGGGTTGGAGCAGTGCCATCCTCGCTCTCCTCAGTCCTGAAGGTTGACCCAGACGTTGCGGACCTGCTGGAATTCGCGCAGACCCTCGATCCCGCCGAGACGGCCGTGGCCGGAATGCTTCATGCCGCCGAAGGGCACGCAGGGTGTCATCGCCTCGCCCGATCCGTTGACCTGAACCTGCCCGGCCATCATCTGCCCGGCCACGCGGTGCGCGCGGGTGAGATTGGTGGTGTGGACATAGGCACCGAGGCCGTAGTCACTGTCGTTGGCCATCGCGATCGCCTCTTCCTCGCTGTCGAACGGGGTGACGACGAGGACCGGGCCGAACACTTCGTTGCGAGCGATCTCGCTTGTCGGCGTTACTCCGGCGAGGACGGTGATTGGGTAGAAGTAACCTTCATCGTGATCGCCCTCCAGCCGCGCCCCGCCGCAGAGCACTTCGCCGCCTTGCTCGACCCCGCGCCGCACCATGCCGTCGATACGGGCAAGCGCGGCTTCGGAGATTACCGGGCCCATGAAAGTGTCCATGGCGAAGGGATCGCCCACCTTCACATGCGCGGCCATGGCCTTCAGCATCTGGAGATAGGGTTCGTAGACGGACCGCTCCACCAGCAGCCGCGTGCCGTTGACGCAGCCCTGGCCATTGGCGCTGACGGCGCCGGACAGCCCGCGCTTGGCAGCGGCCTGAAGGTCGGCATCCGCGAAGACGATCACGGCCGACTTGCCGCCGAGTTCGAGGCCCACGGGCTTCAGCGTTTCGGCGGCGCTGGCAAGGATCTTCTTCGCGGTTGCGCCGCTGCCGATAAATTCGATCTTGTCGATGCCGGGATGGCCGACCATCGCCGCGCCCACGTCCGGTCCGCCAGTGACGAGGTTGACGACGCCGGCCGGGAAACCGGCTTCGTGGATCGCCTCCATCAGCTTCATCAGCGACCACGGCGCCAGTTCGGGCGCCTTCAGTACCACGCAGTTACCCGCAGCGAGCGCCGGGGCCATGACCATGGTGGCGGCGAACAACGGCCCGTTCCATGGCACGATCACGCCAACCGTGCCGTAGGGTTCGTACATCATGTAGTCGTGCGCCGGGCCGCCCCAGGTCGATACCGTGCGTCCGTCGATCTTGTCCGCCCAGCCGCCGTAGTAGCGGAACTTCTGCGCGGCATCGAGGCTCATGTGGCCGCCCGCGATCAGGATCGAGCCGTTCTCCGCCGTGAGCAGCGGGCTCATCTCGGCGGCCTTGCTCTCGATCAGTGCGGCGAGACGGAACATCAGGTCTCGCCGCTTGTCGCCGGACAGGGCGCGCCATGCAGGGTGCGCGGCCCTGGCAGCGGCGACGGCGCGATCGACGTCGGCAGTGCCGGCCAGGCGGATCTCTCGGGTGACGCGGCCGGTGCCGGGGTAGACATGATGCCAGTCCGCGCCGCTGCCGGAGCGCGCGCGCTCGTCTCCGATGACCAGCGAAATCTCGGGGAATGCCGATATGTCGGGATGTTGGAAGCCCATCCTCGTTCTCTTCCTCTCCACTGTCGGCGCTTGCGGCCGTTCGTTTCACAGTGGAAGGTATGGAGCTAAAAACAGGCGGTCAACTGACTTGATCTTGCGCGAAATCGCCAGAATGCGGTATTGGAACGATAAAAACAGGCATATAATTGGAGAGGTGATGAAACGGGTATCGGGACGACGCAAAGGCACCAACCTGGTGGCGCGCACCACTGAAACACTGCGCGAGCGGATATTCGCCTGCGATGCGGGCACTTTGCTCGGCGCGCTGCACGAACTCGCGCGGGAGCTGGAAGTGGGCATCGTCACCCTTCAGCAGGCGGCGCGGGTGCTGGAGCACGAGGGCCTGTTGGAGGTGCGGCGTGGCCCCGGTGGCGGCTATTACGGCACCCGGCCCAACGAAGCCGCGCTGGAGCGCGCGCTCCATTCCTACATGCGAATGAACCCGGCGAGCTATGAAGAGGCGCTCGACATGACCTCGCTGCTGTTCACCGAACTGGCGACGGCGGCGGCCCGTTGCACCGACGCTTCGTTGCGGGACAAGCTCGCGGTACTGGGCGAACGTGCCGCATCCTTCCGCACCATGGCGGAGTTCGGGCCGTTCGAGCTGGAGTTTCAGGAACTGTTGTTCCAGATGGTCCGCCGCCCGCTGTTCGAGATGCTGACGCGGGTCACGCTGCACTATGCCTCGGCCCGTGCTTCGCCGGTGGTGGAGACGTTCGGGGAAGGCGTGGCGTTCTGGCGCGCCGGGCGGCGACGGATCATCGCCGCGATCCTGGCCAACGATCCCGATCTCACCCGCTTCGAAGCGAACCGGCAAAACCGCGAGGTGGTGATGGGCAGCCTCGATCCCAACCAGCATTTGCCCGCAGTTCCCTGAGAATGCGATTGCCTCGTAATATTTATAGAATCTATGCCTCCGCCTGAAGGGAACAGGGGGGCATGTTCAAGTTTTCCGCATTGTTTTCGAGCGTGGCCATAGCCGCGCTCGCTATCCCGGCACAGGCCCAGCAGGCCGCTCCCGGGCTGAGGCGACAAGGCCGGACGACATCATGGTCACCGGCGAGAAAAGCGCGCGTACGATGGTTGGTGCTGGAGGCCCCCTGGCATCGATCGGTGTTCAGGTGCAAAGGCGCTAGAAGATTTTCGCGAACACCATCGCACCCGAACATTTCTGTGTCACAACTCTAGCGACATCGCGGTTGATCGTTCGCATCAATGGACGGTGACACTTCACCTGACGAGCTTTCGTTAAAGAGCTGTGGAGCGGGACACCGTGCATGTCACGCAAGCGCAAGCACCTTCGCTCTTTGAGCGCCTGTGCCATTTACGCAGCCGTCTTGATGGCCAACTCTGCGGGTTCCGGGCATCCCTCGACCGATCGCTTTGAAGAGCGGTAAGCGGATTAGTCTTCAGGCCTGAAACACCTGGGAATCCTCATAACCGGCGATCTACTGCCGAAGTTTCGCCAGCGATTGCCCAGCGTGCATCACTCAGTTCGATCGTCCATCGCCTCCCGGACAAGCCAGTCACGAAAGCACTGCATCGCCGGCTCCACCTTACGCGAATGCAGCCTGGTCAGCCAGTAACGACCGGTATCGACATCGACCGCAAAGGGCTGGATCAGCCGCTCTGCCGCGATCTCGCGCATGAACATGGACGCCGGCGCGAGCGCGACGCCAAGCCCCGCCATCGCCGCGCTCACCATCGATACGGAGCTGTCGAATATCGGCCCGCGCAGGACGGGCGACGGGACCCCTG
>PJTY01000321.1_pt1 | contig 27622 bp, 25 predicted proteins | sample 1512121 | NCBI WGS metagenome assembly PJTY01 (sample SAMN08177680, study PRJNA422409) | Soil metagenome, whole genome shotgun sequencing project. | isolation source: Soil enriched (2) on filter paper: alkali lignin treatment | place: USA: Madison | collected 2015-01-15 | reverse complement strand
GGGCTTTGCGCCAGAAGGGGTGAAGAGGCAGGGGTGAAGAAAAGGAAAAGCAGGGGAGCATAGCCCCCCTGCACCCCCATTACTGTCGATGTCGCGCCCAGCCTATCCGTTGTGCGCTCATGGCTGCGTCGGGAGACATAATGGCTGCGCCGCAAGGAGCGCGATACGGATAGGTTGGGCGCCACGACGACATTCCGAGGGTCTGGGGGATCATCCCCCAGGACTTCCTCTTACCTTCAAACCAGTTCCGTCTCGATCCCCAACCCCGACTTCAAAGTCAAAGTCACGGGCGTCCGCTCCGCGATATCCGCAAGCCGGGCCTTCTGCTCCTCATCCAGCCCGACGATCGAGAGCTTCCGCTCGATCCGCATCTCTTCCTTCGAGCCCTTGAGCCTGAGATCGACGTCGACCGAAACCAGCGGCCAACCCTTGCGAGCCGCGTACATCTTCAAAGTGATCGCCGTGCAGGCCCCGAGGCTGGCGAGCAGCAGGTCGTAGGGAGCAGGCCCCGCCCCCTGCCCGCCGAGCGCTTCCGGTTCGTCCGCGGTGATCGCGTGGCCGCCGACGACGATCTCGGTGCGCCAGGGGGTTTCGCCGATATGGGCGGTTCCATGTGCCATGGTCTGGTGTTCCTCAGGCCGGAAGGGGGATGAATTCGTGCTCTTCGGGCACGCGGGCGAAGCGCTGTTCCTTCCAGTCTTCCTTGGCCTGCTCGATGCGGTCGAGCGAGGAGGAGACGAAGTTCCAGAAGATGTGGCGCTTTTCCGGGAGCGGTTCGCCGCCCAGCAGCATCAGGCGGGTGCCGCCCTTGGCCCTCAGGATCACTTCGGCGCCCGGCTTGAAGACCACGAGTTCGGTCTCCTTGAAGCTGCCCGTCTGGCCTTCCACTTCCACTTCGCCGCCGACGACGTAGATCGCGCGTTCGACGTGCTCGGCCTTCACCTGGTAGCGCGCGCCGTCCAGCATGACGATGTCGGCATAGACCATGTCGGAATAGGTCTTGAGCGGCGAGGTCAGCCCGTCGGAGGTGCCGGCGATCAGCGTCAGCCGCGTTCCGGCGTCTTCGGTCACGGGAATTTCGTCGGCCTTGTGATGTGCGAAGGCCGGGGCGATCTCTTCGGCTTCCTTGGGCAGCGCGATCCAGGTCTGGAGACCGAACAGCTTGCCGCCGCTGGCGCGGACCTCGGGTGAGGTGCGCTCGGAGTGGACGATGCCGCTGCCTGCCGTCATCCAGTTGACCTCACCGGGGCGGATCGCCTGCGCAGAGCCGAGTGAGTCGCGGTGGAAGATCTCGCCTTCGACAAGGTAGGTCAGCGTGGAGAGGCCGATGTGCGGATGCGGGCGCACGTCCAGGCCTTCGCCGCTGCGGAACACCGCCTCGCCCATCTGGTCGAAGAAGATGAAGGGACCGACCATCCGGCGCTGCGCCGTGGGCAGCGCGCGGCGGACCTGGAAGCCGTCGCCGAGATCGCGGACGGGGGGAAGAACGACGAGGTCTACGCCTTCGATATCGGATGAGTGGACGGTCATGGGGCAATCCTTCCTTGCGCTTCTTCTGTGCGTTTGAGCGCCGGGGAGAGTCTTGGCGCCGAACCGGAAAATTTCAATCGGGGAGATGGGGAGCGGATGGATATCCACCCGCTCCCGGTATTGGTCAGGCTGCGTCGACGAGGACGATTTCGCTGTCCTCGATCGCGGTGATCCGCAGTACGTCGAGGTCGCTGATCGCCACGCCGTCACGGGCATTGGCACGGACATCCTCGATCTGCACCGCACCGATGGCGGGAACGAGGTAGGCCTTGCGATCCTTGCCCAGCGGGTATTCGGCGGTTTCGCCCGCCTTCAGAGTGGCGCCCACGACGCGGGCATTGGTGCGGATCGGCAGGGCGTCGTTGTCGTTCTCGTAGCCCGAGGCGAGCGTCACGAACTGGCCCGAACGATCACCCTTGGGGAAAGGCTTGGCGCCCCAGCTCGGCTCTTCGCCGTCGCGGGTCGGGATGATCCAGATCTGGAAGATCTTCGTCGTCACGTCCTCGAGGTTGTACTCCGAGTGGGTGATGCCGGTGCCGGCGCTCATCACCTGGACGTCTCCGGCTTCCGTGCGACCCTTGTTGCCCAGGTTGTCCTGGTGGGTGATCGCACCTTCGCGGACATAGGTGATGATTTCCATGTCGCGGTGGGGGTGCGGCGGGAAGCCGGTCTGCGGGGCGATCGCGTCGTCGTTCCAGACGCGAAGGTTGCCCCAGTGGACGCGGGCCGGATCGTGGTAGCCGGCGAACGAGAAGTGGTGCTTGGCGTCGAGCCAACCGTGATTGGCACCACCGAGGCTGTCAAAGGGGCGAAGTTCGATCATGTCCTGTCTCCGGGGGCGGCGGGGTAAGGTGCCGTCCTGTTGAAACCCATATAGACTTGCTCTCATTTCAAGTTCAGAGGGATAAAATCGACATGACTGTTCGAGGAGATTGAAAAGTGAGTAACCCCGGTACGCCGACGCTGGACCAGCTTCGCATTTTCCTGGCCATCGTCGATACCGGCAGTTTCGCAGCCGCCGGGCGCAAGCTGAACCGCGCGGTCTCGGTCATCAGCTATGGCATCGCCAATCTCGAAGCCCAGCTCGGCGTCCTGCTGTTCGAGCGCGAGGGCACCCGCAAGCCCGTCCTCACCACGGCGGGCCGGGCCGTGCTTTCGGAAGCACGCGGCGTCGCGGAAGGCATCGACGGGCTGCGGGCCAAAGTGAAGGGCCTGCTCGACGGTCTGGAAGCCGAAGTCGATCTCGCCGTGGACGTCATGTTCCCGGCCGAGAGTCTCGGCGTGATCCTGCGCGCCTTTGCTGCCGAGTTTCCGACCGTGCAACTTCGCCTCCATGTCGAGGCGCTCGGCGCGATCACCTCCATGGTGCTCGACGGGACTGCCGTGATCGGGCTGTCCGGGCCGCTCTTCGCGGGCGTGGAGGGAATCGAAAGCGTCTCGGTCGGCTCGGTGGCGATGGTTCCGGTGGCCGCGCCCGACCATCCTCTCGGCCGCATGGACCCGATCCCGCCCGGCGCGGGCCGCGAATATACCCAGCTCGTGCTCAGCGATCGCTCGCGCTTCACCGAAGGCAAGGACTTCTCGGTCATGAGCTCCAAGACCTGGCGCCTCGCCGACCTCGGCGCCAAGCATGCCCTGCTTCGGCAGGGGATCGGCTGGGGCAACATGCCACTGCCGATGATCGAAGCCGATCTGATTTCCGGCACGCTCATCCGCCTCTCGATGCCCGACCATACCGGCGGCATCTACCGCTTCGGCGGCATCTGGCGCCGCGACACCCCGCCCGGCCCGGCGGCGGCGTGGCTGCTCGACCGCTTCGTCGCCCAGTGCGGCCTCGACAGCGATATGGGCGAGCTTCCTGACATCTGATCGGATAGCTCAAACTGTATCCAAAACACGCAGGCCGTATGGGGCGTCACGACGCCGAAACCCTGGCGCAGTCGCGGGAAGCCGCCAAGCATTCCGCGCTGACGCCTCTCATTTCCAATTAATCGAACGCTAAGATCAATTTTATCCGGATTTCTGGAAACATCTTTCTTCGGCATTTCATGGCCCATCGAGGCACCCCGCAGCCGACCCGGCCGGACCCTCTCCAGACAAAGCCCAAAGGGGAAAAGCCATGAATACTGCAACCGCCAAGATCGCTCCTGCCGCTAACGAAGCCGGAATCGTGAGCTTCCTGCCGCTCGTCGGCCGCATCCTGATTGCCGCCATCTTCATTCTGAGCGGCCTTTCCAAGCTCTCCGACCCCGCCGGAACCATGGCCTACATCTCGTCGGTCGGCCTGCCCTTCCCCGCCGTCGCCATGGCCGGTGCAGTTGCGGTCGAAGTCGTCGGCGGCGCGCTGCTGATTTCGGGTTATCGCCTGCGCACGGTAGCTGCCGGTCTCGCACTGTTCAGCCTCGTCACGGCGGCCTTCTTCCACTCGCAGTTCGCCGACCAGAACCAGTTCATCCATTTCTTCAAGAACGTCGCGATGGCCGGCGGCCTCCTCCAGATCGTCGCTTTCGGCAAGGGCCGCGGCTGACCGATCCCGAATCGACGACACCAGAAAAGGGGCTGCCCAACGGCGGCCCTTTTTTGATTCGACTCGCGTCGGAGAATCATACAGTCGTTTTACGCACGTCCGCAGTCGGCCATCATATCCGCGATCAAATAGGAATATATTGACCGAATTCCTGTCACAAAGGATACATACATCCGTCTTAACGGCCTGCATCCTAACGACATCAAGGATTCCGCTCATGCGCAAGATCGCTCCCTTCGCCGTTATCGCGGCACTCACCGCCGCGCCCGCCGTGGCTAGCGAACCGGCGACGCTCACCCGGCTCGACGACCGGACGGTCGAGCTTGCCCGAACGGACAGCGCCCCCGTAAACGTCTGGGTCAGCACCGACCCCGTTCTCGACAAGGGCGACCAGCGCTTCGCCGCCGCCAGCAAGGAGATCGCGCTCAAGCTGCCGATCCCGGCAAGCGAGCGGCGCTACGTCATTCTCGAAGGCAAGGGCGGCAAGACCACCGTCGTTGCCGAGCGCGTGCTACCGCTCCAGCAGGGCAGCAATTTCCGCGATATCGGCGGCTATGCCACCCGGGACGGTCGTACCGTGAAGTGGGACAAGGCCTTCCGGTCCGGCGCAATGCCGCTTCTGACCGAAGCGGACTACGCCCTGCTCGATCAGGTCCATCTTGGCGCCGTGGTCGATTTGCGTTCGATCGAGGAGCGCGAAGTCACGCCAGACATGCTCGACGACCGCACCGGCGCGCTGTTCCTCGCCAACGACTATTCGCTGAAGCCCCTCTTCGCGAAGATGGCCAAAGGCGGCGGCGAAAACATGTACGAGGGCATGGAGATCATGCTCGTCCCGCAGTTCCGCGCACTGTTCAACCGGCTTCTCGCGAACGAAGGCGCCGTGGTCTATCACTGCTCGGCCGGGCAGGACCGCACCGGGATCGCCACCGCGCTCATCTACGACGTGCTCGGCGTCGACCGCGAGACGATCCTCAAGGACTATCACCTCTCGACGGGCTTCCGGAAACCGCAGTGGGAAATGCCCAAGGTCGATCCCGCCGACTACCCGGGCAATCCGATCCTCAAGTATTACGCCGCGCGCGCCGACGGCCAGCCGCCCAAGGCCGAACCGCTCTACACGCCGAGCGGCGCCTCGCACCTCGCGCAGTTCTTCACGTATCTCGACCGGCAGTACGGCGGCACGGAAGGCTACCTGAAGCAAAAGATCGGCCTTACCGACGCCGATATCGCCAAGCTGCGCGCGACGATGCTCGACTGAGAACGAATGCGCCCGCCCGGCTGATCAAGCCGGGCGGGCTGAACGAGGCCGCCCTTCGGGTCGCAATCGAAGAGCGGCCACGCCCGGGCCGAAGCAATGCCCCCCGGCTTGCCTCGGCCTTTTCGCTGTCAGGGCCTTCGTTGTCAGGGCTTTTGCAAGGTCACCGCGTCGAGCGGCTCGCCCGTCGCCGTGTAAGCCCGATACGTCAGCGCGGAAGGACTGACGTCGATGACCTGATAGGCCTGCGTGCGCGAGGCCGACTTGCGCGCCCAAGGCAGGCTGCCGACCTCGTACATCTTCGGCCCGGCGACCGAGACGGCATATGTCGTGCCCACATCGTCCGCCGCCGGACCGTCCTTGCCCACCGCGCCGCGCGCATAGCCGTGATCGTGGCCCTGAAGCACGAGATCGACATGGTACTTGTCGATCAGCGGCTTGAGCGCCGCGCGGACCTTGGGGTTGTCGCGCCCCGGCTCGCTGGAAAACAGAGGGAAGTGCAGGAACAGGACCGTCCAACGGTTCGGGTTCTTCGCCAGAAGATCGTCCAGCCACTTCACGATCGCCTTGCGGGCGGCTCCGTCACGGTCGACCTGCATGGAGTCGATCGAGATCAGGCGCAGGCCCTGATAGTCGGTGTACCAGCTCGTCTCGCGGCTGGCCGGAACCTCGGCCGGGCCGTTCTCCGGAAGCGTGAACTGGCGGCGCCACTGGCCGTTGATCGAGGACCCGGCCCGGGCGGCCTCGTCCTTGACGTACTCGTGATTGCCCGGCGTCGGCATCTGCGGCGTCTGGGCATAGAGGAACCCGCCCGAGGCGAACCACTCGCCCCACTCCGCGTCGCTGTCGTGCCGGTTGATGAGGTCTCCGGCATGGATCGTGAAGGCCGCGTCGCCCGCCTGCCGGAACGCCATGCGCAAGGTGCGCGAGGCTTCCGACAGGATCTGGTTCTGCATGTCGCCCATGTAGATGAAGCGGAACGGCTTGGCCTCGCGCGCGGCGGTGCGGAACTGGAACCATTCGGACCAGTGCGTGCCGTCGCCGACGCGGTAGGCATAGACGGTATCCGGATCGAGCCCGGTCAGCACCGCCGAGTGATAGGCGGCGCGGAAGGCCGGGTCCTCGCGAACCGCCAGAGTGGCGTCGTCGGTCTTCGCCTCAAGCGTCAGCGGCGTCTTCACGAAATCGGGACTGCTCGTCGCCTTCGCATACTGGACCTGCCCCGAGAGACCCGGCGCCGAGCGCCAGGTCACGGCCATCTCGGTCGCCGGATCGGCGGTGAGATTGAGGATCACGCGCTCGGGCCGGACGGTCGCAGGGGCCAACGGCTCCTGCTGCTGGACCGGAGCATCGGCGGCGATCGCCGGGAGCGGCAGACCGAACGCCAGCGCGCCCAGCAGGATGCGGGTTTTCATCTTCATCACCGATATCCTCAGAAGATCAGGTTCAGGCCGAGCGTGATGCTGCGCCCGTTCTTGATGTAAGCGCGGCTCGCGCCGGTTCCCGACGACACCGTTTCCCAATAAGTGTGGGAGTCAAAGAGGTTCTGGACCTGAAGCTGCACCGACGACTTCTTGAGGAAGGTCTTGCGGAAGGTCAGATCGACGAAGCTATAGGCCTGCTCGTAGGGATTGTTGCCGAAGTCCTGGATGCCGCCCATGAACCGCGACTGATAGTTCCATGCACCGTAGACTTCCCAGCCCTTGCGCTCCCAGAACAGTTGCAGGTTGGCGATCGTCTCGGGCGTTTCCATCAGCGGCAGCTTGTAGCCGTCCGGATGCCACGAAAGCCCCGTCACCGCCCTGGAGCGCTGCAAGGTAAGGTTCCCGCCGACACCCAGCGAGCCGAGTACGCCCGGAAGCCAGTGCAGCAATTGCTGACCGCTGATTTCCATGCCGTAGACTTCCGCAGTCTTGCCGTTGTTCGGCATCGAGATCGCCACGCCCGCCGGATCGACGTTCTCGCCCAGCGTCCCGTCGCGGATGTTGCTGGAGGAGGAGCGGAACAGGAAGTTGGTGATGTGCTTGTAGTAGAGCGCCACCGAATAGGCCCCGGTCCGTCCTGCATAGTGCTCCAGCGACATATCGAGGTTGAGCGAGCGCATCGGCTTGAGGTTCGGGTTGCCCTGCGCGATCGAGGTCAGCACCCATTGCGAGATCGGGTTCTGCTCGCCGTCGCCATCGGGATCGGTGTCGTAGCCGTATTCGCGCGCCGAACTCATGCGGGCGATGTCGGGGCGGGCGAAGCTGGTCCAGACCGCGCCGCGCAGCTTGGTGCGATCGTCCAGCTCGTAGTTCACATGGACCGAGGGCAGCACGTTGACGAAGCTCGACTTGTCCGAGACGAAGCGCTCGCCCTGGATCAGGTCCATGTTCCAGGCATCGATCGTGTTACGCGTCGCTTCCATGCGCACGCCCGCGATCACTTGCGCGCGGCCGAAGCGCGCCGTGCCCATGGCATAGGCGGAGATCACGCGTTCCTCGAAGCGGAAGCTGTCCTCGTTCGAAAGTTCGGCCTGATTGGGATCGACCGCGAAACCGTCGAAGATCTCGCTGTCGCCGGACTGCGCCCGCTGGAGTTCGGCCAGCATCTTGCGATTGTCGATTGTCGTGCCGAGCCGGTAGAGGCCGCTATAGGCCCCGCCGAACAGGCTGTTCACGTCCTTGCCGTAGAACTCGGAAAAGTCCGCCAGCGTGCCGTCCGCTTCGAGATTCAGGAACGAGCCCTGATAGGTGCGGCGGCGCGAGTTGTAGAACTTGGCGCCGGTCTTGAACGCTTCCAGCCAGGAATCGACCGGCTTCCATTCGAGATTGAACTGTGCCTGCCACAGCTTCTCGCTGCTGCCGCCCACTTCGCCTTCGAGGCTGCTGAAGCCGTATTGCGACGGGTCCTGCACCGCATCGAGACCGGCGGAATTGAGCAGCCACTTGGGGAAGCGCGAGTCTTCGCTGCTGCTGAACAGCACGCCCTGGTTGCCCAGCCAGCCGTACTTGTCGCTGCGGAACTCCAGCGTGTAGCCGTCGTCGAGATTGTCCTCCGACTGCGAGTAGGAGACGTCGTAGTCGATCGTCACTTCGCCCAGCCGCGATACGCCGCCGAGGTTGGCCGACGCGAGGCTGCCGGTTTCGCGCGAGCCTTCCCAGAACCGGCGCAGACGGAAGCCCTGCGGGTCCCAGGTGCCCGAACCGCCGTTCAGGCTGTAGAACGAGCGGGTGGAACGGTCGGCATCGGTGATCAGCCCGTCACCGTCGCGATCGACGATCTGTCCCACGGTATAACCGTAAATCCGCCCGAGCTTCGCGTCATAGCCGGTCACGTTGTCGTCGGGCTGGAGCAGCGAGGTGTCATCGCTGTCCACCTGCGAAAGCCGGGCCGAATTCTTCGAGGTATCGTTGCGGAAGTTCAGACGGTTGAGGAATTCGTCCTTGCGGTACTTGTTGTACTGCCCGCGAAAGTGGAAATCGTGGTTGTCCGAACGATAGTCGATGCTGGTATTGGCGCCCCAGCGCTTCACGTCGGTCTCGCCGAAGCCGAGGTCCATGCCGCGCATGACGAAGCGGTTGGGGTCCCAGCCCAGGGTTTCGCTGTCGTCGTACCAGGTGTCCGGCTGGTTGTCGCCGTCGACGCCGTTCTGTTCGAACTGCGATTTGCGGCGGCTCCAGTTGCCGGAGACGTAGATGCCGAAATGCTCGTTGAACTGGCGCGCGAGAGCGCCGGAGACCTGGCCGGACTTGCGGTGGTCGTACTTGTCCAACATGCCACCCTCGACCGAGAGACGCGCATAAGTCGGGGTCTGGTCGAACGCCGTGGGGGTGGAAATATCCACGGAGCCGCCCAGCGCATCGCCGTCGCGGTCGGGCGTCAGGGTCTTGTAGACGGTGATCTGCTTGATGCCGTCAGGCGGCAGGACCGAGAGGCGCACGCCGCGGTAGAAATTGTTGTCGCGCGATCCGGCGCCGCCCAGGCGCACGCCGTTGATCGAGTAGTTGTTCAGTTCGGTCGAGAGGCCGCGCACGGTGATGCGGTCGCCCTCGCCCGTGGTCGGGCTGCGCACCGCATTGACGCCCGGCAGCCGCGCGAGCGCTTCGGAGACGTTGTTGGCGGGCAACTTGCCCATGTCGTCGGCACTGACCGTGTCGGAAACGGTGTCGTTGCTCCGCTTGATATCGAGCGAGCGCTGGACCGCCTCGATGTAGCCGGTGACGACGATCTCGCTGTCGCCGCCCCCGGCAGGTTCTTCGGCGACGGCTGCCGCCGCGACCGGCGCGGCCCGGCGGGTCTGCGCGGCAGCCGCAGGACGCGGCTTGGCGGCCCGCGCCTTGAGGATCACGGTGCCCCCACGCATCTGCGTTTCGACATTGGCCCCCCGCACCAGCTGCGAGAGCGCCTGCTGCGCACTCATCTTGCCGGAAACGGCGCTGCTGCTGCGCCCCCGTACCGCATCGGGCGCCGCCGCCACCTGCATGCCCGTGACGCGCGAGAACTCCTGGAGCGCCCGGCTCAGGTCCTGCGCCGGAATGGTGAAGCTGTACTGCGCGGCGGCTGCCTGTGCAGTCGGCGCGGCAAGGCCGCCCCCGACCGTTGCCAGCGCTATGGCCAGTGCCGAAGCACGGGCCAGGACTTTACTCGAACGAAACATCGGATCCCCCGTTTGGATTAGGTATTCGGGGGGAAGACGCGCGCACCCGGCCGATCCCGACAATTATTTTATCTTACATTTTCATTACTTTATAATGAAAACTTGATGACAGCTCACCGCGACAGCACGTAGCGGGCCGTCTCCTTGCGCCATCTGAGGTCGTGGATCGCCGCCAGCGCCTCCAGCACCATTTCCGGATCGGAGGTCTGGAAACGTCCCGTTACCGGCAGGCTGCCGAGCGCCGGATCGTCGAGGACCACCGGCAGACTCGATCCGCGATTGAGCCGCTGGACGAGTTGCCGCACCGAAGTGTCGTCGGCATCGAACCAGCCGTCGATCCAGCCGGGATGATCGCCCCGCACTTCGCCGAGGCTACGCACCCGGCCACCGCCGACCTCGATGCCGTTCCCCGCCGGCAGGCGCCATTGCCGGCCGGCCCCGGCATCGACGCTGACGAGCCCGCGATAGACCCGCACCACCCGGGTCTCGCGGTCCACCATGTCGATGTCGAACGCCGTGCCGAGCACGGTGATGCGCGAAGTCCCCGTATTCACCGAGAACGTACGGAGATTCTCATGCGCGACGTCGAAGAACGCCTCCCCGTTCTGGAGCGCCACCTCGCGCGACCACGGGGTGATGCGCACGTTCATCTGCGTGCCCCCGCTCATCCGGACTTTCGATCCGTCGGCCAGCAGGACATCCCGCGCCGCGCCGCGCGCCGCCGCATAGCTCGTCTCGTTCACCAACGCGCGCGCACCCAGCGAGGCCAGACCTACGAGGCACAAGGCCACAGCGGCGAAACCGGCGAACTGCTTCCAGGCCTGCCCGGCCCGGCTCGGAATTTCCCAGTCCGGGGTTCCATCCTCGCCGGCAAATCCGAAGTGCTCCGGTTCGGCCTGTGCCGCCTCCAAAGCATGGCGCAAGCCGCCCGACTGCCAGAGCGCCTGGAACCGCGCATAGCTTTCGACGTGGCGGGGGTCCTGCATGATCCAGCGATCGAATTCGGCCGCGACTGCCGCATCGTGGAGCGGGCGGTTCATCCGGTCCACCCACTGCGCCGCCTCGCGATCGATCGCATCGAATTGCTGCGTCTGCGCGTTCATTCGCCGACCCCCGGGACGCGCACGCCCGCACGCTCCAGCGCGGCGCGCAAGTCCAGCAACCCGCGAGTGATATGCTTCTCCACTGCCTTGGCACTCATCGAGAGATCTTCGCCGATCGCACGGCAGCTTTCCTGGTTCAGACGTCTGCGAATGAGAACTTCCCGGCGCAGCGGCGGCATTCCCCGCAGGCACCGCGAGAGCACGTCGAGCGCGCGGCGCGAATCGAGAACCCTGTCCAGCGAGGGGTCATCGCTTTGCCATTCTTCGTCTACTTCCCCGAAATGTCGCTTCTCGCGGCGCCCGGCATCGACGATCAGGTTGTCCGCAATCCTGAAGGCCAGCGCAAAAAGACTGCCGATCTGCTGGGTCTGGCTGAGAGCGATCAACCGCGCAAGCGTTTCCTGCGCCACATCGTCGGCCAGATCCGGTCGCACGCCCCTGGCCCGGAGATAGCGCAGAAGCGCGGCACTTGCTGCATTCCAGTCCTGCGACGGCGCCGCAGGACGATCCATGACCTCGATAAGCACGATTGTTCCGCCCTGCGCCCCGCCGTCTCGTGTCCGGCGCGCGCCGCCCTAGGGACGATCCATGACGGTTTGACGAACAATATCTGCGCGCGGGATTCCGGCAAGCGGCATTCCAGCCAGTCCCAAACAATCATTGAATCCGACGCGCCCCTAAACTACCGTCTTTCTTGCGATTGATTTGCAATATCCTGCTCTCGGGGGAAGATCGAGCATGGCCAGAAGTGCCGCCACTGCCAGGGGAACGAACCGCGGAATCGGCCGCTGGAACGTCGTGTCCCGCATCCTTGCGGCCGTCCCGGCGAACTATCTGTTCACCTCGCTTGCAACGGCCTGCCTTGCGCGGCTGCTGGCGCACGGCCTGACGGTCGATCCCGCCGAAGCCAGCGTCGCCGCGACACTGCTCTCGTTTGCCGTCTTCGCCACGGTGGCGCTGTTCGCCTTCGGCCTGCGCTCGATCGCGCGGTTGTGGCTCTGCCTCGCCGTGGGTAGCGCGATCGGTGGCGGCCTGCTCTGGCTTTCGCTCGACATGGGAGGCCGGCTGTGAAGGAAGGTCTGCGCCAGTCGATGGCACTGCTCCACACCTGGACCGGACTGCTGCTGGGCTGGCTGCTGTTCGCGATGTTCGCCACCGGCACTTCGGCCTATTTCCAGGACGAGATCACCCGCTGGATGCAGCCGGAAGTCACCGGGGATGCCGATCCGGTCGCCTCGGCCGAAGGCGCCGTCCGTTTCCTCCAGCGCACCGCGCCCGACGCGAAGAGCTGGTACATCTCGCCCCCCAACAGCCGCAGCGCCACCACCCAGGTCTACTGGCAACCGGGCGACGGCGCCAAGCCCGCGAAGCGCGGCGAGACCAGCGCCGTGCTGGACCGGAGCGGCCGGGAAATCTCCACCCGCGAGACGAGCGGCGGCTTCTTCCTCTACCGCTTCCATTTCGACCTGCACTACATGCCGGTGCTCTGGGCGCGCTACCTCGTGGGCGTAGCGGCGATGTTCATGCTGGTGGCGATCCTCTCCGGGATCATCACCCACAAGAAGATCTTCGCCGACTTCTTCATGCTGCGCTTCAACAAGGGCCAGCGCTCCTGGCTCGACGCGCACAACGTCACGGCCGTGGTCGCCCTGCCCTTCCACCTGATGATCACCTTCACCGGGCTGGTCACGCTGGCGACCATGTACATGCCCTGGGGCATCGCCGCGAACTATGCCCAGAACACCACCTTCTTCGAAGCCGTCTTCGGCAAGAGCGAGGAGGTCGCGCGCAGCGGCAAGCCCGCGCCGCTGGCCGCGGTCGGCCCGATCATGCAGTCTGCCTCGGCCCACTGGGGCGGCAAGAAGGTCGGCTATCTGCGGGTCTCCAATCCCGGTGACGCCACCGCCCTGATCGGCGTGACCCGCGCGCCCGAAGGCGCGATCGGCTCGCGCGGCGAGGAAGTGACCTTCAACGGCGTCACCGGACAGCCGGTGGACCAGAGCATGCCCAAAGGCGCCGCGCTTGCCACCGAAAGCGTGATGATCGGTCTCCATGCCGGTCGCTACGCGGAATACGGCCTGCGCTGGCTCTACTTCCTGTCCGGCCTTGGCGGCACGATCATGGTGGGCAGCGGCCTCGTCCTCTGGACGGTCAAGCGCCGGTCCAAGCTGCCCGATCCCAGCCGCCCGCACTTCGGCTTCCGCCTCGTCGAAAAGCTCAACATCGCGACGATCGCGGGCTTCCCCATCGGCCTCGCCACCTACTTCCTGGCCAACCGCCTGCTGCCCCTGCAAATGACCGATCGCGCCGACCGCGAGATCGACAGCCTGTTCCTGGCTTGGCTCGCGGTACTGCTCTGGTCGCTGGTCCGTCCCGCCGCCCGCGCCTGGCCGGAGATGCTGGGCCTCGCCGCCGCGCTCTTCGCCGCCGTGCCGCTGGTCAATGCCGTAACCACCCCGCGCGGACTGCCCGTGAGCCTGCTGGCGGGCGACTGGCTGTTTGTCTCGTTCGATCTGGTGATGCTGCTATTGGCGCTCGGTTTCGCCATGGCTGCACGCAAGGCCGCCCGCAAGCGCGCGGCAGGTCCGCACACCGCAAGACGCAAGACTCGGGAGGCCGTGACCGCATGATCCACCTGCTCTGCCTGCTACTGGGAATCGCCGCCTTCGCCGCGCTCGCCCTCTCGATGAAACGCCACCAGCGCGACCTCGCCGGTCGCGCCCTGACCCAGCACGAGAGCCGTCTCGCCCGCATCGGCGGCTGGACGCTCGTGGCGCTGGTCCTGCTGATCGACGCGGGCGCCTTCGGCCTCGGCTACGGCATGATCGCCTGGGCCGGTCAGTTGACGGTGGGCGCCTGGATCAACGTGGCCTGGCTGTGCTGGAAGACCAGCCCGTCGCGCAAGAGCCGCTAGGCGATTCGCGGCATGGCCGATAGGCCGGCCTCGAACCGGTGACAGCGATTGTACCGCTGGGTCCGATACTTGATCGGACCGCCGCATCCGCGAAACTCGGGTGTTTCCTGTTACGGGAAAACGGGTAAGCTGGCTGTCGCAACAGCCCATTCCCTACCCGTTTCTCCAAGGAGGCGCGCCCCATGCGCAAGGATGCATCCCTGTACTCGATCGACGGTTCCCCGCTCTCGAATCCCGCCACGGAAGAGACGCTGACCGGCCGTCTGAATCGGGTGCTGGAGGTGCTGCGCGCCGAGTTCCCTCAGGCGGTCGACATCGGCCTGGAGTTCGACGGCAAGCTTCACGCCCACATCGACGTGCGTGGCGGAGAGGAAGTCTGCGGCATCGAATCGAAGCTGCCGAACCTGAACGACGGCATGTTCACCCATGTCGCCCACGGCGCGACGCCGCACCATCCGTTCTTCCACCGGATCAGCGCCATCGTCGTCGGCTGATCCTTCAGATTTGCGCCTGCCGTGCCCGTTGCCAATTGCGGTAGCCGAGCACGGCCAGGACGATCATCGCCCCGTAGAGTCCGGCGGTCAGCCATAGTCCCTTGAACACGAACATGCCGACGTAAAGCACATCCACGGCGATCCACAGCAGCCAGCTCGCCGCATGGCGCCTTGCAGTCCAGTACTGGGCGACGAGGCTGAAGCTGCTCAGCGCGCAGTCCATCCAGGGCAGCGCCGCGTCGGTATAACGGCTGGTCAGCCAGCCGAACGCCACGGCCGCAACGGCGCCGACGGCCAGCCCCTTGCCCGCCTGCGCCATGGAAAGCGGCCTGACGACGATCTCTCCGGACTGCTCCCTGCCCCGCGCCCAGACGGTCCAGCCGTAGAGGATCGCTGCTCCGAACAGCGCTTGTAGCACCATGTCGGCATAGAGCCGCACGTCGAGGAACAGCTTGAAATAGAGCGCGCAGGCCGTGAGGTTGACCGGCCAGCACAGCATGCGCCGCCTGGCCGTCAGCCAGATGCCGAGGAAGCTCACGGCAACCGCGACGATCTCCAGTGCCGACATCAGGACAGCGCTCCGGTTTCGAGGTCGCGCAGGAAGTCCTGCCCCGGTGCGGAGAGGAACCAGTCGGCATGGTCGATGCAATAGCCCTGCCACGCGAGATCGGCCTGCGTGCGGTCGTCCAGAATACCGGCGAAGTAGTCGGCTTCGGACAGTGCAAACTCGATATGAACCAGCGGCAGCAGGCGGATCAGCGTCTCGATCTGGGCGCGGGTCAGCGGCAATACCGTGCAATAGCTGGCCAGCAGCGCCAGTGCGGCCTCTCCATCCGCCCCCGGCTCCGGATCGAGCCAGGCGACGGCGCTGCGCTCGATGGCGGTGGCGAGATCGTGGAGCGCGCAAGTCCGCGTCGCCAGGCCGAAATCGATCACCCCGCTCACCTGACCCTCGGCGGACCAGAGCAGATTGGAGGGATGCCAGTCGTTATGGGTCCAGAGCGAGGGCTGGTCCGCCAGTCGCTCGGACAGCCCTTCCCCCAGTGACGCGAAGAGACGCGCCAGCTCCTGCCGCCAGGGCTTGTCCGCAAGATAGGCCGCAAGCGCCGGACGGGCGGCGACATAGGCCTCCGCCGCCGCGAGCGGATCGCCCGTGGGCAGGATCGTGAAGCTGCTGACGAGCGGATGGTCCCCGCGCGGCCCGGCCGGAAAATCGGCCGCCGCCCGGTGCAACCGCGCCAGCGCCGCCCCCGCCTCGCGGGCATGGCCGAGCGATAGGAACGGCGTCCAGGACTGGCGGTCGCGATAGAGATCGAGACCCGGCGCCTTGCGCAGCACCTCGTAAGTCCACTGGCCCTCGGCCAGCGCGCCCACGCCGTCCTTTCCGGGCACGACTTCCGGCACCGCGACACCCGCCGCCCGCAAATGCGCCATGAAGGCATGTTCCTCCGCCAGCGCGGCCGGCGTGCGCAACTGCCGATGATGGCGCTTGAGAAACACCTCGCCGCGCTCCGCCTCCACCAGCGTCGCCGCAGAGAACGGGCGCGGCGAATGCCAGAGCAGCGCGCCCGGCGTGCCCACTTCGGGGAAGCGGGCCAGGATCGCCTCGGCCTCTGCGGCAGTGATCGTCGGCCATCGCGGCACTTCGAGCGCCATGCCCATGCCGTGCACGAGATGTGACGCCCCCATGTTCGCGATCCCGCCGCCCATGATCAGAAGGCGCGGCTGAGCGTCGCCACGAAGGCGCGTCCGCTTCCCACGTAATAAGTCGGCGACGAACCGGCGATCACCGTGCCCCCGCGCCCGACCGTATCCAGCGCATTGGCCGTGATCGCCTGCACGCCCGACAGGACATGCGGATTGGTCACGTTGATTGCATTGAGCCGCAGATCCATGCGCTGGGCATCGATCAGCCCGGCCAGATGCACGCCGATCGAGAGGTCCAGCGTGGCATAGGGCTTGATGCTCTCGTCGTTCATGAACGTCGCGTACTGGCGGCCGACATACTTGAGCGCGGTGCTGCCGAACAGACGTCCATCATCGTAAGTCGTGCCCAGCGCGAACTGGAACTCGGGGCTGGAGACCGCGCGCTTGCCCCGGGTCGGCAGGACATCGCCGCCGACCGCGAGATCGTCGTCCAGGCGCGTGTGCAGGTATTCGCCCGAGAGATAGACGCTGACGCCCTTGGCCGGACGATAGTCGATCTCGCCGTCGAGGCCGTAGGAAGTCTGGCTGCCGCCGTTGATCGTCGAATTGACCAGCGCGCCGCCGCTGTTCACCACCGTCGCCACCTGCCGGTTGCGGAAGTGGTAATGGAAGGCAGTCAGCGAGAACGAGAGGCTGGGGCCGATGTAGCGATAGCCCAGTTCCTCGGAGACCGAATATTCGTTCTTGAGGCCGGTCGTTCCCGCGCTCACCAGTTCGCCGCCGTAATAGCTGTTGTAGAGCGCGAACTCGTTCGGGGTGCGGAAGTTGGTGGTGACGTTGGCGAAGAGCTGCTGCCGGTCGTCCAGCTTGTAGTGCACCGCCGCGCGGGGCAATGCGGCGAAGCTGTCCTTGCGCACCTTGTCCTGCGGGCCGGGCAGATAGTTGCGGCCATTGCGCAGCACGTCCACGCCCTTGAAGCCCAGATCGACGACGAGGCGCGGCGTCACCGCGATGCTGTCGGCGAGGAAGAAGCCCTTGGTCACCGTTTCGGTCCGCGCGTTCTCGTAAGCAAGCAGGCGTCCGTCGGCGGTGCGGATGGCCTTGTCCTGATAGCCCCACATGTCGAACGGACGTCCGTTCGCATCGATCGAGGTGTAGGACTGGGTGACCCGGTCGGTGCCATAGTCGAACCAGACCCCCGCCGTGATCGTATGCGCGCCTGCGGTAAGGGTCAGCTTGCTGACGTCGCCCACGCGGAATTGCCTGCCGGTCCAGTTGCCCATCACCGTCGCGACGCCGTCGACCGCACCCGGCAACGCGATCGGCTGGGTCAGTTCCTCGGTGCCGAGGAAGTTGCCGGTCGTGGCAAGCTGGGTGCCGTAGGGCGCATTGCCGTGGCCGAGCTGGAGATAGGCCGAACTGTCGAAGGCCAGACGATCGGACAGCTTGAGGTGAACCGGCGCGGCGACGTAGAAATTGCGGAACGGCGCGCGGTAGAGGCGCCAGTAGTTGGTGTTCCCCTCGCTGTAACGCTTGTCATAGTTGAAGTCGCGGCCCGAGGCCTTCCAGTCGGCCAGGGTCGGGCTGGCATAACTCGACGTATTGGCGTCGTTGTACGAGAAGGAGATGCTGGCGCGGTTGCCGTCGCCCCATTCGCGCAGCAGCTTGGCATCGACGTGCTGCCGCTTGTCGAAGCCCGCACCGCGCCAGTTGTCCGCACGGTTGTTCGAATAGGAAATGAAGGCCTTGAGCCCGCTTGCACCGATCGTCCCGGTGTCGAAGCGCACGAAAGCGCGGCGTGCGTCGTAGGAACCCAGCGAGAGATTGACCAGACCGCCCATTTCGGGTTTTGGATCGTCCAGCGAGAGCGCCAGCGTGCCGCCCGCCGCCGCAACGACCGGCGCGGCGATATCGGCAGCACCCTGCGAAAGCGCGATCTGCCGCACGTTCTCGGCATCGGCGAACTGCGAGGGGTAGGCGTAGAAATAGCCGATGTCGTTCTGCGGCGCGCCTTCCATCATGACGCCGATCTGGTCCTGACCCAGCCCCCGCATCGTCAGCGAGGAACTGGTCGAGAGGCCATAGGGATCGCTGGAAGAGACGTTCGCGCCCGGCAGCAGGTTGACGAGCTGGAAGGCGTTCAGCGTCGGCGCCTGCTTGGTGATGAAGTCGGCCGAGATCGCGCTGATCGCCTTGGGCGCGGTCTGGTCCGGCAGCAGGCCTTCGGGGTCGGGATGGCCGATGACCTGGATGTCGGTGCGGCCTTCAGGCGCTTCGTCCGCCGTCTCGGCCATGGCCAGCGGCGCAAACAGCGCCAGCGCGGCGCCGCCGAGGGAAGTGAGGCTGCGAATGGGGATCAGGGTAAGGGTCATCGTCTTTCGTCCGCTCCAGTCGGAGGGACAACGGACACTCTGCCGCCAGCCCTCCCTACGCCGGTGTCAACCGGATCAGGTTCAGCGGGTCGTGGTCTGCTGACCACCTCTCAGCCGCGCATGAGCGGCCCCCCGGGGTTAGGGGCGCTCTAGGCGCTCAGCGGGCTTGTGGGAAGCCTTATTGCGAACGTGCTGCGCTTGACGAACTTCCGGCGATCCCGGACAGGACCCGCACGCGCAAACGGGAGCATGACATGAACCTGCTGGAGCACACGCTCGCAGCCCTCGCGGTCCAGGCGCTGCTGCGTCTTCTCACCGGCAGCTGGTGGCCGGGCGCCGCCGTGGCCTCGGCCTACTTCCTCGGCCGCGAAGTGGCGCAGGCCGAGTACCGCTGGATCGAAGCCTATGGTCACGGCCTGCGCGCCAACATGCCGTGGTGGGGACCGTTCGACCTCAGGGTCTGGCCCAAGCTGGATCAATGGGTCGACTGGATCGGCCCGCTCGTCTCCACCAGTGCCGTGGCCTTCGCCCTGCGGAAGCGATAGCCCATCAGTCTGCCGCCTCGGGCTTCAGATAGCGGCTGTAGAGCCAGCCGATCCCGATCAGGCTGAAGCCCAGGGCGAGGAACGAGAGAATCCGCAGCAACCCGTCCAGCCCCGAGGCGTCGAACAGGAAAACCTTGCCGACGGCGGCCAGCATCAGCACCAGCGAGGCGAAGCGCCAGCTGCGCAGCCGCTGACGGATCCCCCAGCCGAGGAAGCCGATCGCCAGCGCGATCGCCAGGACCGAGCGGCCGATGTTCTCCACTTCGCCCACCGATCCCGCATAGAGCAGGGTTCCCGCGAAAAGCTGGCGCAGCGTCGCGAAGGCGAAGAGCAGGATCAGGGCCATCCGCAGCAGGTCTGCCGGAAGCTGGAAACGCGGTACCAGGTCCGGTGCGATCCGGGCCGCGAGCGAAGGTACGGCGAAGGGAATGACGAATGCGGGCAGCAGCAGATTGACCAGCGGCCAAGGCCCCACGGCCTGGTCGGTCCAAAACGGGTTCATCGAAATCCAGGTATGGAAGATCGCATGGGCCAGAGCCGCCGCAAGGAAGCCCAGCGCGATCTCGCGCGCCGCCAGCCGATGCCAGATCGCCATGCCCGCGCCGATCAGCAGCGCTTCCCAGACGCAGCGCTCGGCAAGACCGAGGCGGACGAAGGCTTCCGGATCGGCGATCGCGAAGACCTGCTTGAACAGGATGTGTGCTCCGGCAAGCCCAAGCACACCGGCCATCGCCCCACCGCCGAGCAGGATCTGGCGCGGCAGATCCGCACGAACGCGCCATAGCGCGAAAGCGGCCGCCAGTGCCGGCACGACGAGACGGCGCAGCGCCTCTGCCGGTCCGGGCAGATCGATCACGAGGACAGGCGTGCCCTCCACCACGGATTTCACGCTCGCCGCCAGCCAGTAAGCCAGCGGCTCCAGCGCCCAGAGCATCAGGACCACGGCCAGCGTGCCCAGCGCCGGAAGAAGCGCCAGCATGGGCCGACGCCGATCCGCCTCGGTGAACAGCAGCAACACCGCTGCCGTGGCAACGGCCAGCCATGGCGCCGGAACCAGTTGAGCCACCACGCCGTAGCCGAGCAGCACCGCCAGCGGCTGCAAGCCGAAGCGCAGTCGCGACCCCGCATTGCGCCAGGCGAAGGCCGTCGCCGCCAGAGTCATCGCGGTCCAATGCAGCAGGGCGCGGCCCGGATGCGACACCGTTGCCTTCTCCACCAGGCGGGACAAGGCCCCGTTTTCGGCCGAAACCCCCAGCACCACCGCGACCCCCAGCCCCAGGAAGCCAAGCGCGCCGCGGGCCAGGCGATGGTCTCGTCCCACTACGGCCAGCCCCAGCAGTCCTGCCGCCACGGCGGGGAAGACGACCGGCACAAGCCATTGCGGCAGGCCCATCATGCCCGCAAGGATCAGCAGCACACCGGCGCAGCAGACAAGCAAGGCGAAGCGGGCATCGCCGTGACGCGCCTCGCCCCTCCAGCCAAGCCCGGCTCCCAGCGCGGGCAGCGCGGCGAACGCCAGCGCCAGCAGCGCGAACTCGGGATCCCGTCCAGCCACCGCCTCGTAGAACTTCGCGCAGCAGACCGCGTAGCCTCCAAGCGCGATTGCACTCAGCAGACCGACTTCAATGAAGCCGCCCCCTGCCCGCCACAGGTTCCTCAGCGCATATCCGCCGTAGATCGCCGCGATTCCGGCCATGACCGCCGCGAACAGGCCGACTCCGGGTTCGGGCCAGAAAGCGGTGAGGCCCAGGGCCGTCAGCAACGGTACGGCGACGGTGCGCCGCAGCATCGGCGTGTTTCCGGCGAGCCAGCAGAAGGCCAGCGACAACAATCCGTAAAGCCCCCAGGTCAGCGGCGCGAAGTGTCCGTTCGCCACCAGCAGGGCCAGCTGGAATGCGCCGACGATCGCCGCCGCGCCGCGCAGGATCGGTGCCGTGCGACCTTCCAGCGCCAGCGCCGGAAGACCAAGCCCGACGAGCAGGACCAGCAGGCCCATCGACAGGGTCGAACCGCTGTCGAGACCGCCCATCGCGATCGTCAGCAGGCTCCATCCGGCACCGCCGGTCAGCGCCCCGACACCCAGCCAGACCCAGCGCTGGCGGCGCGAGAGCAGCGTGATCGCGCCGATCAGCACAGCCAGATAACCCGCCAGCAGGGGTACGCTCGGACTGTCCGACTGGACGACCGCAGGCGTCGCGAGGCCGCCAACCAGCCCCAGCACCGCGCAAGGCGCACCGAACCGCAGCGCCAGGCCGAGAGCCAGCGCGGTGATGGCGAAAAGTCCTGCAAAAGCGATGCCCGGCCCGACGAGGCCATAGAGGTTCGTCGCCGCCAGCGTCGCTGCGTAGAGACCGCCCACGCCTGCACCGGCCAGCGCCTGCGCCACCCGCTCGTCGCGCACGAAGTCCGCGCGCCGCCTTGCCAGTTCGCCGCCGCCGATCAGCGCCCCACTGAAGGCGAAGCCGAACACGATGCGCACCAGCGGCGAGAGCAGTCCGGTGTCGATCGAATACTTCACCATCAGCACCGCCGCCACGATCAGCGTAATGCCGCCCGCCCAGATCGGCAGCTTGCGGCCGAACAGGTCCTCGAAACCGAAACCGGAGGCTCTGCGCGGCGCGACCGCTGCCGTTACAGGTTCGGAAGCGGCGTCGGTGAACGAGGGCGCCGACTGCGGCTCGGGTTCGCCGCCGTCCCTTTGGGGGATGTCCCGCTGGGTGATGTCCTGCTTGGCGATATCCCGTTCCGCAAAGTCCGGCTCAGTCCGGTCCGGCTCCGGAGCACGAGCAACCGGAAGATCGTCGACCAGCGGCCGGACCGGCTCCTTCACCGGCTCAGGCACCGAATCAGGCACACGCTCCGGCTCGGACACGGAGACGCGCCCCGAGAGCGGCACCCTTGGAGCAACAGGCCAGCCTTCTCGAACAAGCCGTTCCATCCGTCCCAGGCGGCGCCGCGTGTCGAACAGGAGGCCGCCCAGAAGGATCGTCGCCAGCAGCAGGAACTCGGTCACGCGGTTACCCTCTCGATCACGTTTCCCGCATGAGGTATCGTGAAATCGAACACCGTACAATAAAAAATTAGACAACGTTCTATTTCACCGATATGAAGGCCTCACGAATTTCAGGGAAACGGACATGACGGGATTTCTGAAAAAGCTGATGTGCGATCTGGAGGCTCCGATCGAGGCGCGCGGCTTCGGCACCGGGTGGTTTTCGGGCTTCTTCGCCCTGCTTCTTGCCGCGGCCGGGCTGTGCTTCGTCACGGCGCTGCGCTGGCCGGACTGGTTCGCCACGCCCGAACTCGCACGCGTGCTCGCCTCGTCCGGGTTTCGCATCGTGGTCCATGCCACCCTGCTCGGCGCCTATGCCCTCGCGCTGCTGAGCCTGCTGCTGCGTCCCCGCAAGGCACTGGGCATGACCGCCCTGGTCATCGCGCTGGCCGGCACGATCCTCGGCGGTGCTTCGGTGCAACCGCGGGAGATGCATGACTGGGGCATCTTCTTCGGCGTCGACTTCTTCGCCGTGAACCTCATCGCCACCGGCCTGATGTTCGCGCCATTGGAACGCATCGTCCCGCACCGCGCGAAGCAGCGCCTGTTCCGCGCCGAATGGCGGGAAGACCTGTTCTACTTCCTCATCAGTTCGATGCTGGTTCAGCTCATCACCTTCCTGGCGCTCGCCCCGTCGAGCTATCTCAATACCCACGGCACCGGGCTGTCCGGCATCCGTGGCGCGATCGGCGCCCTGCCCTGGGCCGTACAGTTCCTGCTGGCGATGTTCCTGACCGACCTCGCCCAGTACTGGTTCCACCGCCTGTTCCACCGCATACCGTTCCTCTGGGGCTTCCATGCGGTGCACCACTCGGCGCGTTCGATGGACTGGCTGGCCGGCGGACGGATGCATTTCGTGGAAATCGTGATGCTGCGCGGCGTGACCTCGCTGCCGCTGCTGACCTTCGGCTTCCTGCCCTCGGTGATGCAGGCCTATATCGGCATGGTCTACGTGTACTCCTCGCTGATCCACGCCAACGTGCGGGGCGACTTCGACCGGCTGGGCCGCTTCCTCGTGGTCCCGCGCTTCCACCACTGGCACCATGCGCTGGAGGCCGAGGGGATCGACAAGAACTTCGCGATCCACTTCCCCTGGCTCGACCGCCTGTTCGGCACCCATTACTTCCCCAAGGGCAAGTGGCCGCAAGGCTACGGCGTGCCCGAGGCGGTGCCGAGCGGCTACCTCGCGCAGATGCGCTATCCCTTCGTGCGCAAGGCGCACTGAAAATGGCCAGACGCTCCGACCACGGGCGCGAGGAACTGCAGGCCCTGATCCTCGACACCGGGCGGCAGGTCATGGCGGAAAGCGGCTATGCCCGCTTTTCCGCCCGCGAGGTGGCGAAGCGCATCGGCTATTCGGTGGGGACGGTCATGCACGTCTTCGGCAATGTCGGCGCGCTCGTCATGGCCATCAATGCGCGGACCTTCCGGCTCTGGACGCAGTGGCTGGAAGAGCGGCTGGAAGGCACGCAGGGACAGGAACGCATCCTGGTGCTGGTGCGCGGCTACTTCGATTTCGCAGCCAGCCACCGCAACTTGTGGTCGGCCATCTATGAGCACCGCGTCCCGGAAGGCACCGCGATGGCGGAAGACCTCGTCACCGAGCGCGTCCGCCTGACCGGCATGATCGCCCGCGAAGTCGCCTCGGTGCTTCCGGATGCGAATGCCGCGAAGACCACCGAACTCGCCAGTTCGCTGATCGCCAACGTCCACGGCCACTGCGCGTTCCTGCTGGGCGGCACGTTCTCGCTGATGGGCGTCGAGCACCCCGCCGAACTTGCCGCCACCCGCGTCCTGGAAACGCTCCGCGCCAATGGCGCCCGGCTGGCCGCCTGAGCCGACCGGAAGCCCCCTCCTCAGATCAGCGGCTTTCCGCCCGATTTGACGACCGCCCCGCCCTTCATGACGAAACCGACGTTCTCCAGCGCCTTCACGTCGGCCAGAGGGTCGCCGTCCACGGCAATGATGTCGGCATAGCGTCCCGCCTGCAAGGTACCGACTTCGGCGCTGCCCAGCAGGTCCGCCGCATTGCCGGTCGCCGTGCGGATCGCATCCATCGGCGTCATGCCCGCACCGACCAGCAAGGCGAATTCCTGCGCATTCTCGCCATGCTTCGACAGACCGAACGTGTCCGTTCCGAAAGCAATCTTCACGCCCGCGGCATAAGCGTCATGTAGATTGCGGCGCAGGAGCGGCGCGATCTGCAGCGCCTTTTCGGCGGTGGACGGATTGAGCTGCTCGGGATGTTCCTTCGCGCGCTGGTAGACCCGCTCCCCGACCAGCATGGTGGGCACCAGATAAGTCCCGTACTGCTTGAAGAGCTTGTAACTGCCCGCGTCGGCATAGGAGCCGTGCTCGATGGAATCGACGCCCAGCGCGATCGTATGGTCGATCGCCTCCTTGCCGTGGGCGTGAGCGGCCACCTTCATCCCCAGCGCATGCGCGGTATCGATGACGGCCTTGATCTCCTCGTCGGTCATCAGCTGGTGGCGGGGGTCGTCGCCGATCGACATGACGCCTCCCGAGGGCATGATCTTGATGAGATCCACACCCTCGCGTTTCAACCGCCTGACCGCCAGTCTCGCGGATTCGGGGCTGTCGATGACATTGTCGGCGATATGCGGAATATCGGCGAACTCGGCGCGCAGACCGTTGACCGGATCGCCGTGCCCACCGGTAGGACCGAGCGCCGCGCCCGCTACCCACATGCGCGGTCCCGGCACCACGCCGCCCTCGATCGACTTCTTCAGCGCGACGACGACCTGGGTATTAGCCCCGCAGTCGCGCACCGAGGTAAATCCTGCCAGCAGGGTATTGCGGGTGAACAGGGTCGCCTCGATCGCATCCTCGAAATCGCTGCGCGTCACCGTATTGCGGATCGGATCGCCAGCATGCCATCCGGCGGTGATGTGATCGTGGGTATCGATAAGGCCGGGCAGCACCGTCTTGTCGGCCAGCTCTACCACTTCGGCCCCGGCAGGCGTGACGAAACCCGGCTGGATTGCCGTGATGCGGTCATCGGTAACGAGGATCGAGACCTTCTGCCGAGGCGCCGCCCCGGTTCCGTCGATGAAACGCCCGGCATGGATCACGAGATCCTTCGCAGAAGCCCCGCCACCGGGCACGAGCGCCGCGGTGACAAGCCACAACGCCGCCCCGGCCATAGGCTTCACAGATTTGCCCCCTCGCATTCCCGCCCCTCTCGCTATCGGTCATGGGCAGAGTTGCGCCGCCCGCGCCTCGCGTCAATGACTTATCTCCCGCAGTGATGGCGAAGCCTTCAGGCCGGCCCGACCGGCGCGAGCTTCCCCTTCGTGGCATTTGGAGGCAGCCGGAATGAGGCATTCAGCCTTTGCATTCGTCATGACCCGCGATAGGCGCACGTCATGATGGACATTCCCTGGGACCAGCCCGCCACGCTGATCGATCTCGACGGCAAGACGCCAGTGATCGGATTGATGCTCGAATGCGTGATGCACTTCTCGCTCTTCAAGCCTTTCGCAAAGGAGCAGGCGCGCATTCTGCTGACGCGGCCTGTGTTCCGCGAAGGCCGCAAGACCCGCACCTGGATTCTCAATCCCGACGAGATCGCAACACTTGTCGAGCGGCTCAATGCCGAGAGGAACGCGGCTCAGTAATCCCGCCCGATCAGGCGGCATCCCTCGCGTTGATCGTGGCGGAAAGGGCGAGGATCGTGCGCGCGTGCCGCAAGGCCACGGCTTCGCGGTCCGCGCCATAACCGCCGCCCAGCGTACTCGCCAATGGAATGCCGCGCCGCTTCGCCTCTGTCGCCACAAAGCGGTCGCGGCCCGCCAGGCCTTCGTCGGTCAGGGACAGCCGGCCAAGCTTGTCGTCTGTATGGGCATCGACGCCTGCCTGCAGCAGGATCAGGTCCGGCACGAAATGATCGAGGACCATGGGCAGCGATCCGGCCAGGGCTTCCAGATAACCCCCATCGCCCGTTCCATCGGGTAGACCGATATCCAGTGAAGAGCGTGCCTTGCGGGTGGGGAAGTTCTTCTCGGCATGAATGGACAGCGTGAAGATGTCGCTGCGCCCTGCGGTCAGGGCCGCAGTGCCGTCGCCCTGGTGTACATCGAGATCGAGGATCAGGATGCGCGAGACGTCCCCCTCCTCGATCAGCCTGTTGGCGGCGAGCACCAGATCATTGAACACACAGTAGCCTGCACCGGTATCGGCGAGGGCGTGATGGCTGCCACCGGCGGAGTTTGCAGCATACCCGTGCTGCAGCGCCAGCTTCGCCGCGAGCCATGTGCCACCGGGGGAGAGCTGCGATCGCCGGGAAATCCGCTCGTCGATCGCAAAACCGATCCGGCGCTGCTTGGCCACCGGCACCGAGCAAGCGATGACTTCGTCGACATAGCTCGGGTCGTGGACAGCCTCGAGCCATTCCCGCGGCATGATTTCAGGCGCATGGACCGACATGGGTACGCCGCTTTCGCCCAGCGCCCGCATGACCAGTGCATACTTGTCATGCGGGAAAGTGCCCGTACGCTCGGTTTCGACTACGTAGCCGGGATGATGGACGACGTGCAGCATGGCCTGCAGGTAGAACGCCGAGGCACGCAGGTCGAGATGGTCGTCAACGCCCCAAGCTGCCCGTGCTCTTACGGCGCGGTGCTTGGTCCGGAATTCAACAAAGCTATGATTTCCTGTTCGGCGGCGGTCGCTTCGACGATGAGTTTACGCAATTCCTTCGCCGTGTCTTCGAGAAGGCCGGCGCCCAGCGGCCGCTCGCCATTAATGAAACGGCGAATAGCCCGCTCGTCGATGCCGATGCGCCGCGAGAATGCTGTGGTGCCGCCAAAAAGCTGAACACAATAAGCGAAGTGCTCGCGCTGCTCGTGGGTGGAAGATGCCGTCATATTATCCGCCTGTTGGTTTGCTGTCATCGCCATAGGCCAACTGGCGCATGAGGCAACATGCGCGCCCTCGCTGGGCGGGATCAACGGAAATTCCCTTTGCGCAAACACGTTTCTTCCAGTCCGTCGCATCACTGGTAGCGAAGCTTGTTCTCGAACCCTTCCGTTGCCGTCCGCATCGAAGCGGCAAATGATTTAAGGGTGGAAGACAGCCTCGCGAGAAGTCATGATGAGAAATGGCTTCAGAACCAAGAACTCCAAGGCTCGCTGTCCTGATCGACGCGGACAATGCTTCCTACCGGACGGATCGCGGACGGACTGTTTGCAGAGATTGCCAAGATCGGCGAGGCCAGCGTACGGCGTATCTACGGCGACTTTTCAGGGACCCGGCTAAAATCCTGGTCGGACGTTCTGGCCACGCATGCGATCATGCCCCACCAGAACTTTGCGAACACGGTCGGCAAGAACGCATCGGATATTGCTCTGGTTATAGACGCCATGGATTTGCTCCATAGCGGCCGCTTCGAGGCGTTCTGCCTGGTGTCTTCGGACTGCGACTTCACCCGGCTTGCCGCCCGCATTCGGGAACAGGGGATCGATGTCTATGGTTTCGGGGAGCAGAAGACGCCCGAAAGCTTCCGCCAGGCCTGCAAGCGAT
>PJTY01000315.1_pt1 | contig 27892 bp, 20 predicted proteins | sample 1512121 | NCBI WGS metagenome assembly PJTY01 (sample SAMN08177680, study PRJNA422409) | Soil metagenome, whole genome shotgun sequencing project. | isolation source: Soil enriched (2) on filter paper: alkali lignin treatment | place: USA: Madison | collected 2015-01-15 | reverse complement strand
TAGCGGTCGAGCATGACATCGCCGACCACCAGTACCGGGGCTTGATCGAAACGCGGCATGGACAACTTCATGGGCAACCCATATGGAAATAATGAACAGGGGCAGGATATTAGCACAGGGTAGACGACGGCTTTACGGCCAGATCACCCCAGGAAAATTCCCGTGACAATCGGGGCCATGATGGCCCCGATCAACGAGGGTTCAGGTGATATCGGCCTTGGCCGGCTCATCCAGGCCCATGGCATGCAGGCGGGCATAATGGCCATTGGCCGCGAGCAGCTCGGCATGGGTGCCGCGCTCGACCAGACGACCCTGGTCCATGACCAGGATCTGGTCGGCCTTCTCGATGGTCGACAGGCGGTGGGCGATCACCAGCGTGGTACGGCCCTGCATCACATGGTCCAGTGCAGCCTGGATATGCCGCTCGGACTCGGTATCCAGTGCCGAGGTGGCTTCGTCGAGGATCAGCAGCGGTGCGTTCTTCAACAGTGCACGGGCGATGGCCAGGCGCTGGCGCTGGCCGCCGGAGAGCAACACACCGTTTTCACCCACGTAGGTATCGAAGCCTTTTGGCAGCCGGTCGACGAACTCCTTGGCGTAGGCATCGGCCGCAGCGGCTTCGATGTCGGCGCGCGGGGCGCCGGCCAGGTCACCATAGGCGATGTTGTTGGCCACGGTATCGTTGAACAGGGTGACATGCTGGGTCACCTGCGAGACGTGGCGACGCAGGTTGCGCAGGCGATAGTCCTCGATTTCCACGCCATCGAGCAGAATCTGCCCCTGATCGTGGTGATAGAAGCGCGGGATCAGCGCTGCCAGGGTCGACTTGCCACTGCCGGAACGGCCGACCAGTGCAATCATCTGCCCTGGCTCGGCGACGAAGCTGATATCGCTCAACACCTCACGCTCGGTACCTGGGTAGGTGAAGCTGAGGTTGCGCACTTCCAGGCGACCTTCCACCCGCTCCTTCTCGACCGTACCGCTGTCCACTTCAGGTGCTTCGTCCAGTTGTTCGAAGATGCTTTCGGCGCCGGCCAGGCCCTTCTGGATGGTGGAGCTGACTTCCGAAAGCTGACGAATCGGCTTGGGCAACAGACCGGCGGCGGTAATGTAAGCCACCAGGTCACCGGCAGTGGAATCACCGCGCAGGAACAGCACCAGGAACATCAGCGCGGCCATGGCGCTGTAGATCACCAGCTGCAGCATCGGCGTGTACAGCGAGCCGGTCTTGGTCATATGCAGCTGCTTGTCGGTGTTGCTCTGGCTGGCCTTGCCGAACCGCTGCTGCTCGTAGGCCTCGCCGCCGAAGCTGCGCACCACGCGGTAGCCCTGAATGGTTTCCGAGGCGACATGGGTGACGTCCCCCATGGCCACCTGGATCTTCTTGCTCTGCTTGCGGAACTTCTTGCTGGCGACGCTGACCATCACCGCGATCACCGGCAGGATGGCGACCATCACCAGGGTCAGGTGCCAGTTCATCCACAACAGGTAGCCGAACAGGAACACCACGGTCAGGCCTTCGCGGATCACCACCTTGATCGCATCGGTGGCAGCACCGGTTACCATTGTCACATTGAAGGTAATGCGCGAGATCAAGTGCCCGGAGTTGTGGTTGTCGAAGTAGCGGTTAGGCAGCACCAGCAGCTTGTTGAACAGTTCCACACGCAGGTCGTGCACCAGACACAGGGAAACCTTGGCCAGGAAGTAGTTGCCAAGGAACGAGCCCAGCCCCTGCCACGCGGCGATCAGGATGATCAGCAGCGGCACCGCCTGCAACAGTTGCAGGTCGCGCAGGTAGGGAACGTTGGGGAACAACACTGCTTCGGGGTTGCTCAGCCCATCGACGAAATACTTCAGGATCCCGGCCAGCATCGGCTGGGTCGAGGCAAAGATCACGAAACCAATGATGCTCAGCAGGAAAATGCCGACATAGGGTTTCACATAGCTCAGCAGCCGGAAGTAGATCTTCAGGCTGGAGGTGTGTTCCGCCGATCGCGGTGTTTCGGCCATTATCAAGCTCGCTGTTCAGGTTGAACCGGAAATTTTACCACAGGCGCCATTTTCGGCACTCCCCCATGGCAGCAACATGGCCAGGCCCACGGGCAGCCAGCTGATGAACCATTCGGCACGTGGCGTACCGGTGAGGCTGGCGGCATCGAACTGCATCGCCAGGGTGGAGTACACCCAGAAGCCGAGCAGGATCTTGCCGAACAGCGTGCCGCGTGCGCGTACGATTTCGCCCAGGGTGTACAGCCACACCAATATCCACATCAGCATGCCAGGCAGGCCCATCTCCACGGCAACATGGGTGAACATGTTGTGAGTGTGGTCAAAATGCCTGTTCCCTACAGTCACGTCGTAGCTTGCACCCAGGCCAAGGCCGCTCCAGGGAGCCGCAGCAATCATGTCGACTACAGCATGGAAGATCTCCGGCCGGTAGGACGAACCGCGGTGGGCGATCAGATCGTAAACGAAATAGAAGGCCAGGCCGGTGGCGATGGCGGCCAGGATGGCAAACACTCGGCTGTGACGGTCGCGGAACCAGAGCGGGCCCAGGATCACGGTAAACACCAAGGCCAGCACCGCCCCACGGCTCTGGCTAAGCATGACGAACACGCCCAGGCAAGCCAGCGCCACCAGCCACACCAATTGCAGGCCACGCTGCTGCGGCGGCTGGTAAATCAGGAAAAGCACGGCCGCGCCGATGACATAGGCGCCGAGAATAGGGTGCGATATCTCGCCGATGCCCTGCAAGCGGACCAACCAGAGCTTGCCCTCCATGCCGTAGAAATGAATGACCGAGATCAGCGCCGCCACCGCCAGCAAGGCACTACCGATCACCAGCAGTTGGCGGACACGGGCCAGGCCGAGCTGGGCCAGCAGTGGAAACGCCAAAAGGAACAACAGGATGTAGAGCAGGCGCTTGGCCTCGCGCCCAGGGTCCTCTGCGCTCGACCAGACCAGGCTGAGCCCGCTCCATGCAAGCAGCAACAGCACGCTTCCCCACAAGGCCGGCTGACGCCGCCAGGCCTGCACGATGATTTGCCTTGCGGACCACGCCATTACCAGCGTCGGCAACCACAGGAACAGCACCAGGCCTTGCTGATAGACCTTGTTACTCGGCGCCAGGGCAATCGCTGCCAGGAACCAGATCAGACCAAACCCCAACCAGGCTCGCGCCCAGTTTTTCTGATACAACATCCTTTCCCCCGATCAACCAAAGACACCATCCAATGGTGCTACAACATTATTTTCGGCATTATTGCCGGTCATTCTGTTCGCCCGACGACAAGGCTCTATTCATGCAATGCTCCCGGCTCCCCCAGGTCGACTTCGATCAGCTGACACAAGGCGCACAGGTGCTTGAGGCAGATAGCCATGGCGCCAAAGTCTACCTGCTCACGGATGGTAATTTCCTCAAGGTTTTTCGCAGGAAGCGGCTGATTTCATCTGCACTGCTGCGCCCATACTCGCAGCGCTTCGTCGACAACGCCGCACGCCTTGCACAACTGGGCATCCCCACGCTGGAAGTGATCAGCCAGCACAAGCTCGACCTGCCGGGCCGCACGGCCGTGCTGTACCGCCCGCTGCCTGGGCGTACCTTGCTGCAGATGTCGCGCGATGAAGGTTTCAGCTGGGACACCTATCTGCCGCGCCTGATCGAACTGATCCGCCAGTTGCATCACAGCGGCGTGTACTTCCGCTCGTTGCACCTGGGCAATGTGGTGGTCACTCCCGACCAGCACCTGGGGCTGATCGACGTGGCCGACATGCGCTTCCTGCGCCCGCCACTGTCGGCGCGCATGATTCGGCGCAATGTGCAGCATATGGTGCGCTATATCGAACGGGAGAACCTGGGCGACCGGTTCCCTCTTGCCGCCTTCGAGGCAGCCTTGCTGGCGCGCTGAGCGTCAGCTGCGCAGCAGGCTTTGCGAGCCGTTGCAGAAGGCCTGCCAGGCCTGCTCCGGGGCCAGCGCCTGACGCTGCCGGGCGGCTACCGCCGGGGCACTGATCGCCGCACAACGCTCGATCGCCTCGGCCCAGGCATTTTCGTTGGCAACGGGCAGGTAGCCACCGGTGTCCTGCAACTGCTCGCGGAACACCTGCAGGTCGCTGCACACCACCGGCACGTCGGCCATGACCGCCTCCTGCACCACCAGCCCCAGGCCTTCGGAGCGCGAAGGCACCAATAGCCAGTCGAATGCCTTGTACAACCGCTGAAGGTCGTCGCGGTGACCGCTCAGGTGAACACGCCCGACCAGGCCCAGTGCGTCGATACGAGCTTGCAGTACCTCATGCAGAGGGCCTTCGCCGATGATTGCCAGTTGCAGTTCAGGCTGGCGCGCACTGGCCTTGGCGAACGCCTCGATCAGCATCTCGAAACCTTTGCTCTGCACCAACCGCCCGACCGCACCCAGCAGCAACCCGGTTACCTGCGGCAACATCAGGGCCTGCCTGGCGGCCTCCCGGCTTAACAAAGGCTCGGCGAAAGCCCGCGGGTCCAGGGCCATGCGCAAGGTCTGCACCGGCCTGCCAAGGTCGTGCTCGAGTGCTGTGGCAAGCGTCTGCGAAACGGCGGCGATGCTCAGCCGCTCGGCCGGGAACCTGCGCAGCAGCCGAACATCACTGGCACTCAGGCGCGTCTTGCCGTGGAACAGCACCTTGGCACGTACCTGCGGAACCTGCTGCAACAACGGCAATACCAACCGCGCCACACCGACACCGTCGAGCAGCACGACTTCAGCCTGGGCCTCGTTCAGCGCCTTGCGCAAGCGCATGCGCAACCATGGGCGCAACAGGCGCCAGAAGTGCCGCCCTTTCAGCGCCCGTGAGGGCATATGCCATTCCCGGGTCGAACCAAGCCCACAGCAGAGCCCGCTACCCAGCAACAGCCAGTTACTGATCCGGGCATCGGCACCCGCGTGCGACAGTACCTGCCGATGCACCTTGTGGATGGACATGTACGGCGTTCCACCCGCCCACATCATATTGACGATGTTCATGGGCCCTCTCCCGCTCATGTCAGGTGGGACAGCGACTTCATTGAACAAAAATGGTGATTCCCATGCCGATCACGGCACCCGCCACCAGCGTCAATGCCAGCTTTATCCGATCACGTCTGCGACGTTTGGCCTTGCGCTTCACTTCGATGGGCAAGGTCACGTGATTACCAAATCCGGTGTGCAATACTGCATCACCCTCCAGGGTGACCGCTGTAAGGTTTAACTCAGCGTAGCGTCGGGAAAGTGCCTTCTCTCCAGCATAGGCGGCAAATGGCGCGCAACGCTGGTAATCACTCAAACGACGCAGCCCCGGGTTGAGCGAAAACGCCTGCCACTCGGCCTTGTCGGACAGCAGCGGGTAGCATGGCACCCCGGCGATCACCTGGCGATCGCCCAGGCGGATGTACGGACTGTGGATGGCCAGGTCATGGGCATGGCTGCGCAGCCACACCTGCAACAGGTCGAGGCTGACCTCCAGAATGGCCCGTGAGTCTTCGACGAAGCCCTGGCGATAGAAGCGCCAGTCATCCTCGCAGTGAAAGATGTAGGGCGTCTTGACGTGGCTGTAGGCCAGGTCGATAGACGGCAGCTGGCCCAGCTTTGGCCGGTTGACGAACACCTTGCAGTGCGGTTTCCAGTGCTCCGGCACAGCGGCATGCACGGCATCGTCACCGGAATCTTCGGTGATGAACACTTCGCGAATGGGCGCGGTGTTGTAGCGATCGAAACTCTCAAGCGTATCTTTGAGCAGATCGAACCGCCCACAACTGGTCACGACGAGCGTGACGTCACTCTCATTTGAAAAGCGCACCGGACTCCCTCCGCATTGCGACTATCGACTTCCAACGCCCGTTCCTTGGGCGCGAAAGTTCTTATGTTAGATGCCCAGCTTCAGGCGCAACCGCTGCCATGCAGACAACGGCGGATGGGGCCTGAGTGCCGGGCGCATATGGTCGACGATGCTACGTCCAACTGCGCCGAAACTGAAACGGGAAACCGCCAGATGGCGGCCATTTTCTGCAATCTGCCGGGCCAGCTCAGGGTCCGCACGCAAACGCTGGAGCTTTTCCTGGAGGGTCGGGATGCTGTCATAGAACACCACATTGTGCATGTCCTGCAGGCCCAGCGCTCGGTTCTCTTCCTCGCCCTGGTCATACGCCAGCAACACACAGCCACAGGCCATGGCTTCGAAGTTCTTGATCATGTATTCGCCCATGCCGACGTCGGCACTGACGAAGAAGCGGATCCGGTTGAGCGTGTTGCAGTAGTCTTCACCCGACTTGGTGCGAGTGACCACCAGGTTCTCGACCCGGCCCAGCTCGTCCAGCAATGCCTTGCGGCCGCTGTAGGCCACGCTGTTGGTGCTGCCGACGAAGGCCAGTTCGATGTCGCGCTCACGCCCTTGGTCGGCAAGCAACTGCTCGTCGTAGCCCTTGGGCACGAACACGGCGTCGAAACCTTCCTGGCGAAGGCGCTCGCTGACCATGTAGCCGGAGCTGATCACCCGTGCCCAGGGCAACTTGCGGTAATGGGCGCTGAACTTGCCGGTGTATTTGCACGGGATGTAGTTCTGGTAGGCATCGTGCTCGAGGATGACCAGGTTCGGCACGGTACGGATGAATGCCACCTGACGGATTTCCTGCTTGAAACGCAGGAAGAAGACAATGCGGTCATAGCGCTCGACCTGCACTCCACGCTTGAAATAGCGGCGCAGGTTGCGCTGGTCTTCGCTGGTCAGCCAGCGCAGGTCGCACTCGCAGTTGGCCGCGACGCCATCGTACAGGCGGTCGAGAATCGCCCGCTGTTCCTTCTGCACTAGAAATAGGACTTTCATTGGGTTCCTTGGGCGCTCTGCGCCATCGCGGTCAAGCATGGGGCGCGGCTACAGCTCACGCCGCCAGAACAGTTCATGTCGGCGCACGGCCTTGCGGAAGAATTCATTCTCGCCGTAAGGCGACGGCCGTCGCCCGGCCAGCCAGCGCTGCAACAGGCGGCGCAGGCGACGCTTGAACGGCGCCGGTGGCTGCAGGTCGTGCATCATGCCCAGGGCCATGGCCTTGTCGCGCTGGGTTGCCAGGTCCAGTACCAGGCTGCAAGGGGCCCAGGCCTGGGCAATGCTCATCTGTGGCGGCAAGGCCACGCCATCACCACTGTCGCCCATTGGCCAACGGTCGTTGTCATGCAGGTGGTTGGCGTAGCACAGCAGGGTTTGCGGCTGCCAGGCCAGGCCTTGCAAGGCCTCCAGCACCGCTGCCTGGGCACAGATGTGGTCGGGGTGCGGGTCGAGCTGCGGGTGCGGCATCACCAGCACCTCTGGCCTGGCCATTTCCAGCAAGGCCCGCAGGTCGGCCAGCAGGTTGTGCCAGGTCGGCGCGCCATCATCGTCGGCCGGCAGCGGGAACGGGTTGAACTGGCGGAACACGCGAATATCGGCGAGGTCAGCCTCGCGGGAAGCGATCGGCTGGTCTGGCGCGGCCTGCATGGCAGGCAGTTGCAGGCAGAAGTAGCCCAGCTGCACACAACGCGACTCCGCCACACCGGCCCAGCGTGGCACGGCAATACTGTCCCAGGCCCGCAGGCGGCCCTTCAGCCGAGCGGCCTCGGCTTTTGCCAGACCCATCTGCTGATAGTGTTCGGCCTCGATCTCACCGGCGGTCAGGGTCACTACCCAGGTTTCGTCTGCCTGGCTGTATAGGCCGTAAGCGGCCAGCTCGGCGTCATCGGCATGCGGCGCGATCACCATCACCCGGCGCCGTTGCAGCTCCACCGCCGGGGTTATCCACAAGCGGGGCTGGCCCGACAGCCGGCAATGCCGGCCACGCAGGCGCAACGCGCCAGCCTGCAGAGGTGCGGCGAGGCCGGTCAAGTTGAGGAAGCGCAGGCCATCGACGCCGCGCTCGAAGGTTTGCCGGTCGGCCTGCTCGCCAGCCACCAGCTCGACCTGCGGGTCGAGGAAGCGTCCCAGCCAGCTGCTTTTCAGCTGCAGCTCGAGAATCAGGGTTTCGTTGCCCTGCAATGCGCAGTCAACCTTGAGCAGGCCGCCGTTCAGGCTGACAGGGGCTTCCCGCGTCTGCTCGCCGAAGTCGTAGGCGTAGTCCTCAGCTGGCGCGTAGAACAGGTGGTCGGCAAACCAGGCTTCATGGGCAGCCCACAGCAGCGGCAACAGCAGCAGTGGCAACCACCACCAGCTGAACACACCTACGGCCACCAGCGCGACCAGGCCCGCCAGCAGGCCCAGGCGCTTGTTGCGCCGGTGGCGCTTGAGCAGCTGCTGCTTGCGACTCACGCCTGATACACCGGTACGGGGTTGCACCAGCGGTCCTTGTACTCGCGGTCGGCACGGCCGAACGAGAACCGCAGCGGCTTGTCGCGCGCACGGGCGTCTTCCCAGGCGGCCTGGGTATTGAGGAAGCTCAGCACGCTACCGGGGCTGAAGGCCTTGGTTTCTGGGTCGACACCGCCATTGATGTACTCGACGCTGATCCATTCCGGCGCTTCGACACGGTACACCAGCTGAATGGCAATCGGCTTGCCGTCCAACAGCAGCACCGAGCCAATCAGCAGCTCGCGCAAGCGTTCCAGCACCTCGGCCATGCGCTCGGCACCAGTAGCCGGGAACCCCCAGCGGCGCTGGAACAGGTCGCAGTACATGCTGGCGATTTCCTGCGCGCTGAAGTCGCTGATCGGGCGCACCACGCCGCCCGCCTCTTCCAGCAGGCGCAGCTCGCGGCGCTGGTTGTAGCGGAACTTCTTCGACAGATCTTCGTGGGCGCGGGCCATGGCCAGCTGTTCTTTCTGCGCCTTGAGGCCGCTGAAGCGGCCCTGGTTCAGTTCGGACAGGTAGCGCGCGGCATGGCGCAGCGGCGCAGCGGCATCGGCCGCCGCCGGCAGGATGATCTCGGCGTTGCCCAGGTCGAACAGGGCCTTTTTACCTGCACGCTTGAGCACATCCTTGGACAGCGCAAGGTGGCGCCCCCAGGTGGGGATGGCGGCCTTCAGCTCGCCGGCCTGGTGCCAACCCAGGTAACGCACCGGGATCTGTGCCAGGTCCGCCAGTTGCTCGACTACCAGTGGATGGGTAGCGACACTTCCGCCAAAGCGGGCCCATGCCTCGGCGTAGGCCTTGGCGTCGATAACTTGCCAACCGCGCTCGCGGAAGGCCTGGATACGGTTGAGCATCAGGCCTGCCCCACCAGCGCACGAACCTGCGGCAGCTGCCAGAATGCCTCGCGCACCGCCTGATCGGAGAAGCGTTCACGCAGGCGCTGCAGCATGTGCTCGGCACAGGCCTGGCGCTGCTGCCCATCGAGCACCGCCATGTGTTTCAGGCCTTGGGCCAGCTGCCCGGCATCGCCCAGCGGGAACAGCACGCCGACACCCTCGACCACTTCGCGGGCACCGCCACAGGCCGTGGCCAGTACCGGTACACCGGCGACCATGGCTTCAAGCAGGACCATGCCGAACGGCTCATGGTCGGAGCTCAGGGCGAACACATCAAACGCCTGGAAGTAACGGCGCGCATCCGGCACCTGGCCAAGGAAGTCCACTTGCCTGGCAATGCCCAGCTCGGCGGCCTGGGCCTTGAGCCTGGCTTCCAGGCGGCCCTGGCCAAGGATTGCCAGGCGGGCGCCGGCTGGCAGCCCCGGCAGCGCTTCGGCAAAGCCACGCAGCAGAGTGGCCTGGTCCTTGTCCGGGTGCAGGCGCCCGACGTTACCGACAATCCACGCCTGCGCATCCAGGCCGAGGGCCTGGCGGGCCTCGGCGCGTGGCACCAGGGCCGCTTGCAGGGCGTCGATGTCGATGCGGTTGTACAGGGTCTGGATACGCTCTGCCGGCCACTGTGGCAGACAGCGGCGCATGTCGTCGCGTACTGCGTCCGACACGCCCAGCAAGCTCAGGCGTTTGCTGAACAGGTTGGCGAAGATGCGTCGCCCCTTGCGCTCGTAGTCACCGAAAGCATGGTGCACGCCGATCACCGGCAAGCCGGTGCCCAGCAACGCCACGTAGATCGGCTTGAAGCGATGGGCAATGCAGAAGGCGAAATCGCGCTCGGCCGCAATCCGCCGCAATGCACGGATGGCGCCGAGTTTCAGGCCGCGCACGGCCTTGGAGCTGAATTCCAAGAACAGCACCTCGTCCGACGCGCAGCCAGCCGCGACCTGCGGGTCGGCGGCGCCGGTGAGGAATACGGTGGTCACCTGGTAGCCACGCCCCTGGAACAGGCTGGCGTACTGACGGGCGCAGTCCAGGAACGGCCCGTCATAGCCATGGCAAAATTGCAGGATGCGCGGTTCAGAGCGGCTGGTCATACAGGGCCGCGCCGTCCTTCACAACCAGGATGTCTTCCATGATCAGGTACTGCAGGTCCGAGCCGAAGAACATGTTCAGGGCGTCGGTCGGCGAGCAGATCATCGGTTCACCACGGCGGTTCAGCGAGGTGTTCAGCGACACGCCGTTGCCGGTCAGGTCTTCCAGCGCCTTCATCATGTCGTAGTAGCGCGGGTTGTACTCGCGCTTGAGCACCTGGGCACGCGAAGTGCCGTCCTCGTGGACCACTTCCGGCACGCGGGTCTTCCACTCTTCAGCCACTTCGAAGGTGAAGGTCATGAACGGCGCCGGATGGTCGACCTTGATCATTTGCGGGGCGACGGTGTCGAGCATCGACGGGCAGAAAGGTCTCCAGCGTTCGCGGAACTTGATCTGCTCGTTGATGCGGTCGGCCACGCCCGGCACGCTCGGGCAACCGATGATCGAACGGCCGCCCAGGGCACGGGGGCCGAACTCCATGCGCCCCTGGAACCAGGCCACCGGGTTGCCGTCGACCATGATTTTGGCGATGCGCTGCGGCATGTCGTCGAGCTTGCGCCACTTCGGCGCGTTCGGATGACGGGCGCAGGCAGCAATCACGTCTTCGTTGGAGTACGAAGGGCCGAGGTAGACGTGCTCCATCTTCTCGACCGGCACGCCACGGGCGTGGGAAACGTAGGCGGCAGCACCCACGGCGGTACCGGCGTCACCGGAAGCCGGCTGGACGAACAGCTCTTTCAGGTCTGGACGGGCGATGATCTTCTGGTTGAGCTTGACGTTCAGCGCGCAACCGCCGGCAAAGGCCAGCTTGCCGGTTTCACGCAGAACGTCGCCCAGGTAGTGGTCGATCATCTGCAGGGCGATTTTCTCGAACAGCGCCTGCATACTGGCCGCGTAATGGATGTACGGCTCGTCGGCAATGTCGCCTTCGCGCTTGGGGCCCAGCCATTCGATCAGCTTCGGCGAGAAGTAGAAGCCCTTGCCCTTCTCTTTATAGCGGCGCAGACCGATGACGTTGGCGTATTCGGTGTTGATCACCAGTTCGCCGTTTTCGAAGCTGGCCAGACGAGAGAAGTCGTACTTGCTGGCGTCACCATAGGGCGCCATGCCCATGACCTTGAACTCGCCATCGAGCATCTCGAAGCCGAGGAACTCGGTGATTGCACCGTACAGGCCGCCCAGCGAGTCCGGGTCGAAGAATTCCTTGATCTTGTGGATCTTGCCGTTTTCACCATAGCCAAAGAAGGTGGTGGCGTATTCGCCTTTACCATCGATGCCGAGAATTGCGGTTTTTTCCTTGAAGCCCGAGCAGTGGTAGGCACTGGAGGCGTGGGCCAGGTGGTGCTCGACCGGCTCGATCTTGACCTTTTTCGGGTCGAAGCCCAGTTGCTCCAGGCACCAGACGATCTTCTTGCGGTAGCGCTTGTAGCGACGGTTACCCATCAGGATGGCGTCAAGGGCGCGATCCGGGGCGTACCAGTAGCGCTTGGCATAGTGCCAGCGCGCCTTGCCGAACAGGCTGATCGGGGCGAACGGGATGGCTACCACGTCGACGTCGGATGGCTTGATGCCTGCCTGCTCCAGGCAGAACTTCGCCGACTCGTAGGGCATGCGGTTCTTCGCATGCTTGTCACGCACGAAGCGCTCTTCTTCGGCGGCGGCAATCAGTTTGCCGTCAATGTACAAGGCCGCGGAAGGGTCATGGCTAAGGGCGCCGGACAGGCCAAGAATCGTCAATGCCAAGGGATTAGCCTCTTCATTCGGTAGAAATGCGCCAGCGGCCTCTTGGGCGGGTGGCGGCTAAAGGGCGGGATTATAACGCAAAGCGCAGTACGCGCATGCCTCTGCGAGGGCTGCGCCCTCGATCGCGACACAAGGCCGCTCCCACAGGGATCGTGCGACCCTTGTGGGAGCGGCCTTGCGTCGCGAAAGGGCCGCACCGCGGCCCAAGGGATTTCAGCCACACCGCATGAGTTTCACGGGCCTGCGCTGTTCGCTTATTCAGCGATCAACCAGTCCATGCGGAAGCTGCCGGCGGTTTGCGCCAGCTCTTTGGCCAGCCAGGGCAGCAGCTCCTTGAGCTCTTCTTCCAAGCCCCACGGCGGATTGGCGATGGCCAGACCTGAGCCATTGAGCCCCTGCGGGCTGTCCTGGTGGTGCACATACAACTCGACCCGCAGCAGCTTCGGTGCACCGGTGCTGGTCAGGTCCTGGTAAAAGCGGGTCAGCGAGCGCTGGTCCTTGATCGGGTACCAGATTGCCGCGACGGTCTGGCGCATGCGGCCGATCGCTTCTTTCATGGCGGTAGTGCAGCGCTTGAGCTCATCAGCCTGTTCGAACGGCGGGTCGATCAGCATGATCGCGCGTTTTTCCTGAACCGGCAGCAAGGCCCGCGGCACATGCCAGCCTTCGCCCAGGTGCACGGTCACGCGCGGGTCTTTTTTCATGTTCTCCTTGAGCAGCGGCCCGTCTTCTGGGTGCTTCTCGTTGAGCAGGGCGCGGTCCTGCTGGCGCATCAGGCGGCGGGCCAGTTCAGGCGAGCCGGGGTAGTAGCGCAGCTCGCCATCGGCATTCAGGCGCTTGATGATGCGCAGGTAGTCATCGGCCACGGCCGGCAGGTCATCGCGATTCCACAGACGGGCGACACCTTCCAGGTACTCGCCGGTGCGGGTTGCCTGGTCACCCTGCAGATCGTACAGGCCGAGCCCTGCATGGGTATCGATGTAGGCGAACGGCTGTTCCTTGCGCGACATCAGGGCGATGAGGCGGGTCAGCACGATGTGCTTGAGGACGTCGGCGTGGTTGCCGGCGTGGAAGGCGTGACGATAGTTCATGGCAACTCCTGCGGGGGTGGCAAGTTTACCTTGCCTTGCAGGCGGAGTCAGGCCTGGCTGCTGATCGGCGGGGGCTTCTTCGCGGGTAAACCCGCTCCCACAGGGGTTGCACAGAACTCGAAGCCTGCGAGGTACCTGTGGGAGCGGGTTCACCCGCGAAGCAGGCGCCGCCGATTCAACCGGTGTTACTTGTCAGCGTGATAAGCCGCATCAGCAGTTTCGAAGCGCTTGACCATCGCCTGCGAAGGACTGCCCAGCTTGCTCACCACGATGATGGCGATGCTGGCGAACAGGAAGCCCGGGATGATTTCGTACAACCCGAGGGTGTCGAAGTTCTTCCACAGGATCACGGTCAGGGCGCCGACCACGATACCGGCCAGTGCGCCGTTACGGGTCATGCCTTTCCACAGTACCGAAATCAGCACCACCGGACCGAAAGCAGCACCGAAGCCGGCCCAGGCGTAAGCCACCAGGCCCAGCACGCGGTTTTCCGGGTTGGCAGCCATGGCGATGGCGATCAGGGCGACAGCCAGCACCATCAGGCGGCCGACCCACACCAACTCGATCTGCGAAGCGTTCTTGCGCAGGAAAGACTTGTAGAAGTCTTCGGTCAGGGCGCTGGAGCACACCAGCAGCTGGCAGCTCAAGGTGCTCATCACCGCAGCCAGGATGGCCGACAGCAGCACACCGGCGACCCACGGGTTGAACAGGATCTTGGCCAGCTCGATGAACACACGCTCGTGGTTCTCGGTGACCGGGCCCGCCAGTTCAGGGTGCGCAGAGAAGTAGGCGATGCCGAAGAAGCCCACCGCGCAGGTACCGCCCAGGCACAGGATCATCCAGGTCATGGAGATGCGGCGGGCATTGGCGATCGACTTCACCGAGTCGGCAGCCATGAAGCGCGCCAGGATGTGCGGCTGGCCGAAGTAGCCCAGACCCCAGCCCATCAGCGAGATGATGCCAATGAAGGTAGCACCCTTGAACATGTCGAAGTGGGCCGGGTTGACCGCATCGATGGCAGCGAAGGTGGTATCGAAACCGCCAGTGGAGATCAGCACGATCACCGGAGTGAGGATCAACGCGAAGATCATCAGCGACGCTTGCACGGTGTCGGTCCAGCTCACCGCCAGGAAACCACCGACGAAGGTGTAGGCGATGGTCGCCGCGGCGCCGGCCCACAGAGCGGTTTCGTACGACATGCCGAAGGTGCTCTCGAACAGGCGGGCACCGGCAACGATGCCGGAAGCGCAGTAGATGGTGAAGAACACCAGGATGACGATGGCCGAGATGATCCGCAGCAGGCCGCTATTGTCTTCGAAACGGCTGGAGAAGTAGTCCGGCAGGGTCAGCGCATCACCGTTGTGCTCGGTCTGCACGCGCAGACGGCCAGCGACGAACAGCCAGTTCAGGTACGCGCCGACGGTGAGGCCGATGGCAATCCAGGCTTCGGACAAGCCGGAGAAGTAGATGGCGCCCGGCAGGCCCATCAGCAGCCAGCCACTCATGTCGGAAGCGCCGGCGGAAAGCGCGGTGACCACACTACCCAGGCTGCGGCCGCCGAGGATGTAGTCGGAAAGGTTGTTGGTGGAGCGATAGGCGGCGAAGCCGATCAGCACCATTGCGGCGATATAGATCACGAAAGTGATCGTTAGTGGATTACCCATGCGTGTGCCCTGGCGTTTGTTTTTATGTCATGCACAACCGCAGCCATGGCGGTTGCACCCAGGCGGCGAATCGTATGCAACAACGCAAAGCGGGTGCAACCATTTTTCATTTGCAAGTTGCACCTGCTCGTGCATTTTCCGAAAAATCTGATTTTTTGCTCCTTTTGGGAGCAAAAAGCCCGCTTTCAAGAATAAAACGCACCAGAAACGACCCTTTTCAGAATATGGAAATGGCAGTCGGACGAGTTGCACCTTTTCTGTCAAAAATTCGGGTTGCACCTGGTTGCACCCGAATTGTCCTACAGCTACTCTTGGCGTCAGCTTAGGCCACAACCGTGGCAATAACGAGGATAAGAAATGGCGACGACCACCCTTGGGGTCAAACTCGATGACCCGACCCGTGAGCGACTCAAGGCAGCTGCGCAGTCGATTGACCGCACCCCGCACTGGTTGATCAAGCAAGCGATCTTCAATTACCTGGAGAAGCTCGAGGGTGGTGCCACCCTGACCGAACTCAACGGCCATGCCAGCAACCTGGCTGACGACGCCGGAGAGGTCCAGCCCGAACACAGCCACCAGTGCTTCCTCGAGTTCGCCGAGAGCATCCTGCCGCAGTCGGTACTGCGCTCGGCGATCACCGCCGCCTACCGCCGCCCCGAGCAGGAAGTGGTGCCGATGCTGCTGGAGCAGGCGCGCCTGAGTGCCCCGCTGGCCGAAGCGACCAACAAGATGGCCGCCGGCATCGCCGAAAAACTGCGTAACCAGAAGAGCGCTGGCGGTCGTGCCGGCATCGTCCAGGGCCTGCTGCAGGAGTTCTCGCTGTCGTCCCAGGAAGGCGTGGCACTGATGTGCCTGGCCGAAGCCTTGCTGCGCATCCCCGACAAAGGCACTCGTGATGCGCTGATCCGCGACAAGATCAGCACCGGCAACTGGCAGCCGCACCTGGGCAACAGCCCGTCGCTGTTCGTCAACGCCGCCACCTGGGGTCTGCTGCTGACCGGCAAGCTGGTGTCCACCCACAACGAATCCGGCCTCACCTCTTCGCTCACCCGCATTATCGGCAAGAGCGGCGAGCCGATGATCCGCAAGGGCGTCGACATGGCCATGCGCCTTATGGGCGAGCAGTTCGTTACTGGCGAAACCATCGCCGAAGCCCTGGCCAACGCCAGCCGCTTCGAGTCCAAGGGCTTCCGCTATTCCTACGACATGCTCGGCGAAGCCGCACTGACCGAACACGACGCACAGAAGTACCTGGCGTCCTACGAGCAGGCCATCCACTCGATTGGCAAGGCCTCCCATGGCCGTGGCATCTATGAAGGCCCGGGCATCTCGATCAAGCTGTCGGCGCTGCACCCGCGCTACAGCCGCGCCCAGTACGAGCGCGTGATGGAAGAACTGTACCCGCGCCTGCTGTCGCTGACCCTGCTAGCCAAGCAGTACGACATCGGCCTGAACATCGACGCCGAAGAGGCCGACCGCCTGGAGCTGTCGCTCGACCTGCTCGAGCGCCTGTGCTTCGAGCCTTCGCTGGCCGGCTGGAACGGTATCGGCTTCGTCATCCAGGCCTATCAGAAGCGCTGCCCATATGTGATCGACTATGTCATCGATCTGGCCAAGCGCAGCCGCCACCGCCTGATGATTCGCCTGGTGAAAGGCGCCTACTGGGACAGCGAAATCAAGCGCGCCCAGGTCGAAGGCCTGGAAGGCTACCCGGTCTACACCCGCAAGGTGTACACCGACGTGTCCTACGTCGCCTGCGCCCGCAAGCTGCTGGCAGTGCCAGAAGCCATCTACCCGCAGTTCGCCACCCACAACGCCCACACCTTGTCGGCCATCTACCACATTGCCGGTCAGAACTATTACCCGGGCCAGTACGAGTTCCAATGCCTGCACGGCATGGGCGAGCCGCTTTACGAGCAGGTGGTCGGCAAGATCTCCGAAGGCAAGCTGAACCGCCCGTGCCGCGTCTATGCACCGGTCGGCACCCACGAAACATTGTTGGCCTACCTGGTGCGTCGCCTGCTGGAAAACGGCGCTAACACCTCGTTCGTCAACCGCATCGCCGACCACTCGATCTCCATCCAGGAACTGGTCGCCGACCCGGTCGCCAGCATCGAGCGCATGGGCACCCAGGAAGGCAGCATAGGCCTGCCGCACCCACGTATCCCGCTGCCGCGTGAACTGTATGGCAGCGAGCGGGCCAACTCGGCCGGCATCGACATGGCCAACGAACACCGCCTGGCATCGCTGTCCTGCGCCATGCTGGCCACCGCCCACAACGACTGGAAAGCCGCGCCACTGCTGGCCTGCGCCGCCAGCGAGGGCGCAGTCGCACCGGTGCTGAACCCGGCGGACCACCGCGACGTGGTCGGCCATGTCCAGGAAGCCACTGTCGCCGACGTCGACAATGCCATCCAGTGCGCACTGAATGCAGCACCGATCTGGCAGGCCACCCCGCCGGCCGAGCGCGCCGCCATTCTGGAGCGCACCGCCGACCTGATGGAGGCCGAAATCCAGCCGCTGATGGGCCTGCTCATCCGCGAGGCCGGCAAGACCTTCGCCAACGCCGTCGCCGAAGTGCGTGAAGCCGTGGATTTCCTGCGCTATTACGCGGTGCAGGCACGCAACGATTTCAGCAACGACGCCCACCGCCCGCTGGGCCCTGTGGTGTGCATCAGCCCGTGGAACTTCCCGCTGGCGATCTTCACCGGTCAGGTGGCCGCAGCGCTCGCCGCCGGCAACCCGGTCCTGGCCAAGCCGGCCGAGCAGACCCCGCTGATCGCTGCGCAGGCCGTGCGCCTGCTGCTGGAAGCCGGCATCCCTGAAGGCGTGCTGCAACTGCTGCCAGGCCGCGGTGAAACCGTCGGTGCCGGCCTGGTGGGTGACGAGCGCGTCAAAGGCGTGATGTTCACCGGTTCCACCGAAGTGGCCCGCCTGCTGCAGCGCAATGTTGCCGGCCGCCTGGACAACCAGGGCCGCCCGATCCCGCTGATCGCCGAAACCGGTGGCCAGAACGCGATGATCGTCGATTCCTCGGCACTGACCGAGCAGGTGGTGATCGATGTGGTGTCCTCGGCCTTCGACAGCGCCGGTCAGCGTTGCTCGGCACTGCGCGTGCTGTGCCTGCAGGAAGACTCCGCCGACCGCGTGATCGAAATGCTCAAGGGCGCCATGGCCGAAAGCCGCCTGGGCTGCCCGGACCGCCTGGCCGTGGACATCGGCCCGGTGATCGACGCCGAAGCCAAGGCCGGCATCGAGAAGCATATCCAGGGCATGCGTGAGAAAGGCCGCTCGGTCTACCAGGTGGCGATTGCCGATGCTGCCGAGATCAAGCGCGGCACCTTCGTCATGCCGACCCTGATCGAGCTGGAAAGCTTCGACGAGCTCAAGCGTGAAATCTTCGGCCCGGTGCTGCACGTGGTGCGCTACAACCGCCGCAACCTGGACCAGTTGATCGAGCAGATCAACAACTCCGGCTACGGCCTGACTCTCGGCGTGCACACCCGCATCGACGAGACCATCGCCAAAGTGGTGGAAACTGCCAACGCCGGCAACATGTACGTCAACCGCAACATCGTCGGTGCGGTGGTAGGTGTGCAGCCGTTCGGTGGTGAAGGCCTGTCCGGCACCGGCCCGAAAGCCGGCGGCCCGCTGTACCTGTACCGCCTGCTGTCGACCCGCCCGGCCGACGCGATTGGCCGCCACTTCCAGCAGCAGGACGGTGAAGGCAAGCCTGACCGCGCCCTGCACGAACAGCTGATCAAGCCACTGCACGGCCTGAAGGCCTGGGCCGAGAGCAACCAGCTGGCCGACCTGGCCGCGCTGTGCAGCCAGTTCGCCAGCCAGTCGCAGAGCGGCATCGCCCGCCTGTTGCCAGGCCCGACCGGCGAGCGCAACAGCTACACCATCCTGCCACGCGAGCACGTGCTGTGCCTGGCCGACAACGAAGCCGACCTGCTGGCGCAGTTCGCCGCAGTACTGGCCGTTGGCAGCTCGGCGGTATGGGCTGACGGCGAGCCAGGCAAGGCCCTGCGTGCCCGCCTGCCGCGAGAGCTGCAGGCCAAGGTCAAGCTGGTGGCGGACTGGAACAAGGATGAAGTGGCGTTCGACGCCGTGATCCACCATGGCGACTCGGACCAGCTGCGCGGCGTGTGCCAGCAGGTGGCCAAGCGTGCCGGGGCGATCGTGGGTGTGCACGGGCTGTCCAGCGGCGACCACCAGATTGCGTTGGAGCGCTTGGTGATTGAGCGGGCGGTGAGTGTGAACACTGCTGCTGCCGGTGGTAATGCCAGCCTGATGACCATTGGCTGAGGCTGAGGGTTGTTAACGAAAAAAGGAGAGCTTCGGCTCTCCTTTTTTTATGGGGGTTGGGGTTGGGCTGACAGGTGTTCGCCACAACATTTTCTGCGCCTGTGGTATCGAGCGCCGCCCGCGCGGCGCTTCGCGGGGCAAGCCCGCTCCCACATTTGTTGCAACGTGCCAAACCTGTCAGGCCATAGTTACCCGCTTTGTTGGTCCGCCGATATCTCCATGTTGGCGTGGCTGCCGTCCAACATGTCTTTAGTCATGCGCCAAGGCTGACAACCATGGCCTCACAGGCATGGCCACGTTGCAACAAATGTGGGAGCGGCCTTGTGCCGCGAAGCGCCGCGCGGGCGGCGCTCGATACCACAGGCGCAGAAAATGTTGCGGCAAACACCTAGCGGCCTTCATTCAACCTGAAGCCAAACCCTCACTGCCTCATCCCCAACTCAGCATCATCCATCAGTGCCTTGGCCATCGCACTCAGGTAATGGGCAGCCCAGATCATCATCGGCTTCTCATCCATCAGCCCGGTAATGGTCAATTCACGGACATAACCCATCAACTCCGACGACTGCTCACGGGCGTCCCTGCACGGGATGCCAGGCTCGATGCGGAACAGCGGGTGAGTGCCGTTTTCACCCTGGTAGAAGGTGGTCTTGCCGGCGGTGAATTGGGTGTCTTCTGTTGTCATTGTTCAATCCCCTGATAATTCTCGAGTGCCTGGCCGGGCCTATTCGCGGGCGCGCCCGCTCCCACAGGATCACCACAGGCTTCATGACTTGCACCGTACCTCTGGGAGCGGGCATGCCCGCGAAAGGGCCGGTTCAGGCGACACATCAATAAGCCTCAGTGCGAAGTTCGCGACCTAGATTAGGATCTTCGAGTGAAACTGCGTTCAGGGGTGGATCAGGAACTATCTTCATCATTGGTATTTTTCTCGGTAAGGGCTATCACCACCTGCTGTCAAACAAGAGGGTGGCAGCTGTGCATGGGTTGACAGACCGGTAGAAAAATCCAAAAACCCGGCGCACACGAGGTGCCCCATACACAGCCGCCATAAAGGCGAAAGCCATGAGAATTTTCTGGTCGGCCTGTCAAAGCCGGTCACTGATTTGGCAGCGACCACCCGAGACTATGGCCCGATCCAGAGCACCGCAATGGCTAGGAAGGGGTTGGGAGTATGTTTGGGAAATGGACTACATGGAATAGGCGAAAACCTAAAAAACTGCCGGGGTGCTGACTGAAATGCGGTAGGGCTGGCAGGTTTCACCTCGCCCTTTGCAGCGCGCCTGTGTGACCGCTCGCCGCTCGGTCGCACAGATATAGAAGGAACCAAAGCAAGCACCCTTTAATGCCCTCGCTCATCCGGGCCTTCGCCAGAACCACCAAAGGCTTAGGATTTTAGCCCCTTCAGAAGCTGCGAAAAGGCTCAACCAAACCCACGTACTGGTATCTGGCAATAATAGAAACAAAGAAAACGACGGAACTATAAACAAGATACGAAATGGAAACTGAACGAAAGCCAGATAACGCCCTGATCTTCTCCCCATACAAAGTAATATGCTACTGGCAACAAGGGATACCTGGACAATCAGCCCCATCCACACCATGACCTCAAGCCCTCCCCCCCACTGCTCCATGTTTGCAAGAGCGGAATTGAGATCACTGACAAAGGGGGTCACACCTCTATTCAGGCTACTGACCACAACGAAAAAAATGTAAAAAGCATCCATACCACCCCAAAACAAACCGACCAAACGCGTTGACCTTATCAAACCGATGCTCCAGCTCATTTATCTTTCAACTCATATTCTTCATTTGCTATTATTGGTCGCCAATGCCATGAGGTTCCCGACACATCCCAGGCATCATCAGCCTCCACATAAATTTGCGTTACTTTACGTTCCATTCCATATCTGTGGATTGCGGAGGATGGCGAAAAATACTGTTCCTCTTCATCAAGCGGCACCCATTCCTGCGTAACTGTTCTCGTCGTATTCGCAAAATCTTTCCCTGACGACAAGAAGACACGCCCCTCATCTCCTCTTGATGTCAGGAAGTTCGCAACAAAGGCAGCACTCGAAGCAAGTTTATTAACACGTATAGATGTTATTTTCCATTTGCCCGGACCACTCATCGCAGAAACGGTGTTAATCAGAAAATCGCCATAATCTCTAATTATCCCGGTCGAAAAGAATGGATCTTCGACCCTACACAGGTCATCCGTTCGAACGTTCGTCCAGCGAGTGAGCTTTTCCATTGCCAATCCTCCATTCCGAGCACCGACGCTTACATTCACTAGCTCAAAAAATCTGTAGGACCACTTCTGATAACGTTGTGGGAAATTTCTCCATGTATCATGGAAAACAACATCTGTACGGATGCCAGACCGCAGGTCTCATTACTCTTTCTCAACCCATATCACCCAAACCTATTAACCTGTCCCCCACCCCACCACCCTCCTACACTCGCAGCATCCCGCCTCAGGACCGCGATCATGCCCGAGACCCTGCTCAGCCCCCGCAACCTCGCCTTCGAACTCTACGAAGTCCTCGACGCCGAGGCCCTGACCCAGCGCCCGCGCTTCGCCGAGCACAGCCGCGAAACCTTCGATGCAGCGCTATCAACTGCCCGCACCATCGCCGAAAAGTTCTTCGCCCCGCACAACCGCAAGGCCGACGAAAACGAGCCGCGCTACGTGGATGGCCGCGCCGAACTGATCCCCGAAGTGAAACCCGCCGTCGACGCCTTTCTCGAAGCCGGCTTCCTCAACGCCAACCGCGACTTCGAAGCCGGCGGCATGCAGCTGCCGAGCCTGGTCTCGCAGGCCTGCTTCGCCCACTTCCAGGCGGCCAACGCCGGCACCACGGCCTACCCGTTCCTGACCATGGGCGCGGCCAACCTGATCGAGAGCTTTGGCAGCGATGAACAGAAACGCCTGTATCTGCAGCCGATGATCGAAGGCCGCTACTTCGGCACCATGGCCCTGACCGAACCCCACGCTGGCTCGTCGCTGGCCGATATCCGCACCCGCGCTGAACCCGCCGGTGACGGAAGCTACCGGCTCAAGGGCAACAAGATTTTCATCTCCGGCGGTGATCACGAGTTGTCGGAAAACATCGTGCACATGGTGCTGGCCAAGCTGCCGGATGCTCCGCCCGGTGTGAAGGGCATCTCGCTGTTCATCGTTCCCAAGTATCTGGTCAGCGAAGATGGCAGCCGTGGCCCGCGCAACGATGTGCTGCTGGCCGGGTTGTTCCACAAGATGGGCTGGCGCGGTACCACCTCCACCGCGCTGAACTTCGGCGACAACGGCCGGTGCGTCGGCTACCTGGTCGGCCAGCCGCACCAGGGCCTGGCCTGCATGTTCCAGATGATGAACGAGGCACGCATCGGTGTCGGCATGGGCGCGGTGATGCTCGGCTACGCCGGCTACCTGTATTCGCTGGAATACGCCCGCCAGCGCCCGCAGGGCAGGCTGCCGGACAACAAGGACCCGCACAGCCCGGCAGTGCCGATCATCGAACACACTGATGTAAAACGCATGCTGCTGGCACAGAAGACCTACGTGGAAGGCGCCTTCGACCTGGGCCTGTATGCCGCGCGCCTGTTCGACGACACCCAGACTGCCAGCGACGACAGCGCCCGCAAGCAGGCGCAGGAGCTGCTCGACCTGCTGACCCCGATCGTCAAGTCCTGGCCCTCGGCCTTCTGCCTCAAGGCCAATGAACTGGCGATCCAGATCCTCGGCGGCCACGGCTACACCCGCGAATACCCGGTGGAGCAGTACTACCGCGACAACCGCCTGAACCCGATCCACGAGGGTACCGAGGGTATCCAGTCGCTCGACCTGCTCGGCCGCAAACTGGCGCAGAACAATGGTGCCGGCCTCAAACAGCTGATCCGCCTGATCGCCGCCACCGGCGAAAGCGCCAGCCACCACCCGAATCTCGACCCACTGCGCCAGCCGCTGGAGCAACTGGTCAACCGCCTGCAAGGTGTGACCCTGACCTTGCTTGGCGACCTGGCCGAAGGCAAGGTCGCCGGTACCCTGGCCAACTCCGCCCTGTACCTCAAGGCCTTCGGCCACTGCGTGATCGGCTGGCGCTGGCTGGAGCAGGCGATTCATGCCGAGCTTGGCCTGCTCAAGGGCAACCCTGCCGACCGCGACTTCTACCTCGGCAAGCTACAGGCCGCGCGTTATTTCCTGACCTGGGAAGTACCGGGCTGCCATAATGAGCTGGCATTGCTCGGGGCGCGCGACGACACCTGCCTCGCCATGCAAGAGGAGTGGTTCTAGACAGCACCTGTGAAGTGAATCACTGAGTACACTTGGCGGGCGATGCCGAGCTGCGGGGGTTGCGAGCAATAGCGATTCCTGCAGCGACTACCGCAATGCCCAGGTAGGCTGTCCAATGAATCGCGTCGCCGAACATCAACGCAGCCCATAACAATGTCACTGGCGGTTCCAGATAAACCAGCGCCGACACGCGGGTCGCGGTCAGCTTGGTCAGCAATATCCACAGGCTCAAATAGGCGATGAACGTTGAGAACAGTGTCAGCCAGGCGACAGCCACCCAGGCCTGGGTGCTGGCAGGCACTTCGATCAAGCCCAACGGCAAGCCTGTAGCGGTGAGCAACACCAGCGTCGCGGTCGATTGCAGAAACAGTGGCATCAGCAAACCGTCCTTGCTGTGGTCTGTCTCCAGAACCGATTGCCGTCGCTGGTAAAGCGTGGCGATGGACAGCGTGATGGCAGCGATCAGCGGCAGAGCGTACAGCCAGAATTCAAGCCGGGCTGTCGACAGGCTGTACTCACCCAGAATGACTACGCTGACGCCCGCAAACCCAAGCACAAGCCCCAGCCACTCCTGCCGGCCACTGCGTTCACCGTGGTCCCTGCTGCTCATCGATGCCGTGATCAATGGCTGCAAGGCGCAAATGATGGCAGCAATACCCGCCGGCAGGCCGCCGCGGATGGCGATGTAAACGCTGACCAGGTAGGCAAACTGGGCCAGAAAACCGATCACGGCGTTGTAACGTATCTGCGCCCACGACAGTACACGCAGTCGGTGCAAGACAAAGGGCAACAGGCAGATGCAGACCAGCAAAAAGCGCCGGAACAGCAGGTTTATTGCACCAGCGTCCTCCGTGCCCAGCCGGGCGCCAATGAAGCCCGAACTCCAGGAAAGGACAAAAATGACTTGCAGCAGGATCAGGTATGGCGCACTGCTTGGCATATTCACGCCCCTATGTGATGCAATTCCTCGAACGTAATCGGCTGGATGCCTATACGTGCGTATTGTCGAGCAGCTGATCGGTGCAGGGCCCAGCGCAACCCCAACCAGTTGGGGATGGTCGCGGGAATGCCGTCGTCGGAGGCTAGGTGCCAGAAGCGGTTGGAGTCGTCACCGAAGTAAGGGCAATGGAAGGACAACACCAGTGACATGCGCCGCCCGCTGAGCACCGGGCGAACGCCGTGGAACAGGCGGCTGCCATAGATGAACAAGGCATCGCCGGGCTCGTCCAGGCGTGCGGTTTCGAAGGTGCGGTAATCCAGAGCATCAAAGGTATCGACAGTACCGTTGTGGAACAGGAACTCGCCACCGCTGTAATCGGCCGGCCCCGACAGCACGATGTTCAGCACATAATTGGTGCCGTCCGTATGCCAAATACCCAGTTGCTGCTGTTGCTCGACAGGCTTGGGGTAGTAGTAGTTGATCTGCGAGCGGGCATTGAGCATGGGGTAAGGCACGAGCGGCACGCCAGCGATGCGCGAGATGGCCAGCAGGAATGAGCGACTGCACATCATGTCGTTGATGAACGACGACAGCCCCGTCACCCCTCGTGTGCGCCGGGAAATGATCCAGTCGCTGTCGCCCGCCCCTTCCTCCAGGCGGGCGCAGATGTCTTGCAAGGCCGCGACGCCCTCGAGCGTGAACAACCGATGGACGACAGCGACCCCCGTGATGGCATCTACCGCAACTTTCGAGTGTGGGCTTTGGCTATAACCCAGTTCCCCCAGCGTTCGGGTGTCCGTGACGGTGGGCCCTTGTCGTCGAAGCAGATCATCCCGCCAGGCAACCTGCTCGCCCAGGCAGATCGACGAAGCTCGCGGCGTGCGCTTCAACGTTGACTTGAGCGCCAGCTTCACGCGGCCTACGCCGCGCTCGAACAGGGATAAGGTGTTGGAGTGGTTCATGATGCGTCTGTCCCTGTGGAGCCGCTACTGAAGGTACTCGCGACTTGATAGCGCACCGAGCCGTCCCCGCTGGCGGATTCCTGGGAGACTTCAGCGACCTGAAAACAATCCCTCACTGCTTCATCCCCAACTCAGCATCATCCATCAGCGCTTTGGCCATCGCACCCAGATAATGTGCAGCCCAGATCATCATCGGTTTCTCGTCCATCAGCCCGGTGATGGTCAATTCGCGCACATAGCCCATCAACTCCGAAGACTGCTCGCGGGCGTCCCTACATGGGATGCCCGCCTCGATACGGAACAATGGATGGGTGCCGTTCTCACCCTGCTAGAAGGTGGTCTTGCCAACGGTGAACTGGGTGTCTTCTGTTGTCATTGTTCAATCCCCTGATAATTCTCAATTGCCTGGGTGGGCCCTTTCGCGGCGGTTCGACGCCTCGACAAGCCCGCTCCAAAGGCCACTGCAGGCCATGGCATGTGATGACCGTTGTAGGAGCGGGTTTACCCGCGAAGAGGCCCACCCAGACAACACATCACTCAAACCTCAGTGCAAAGTCCGAAACTCATTAGGCATCTGCACCTGAATCAATGCCGACTCCTGCATGACCTGATGCTCATTCGTATCATTCCATTGCACTTCCGAGTGACAACCGTGCTGCAACCACACAGTAAGAGGGGGTATAAAGCCTGTACAGTTGATTAAATCGAAGCGCTGGTTCGATCCGGCTAAATCAGGTGGTTCAATGGGGAAAGGCCTCGACATCAACGTACTCAGAACCTTCCAGGCAGTAGCCCGGCTGGGCCGCTTCAAGGATGCCGCCGACTATGTCCATCGCAGCCCGTCGGCGGTGACGACGCAAATACAGAAGCTGGAGGAACAGATCGGGCAACAGCTGTTTGCTCGCAGCAACCAGTCCGTAGAACTGACCCCGGCGGGTCGACACCTGCTGGTTGAGGCGACACGTTTTCTGATGGCCCATGACAGGCTGCTGGCTACGTTGTCGCCCCAGCAGATGACCGGCAAGGTCCGCCTTGGGGTACCAGACGGATATGCAGCCAGCCTCATGAGCGATTTCCTGCCAGTTTTCGTAGCCAGTAATCCGAAGCTGGAACTGGAGGCCATAGCGCGGTCCAGCGCAGAGCTCGTCGACCTTTTTGCACGACAGCGCCTGGACTTGGCAGTGGCGGTCAGCAGCGAAGTATGGGAACAAGGGGAGTGGCTTCGCTCGACCAGGCCTCGTTGGGCCGCAGCCCCAGGGTTCCACCACGACCCTGACCTTCCTTTGCCACTGGCCCTGCAGTTGAAGGGCTGCCCGTACCGAGAGGCGGCATTGCAGGCATTGAAGACGCATGGCATTGCGTACCGCATCCTGCTGGAAAGCGCCAACTGGCATGCGGTACTAGCCTGCATGAGGAGCGGCCTGGCAGTCGGTATTGTCGAGGGGCTGGACAGTGGTGATACATCACTTGCGTACGTGGAAGGCATGGGCTTCCCCGCGCTCGCCGAGCATCACGTCTACCTGCTCACGGACACCACTCACCATGTTGCGTCGCATCTGAACGAAATGTTGAAGGCCACCATCCGCAAGGATGGACCTGCAACACCGGGCCCTTGCTGACCGCACTTTATTTCCTGACCTGGGAAGTACCTGGCTGCCATAATGAGCTGGCATTGCTCGAGGCGCGCGACGACACTTGCCTCACCATGCAGGACGAGTGGTTCTAAGGGGGAGCCACCGTGTACACGGAGGCTTCCACATGTTCGATACCAGCGCCCTGCTGCGCCAGCGCTTTGCCGCGCTGCGCAGTACGGCCGAGTTGTTTTCCCTGCGCCATGTGAAACAGTCGCACCAGGCGCTGTCGGTTCGCCGCAACGTCGCGGAACCACCCTTCTTCAGCCAGGACGAGGGCGCCATGCTCACCGTGCGGGTGAATGGCGTGGAAGCCTATGCCGCCACCGCCGACCTGTCCCAGGCCGGCCTGCAGCGTGCCCTGGAGCACGCCGAGGCACTGGCCCGGCAGATCGCCCGGTACAACCTGCTGGACCTGCGCGAGCAACCGGTGACCAGCGCACGCCACGACCACATTTCGCCCAACTTCGACCAACCCGTGCCCAACCTCGCCGACTGCCTTGGCCTGCTCGCTGCCGAATCGGCCAGCGTGCCCAAGGACAGCCGCCTTGTGGACTGGCAGGCCAGCCTGGGCCTGAGCCTGGTCGAGCAGACCTACCTGAACTCGGCCGGCGCCGAGCTGCGCCACGCCCAGCGCTTCCTGTTCCCGGGCCTGGGCGTGACCGCCAGCGATGGGCAGGACAGCCAGAGCCGAAGCCTGGGCCGCGACAACTTCGGCCAGCAGGGCGGCTTCGAGATCATCGAGCGCTGCGGCCTGGTCGGCGCTGCCCGCCGAGTGGCTGACGAGGCGCTGCAGCTGCTGCTGGCGCCGAACACCCCCAGCGGCCCGCGCGACCTGCTGTTGATGCCGGACCAGATGATGCTGCAGATTCACGAATCCATCGGCCACCCGCTGGAGATGGACCGCATTCTCGGCGACGAGCGCAACTACGCCGGCACCAGCTTC
>PJTY01000314.1_pt1 | contig 27905 bp, 17 predicted proteins | sample 1512121 | NCBI WGS metagenome assembly PJTY01 (sample SAMN08177680, study PRJNA422409) | Soil metagenome, whole genome shotgun sequencing project. | isolation source: Soil enriched (2) on filter paper: alkali lignin treatment | place: USA: Madison | collected 2015-01-15 | reverse complement strand
TGAGCTTGCCGCGGAAGTCCTGGTTCGGCGTGCCGGCCTTCTTCGCGACCAGCACGTCGGCAAGGCCCTCGCCCGCGGAGCCGGTCAGGAAGGCAGCGACGAAAGCGTCGGACTGGTTGATTTCCGGGTTCACCCAGAGCGCGCGGCCCGAAATGAACACCGAGACGACCGGAATGCCCTGCGCCTTCAGCGCCTTCAACTGTGCCAGCGCCTGCTTGTCGCCCGGCTGGAATTCCAGCGTCGAGATATCGCCGACCATCTCGGCGTAGGGCGTCTCGCCGAAGACGACGACAGCGACGTCCGGCTTCCGCCCCGTGACCTTGCCGTCGGCGCTCAGCGTGGCGGTGCCGCCCGCCGCCTCGATCGCGGTCTTGAGGCCGCCCCAGATCGAGGTGGCGCCGGGGAAGTCGGCATTGGTATTGCCGGTGCCCTGCCACGACAGCGTCCAGCCGCCGGTTTGCATGCCGATGTCGTCGGCATGGGTGCCGGTGACGAGCACCTTCTGACCGGGCCTGATCGGCAGCAGCGCGCCGTTGTTCTTGAGCAGCACCAGCGATTCCGCCGCCGCCTGACGCGCCACCGCGCGGTGTTCGGGAGTGCCGAGTTCGGTGCGGTGCTCATAAGGCCGCGCCGGATCGAACAGGCCCAGCTTGAACTTCACGCGCAGGATGCGGCGCACCGCATCGTCCACGCGTGCCATCGGGATCGTGCCGTCTTGAGCCTGCTTCAGCGTGTTGTTGAACAGCTCCTTCCAGTCGTTCGGCACCATTGCCATGTCTAGACCGGCGTTGAAGGTTGCCGCGCAATTGCCGTTGGTGCAGCCGGGGATCTGGCCATGCGCGTTCCAGTCGCCCACGGTGAAGCCCTCGAAGCCGAGGCGGCCCTTCAGTACATCGGTCAGCAGCGACTTGTTGCCGTGGTTCTTGACGCCATTCCACGAGGAGAAGCTGGCCATGACCGTCATCGCCCCGGCATCGATGCCGCTGACGTAACCGGGAACGTGAAGCTCGATCAGGTCCTTTTCGGGGACTTGCGCGTCGCCCTGATCGATGCCGCCATGGGTACCGCCGTCAGCCAGGAAATGCTTGATCGAGGCGGCGACGTTGCCGTTCTGGATGCGGCTCTTGCCCGGTGCGCCCTGAAGCCCGCGCACCATCGCGGCGGAATATTCGCGGGTGATCTCGGGACGTTCCGAATAGCCTTCGTAGGCGCGGCCCCAGCGATCATCCTGCGCCACAGTGACGGTGGGACCGAAAGCCCAGTCGAAGCCGGAGGCGGCGCTTTCGGCAGCGGTGACTTGCCCGATCTTCTCCATCAACGCCGGATCGCGCATCGCGCCAAGGCCGACGTTGTGCGGGAAGATCGTGGCGCCGAAGACGTTGGAATTGCCGTGGACCGAGTCCATGCCGAAGATCACCGGGATCGGCACGTGGCCGGGACGCTTCTCGATCGAGACCTGGCGGAAGGCTTCGGCGGTGGCGATCCAGTCGCTCGCGGGGCCGCGATCGTTGCCCGAAAGCGGCGGATCGTTGCCGCCGCCGAGGATCGAGCCGACCGGATATTCGCGCAGTTCTTCCGGCTTCATCGACGCGATGCTGGGCTGGATCATCTGCCCGACTTTTTCACGCAGCGACATCTGCGCCATCAGCTTGGTGATTTTCGCCTCGGTCTCCGGATCGACGAGGCCGACGCTCTTGGCCTTGGGCCAGAGGTCTGGATGGGTCGTGGCGGCATCCGGTAACGGCGCATCGGCGGCAGCGGGCGCAAAAGGTATTGCAGCACAGGACAGGGCGAGAAGGGAAAGCGTCAGTCGCATCGGTTTCCTAAGCGGAGTTTAGCGTGAATTGAGGGGCAGCATTCTGCGTAGCAGGCGCTGCACAAGTCTCGGCGATGAAGTGTTCGTGAGTGCCCGCGAGCGAAACGGCGCGGGCCACCGCAGCGCGCATCTGCTCGAACGTACCGCCCAGTTCCTCAGACGTGAACTGGTCGGCCAGCGGGTCGTAGCGAGAGGGCCAGATCTCGAACCCGGCGAACATCGACAGCCAGCTCGGCGACTGGAACGAATCCCACTCGAAGCGCGGCAGCTTGCCCGCGCCCTTATAGGCCCGGATGCGCTGCGCCAGCGTCTCGGGCAGGTCGAGCGCGCGGCATTCCTGCCACATCGTCTCCTCGCGTTGGCCGCCCCAATAGTGCAGCAACAGAAAGTCACGGATGCGCGCATACTCGAGCGCAGTGATGCGGTTGAACTCGTCTGCCAGCGAGGGATCGAAATCGCGGTCCGGGAAATGCGCGAGCAGGCGTTCGATGCCGCTCTGGATCAGCACGATCGAGGTTGATTCCAGCGGTTCGAGGAAACCTGCCGCGAGGCCGAGCGCGACGCAGTTCTTCTCCCAAACTTTCGTTCGATGGCCGGTGCGGAAGCGCAGCATGTTGGGCTCGGCCAGCGCTTCGCCTTCAAGGCTGGCGATCAGCGTGGCGGTTGCCTCGTCGTCGGAGATGTGGCGGCTGGAATAGACGTAACCGTTGCCGACGCGGTGCTGAAGCGGAATGCGCCATTGCCAGCCCGCCGTTCGCGCGGTGCTGCGGGTATAGGGCGTGAGATCGTCGCCATGCGTGCAGGGCATCGCCACCGCGCGGTCGCAGGGCAGCAGGTGCGTCCAGTCCTCGTAAGGGACCTCCAGCGTCTGGCCCAGCAGCAGGCTGCGGAAGCCGGAGCAATCGACGAACAGGTCGGCCTCCAGCTTGCGTCCATCGGTCAGCGTGACCGAGGCGATACGCCCGTTCTCGGCGTCGCGAGTGGCGCCGGAAATCGTGCCTTCGAGGTGGCGAACGCCCAGCAGGTCGTGTGCGCGCTGCGCGAGAAAGCGGGCAAACAGGCCCGCGTCGAAATGGATCGCCCAGTCGAACACGCCAAGATCGTTGACCGGTTGTTCGGACGGCAGCAGCATCAGGTTCCGCATCGCCGCCTGCGTGGGCAGGCAATAGTCGGACAGCGGCGTCTGATCTCCCGCCATGCGGCGCTTCAGCCAATACTGGTGGAACGGCACCGAGAAGGCATCGACGCCGTAGCGGCCGAAGGGATGGAAAAAGCTGGTGCCCGGCACTCGCCAGTCGCGAAACTCGATGCCCAGCTTCACGGTGCCTTGCGAGGCCTGCATGACTTCGGCCTCGGTCACGCCGATCGCCTTGAAGTAGTCGCGGATCGCGGGAACGGTTGCCTCGCCCACGCCGACGGTGCGGATGTCGGGGCTTTCGACCAGGGTGATTGCGATGGGAAGGCGGCACAGGCGCGTCGCCAGAAGATTGGCTGCCATCCATCCGGCAGTGCCGCCGCCGACGATCAGGATGGAACGGATCGAATTCTCTACCATGTTCTAGCCCCCGGAGATCGGTCTACCCCATGAGAAGGGAAAAAGGATCCCCCCCGCCCGGAGGAGGTGGGCGGGGGAGAAAGGGGGGAGATCAGAACTTGACGCGCGCGCCCATGGTGAAGCGGCGTTCGAAGATATTGTTGTAGGCCTTCTGGTCCTTCCAGGTGAGATAGTACTTCTCGTACTCGCCCGTCAGATTGGAGCCTTGTCCGTAGATCGTGACGTTCGGCGTCACGTCGTAGCTGACCGAGGCATCGACGTAGTTGGTCGGCGCCTGATAGAGTTCCAGCCCCTTGATGCCGCCGAAGTTCGACTGCACCGCGCGCTTCGAGCGGAAGTTCCATGCCACGCGGGCCTGGAAGCGCGAGTCCTGGTAGAATACGGCGGCGTTGGTCTGGATCTTCGAGTTGTCCTGGAAGGGTATCTTGCCCCCCGCCAGGTCCTTGTCGCCGGTGCTGGAGGGCGAGAAGGTGAAGTTCGTGTCGATCCCGAAGTTCGACAGGAAGCCCGGCATGAAGCCAAGATCGGTGAACGAGAGCTTCGCACCGGCCTCGATGCCCTTCAGCGAGCCGCCCGAACCCTGAACCGGCGTGCTGATGGAGACGGTGCGATTGCGCACCACGCCGTCGTTGTCGGGCAGGTCGGAGCGGACTACGTTGCCGCTCTGGATGAAGCTGTCCACTGTGATGTAGAACGCGCCGAGGCTCAGCAGGCTGCCGCGTCCAAGGTAGTATTCCAGCGAGCCTTCCACATTGGTGGCGCGCCAGGGATCGAGGTCCGGGTTACCGTTCTGGCTGCCCCCGGTGACGCGGAAGACCGGGGTTCCGGGAACGCTGGTGTCGATCGCGTAAGTGGGGTTCAGACCACCGCCCCACTGGTTGAGGTCGAGCAGCGTCATCGTCTTGGCGAAGGCGAAGCGGAACTTCAGGTTCTGCGCGAGGTCGAAGGCGACGTTGAACGCGGGCAGGATATCGGTGAAGTCGCGCTTGGTGTTGACCGAGCCGGCCAGTTCATTGGCAAGACCATAGGGCTGCGGGCTGCCGGTCACGTACTGGGTGATGTCCAGTTTGGTATTGATGACCTTGACGCCCGCATTGCCCGAGAAGGGCACGCCGAAGAAATCGCCGTGGAAGTCGGTCTGGACATAGCCGGAGATTTGCTTGACGCCGACGTTGAACGAGGCGCCGGGGTTCATGACCTCGACATTGCCGGGGTAAAACTCGTTCTGGAAGGCGAGCGCGTTGTCCATCGCCTTGGGATCGAGCACGTACATATTGGGCACGCCCGCGACGCCGGGGTTGAACAGCTTCACGCGGCCGCCAAGGGTCGGGTCGTTGGCGAGGCGGGTGAGGCCTGCCGTGTAGTAGCCCGAGGCATCCCCCGCGCTGCACGAGCTGTCGCTCATGGGCACGTCGAAGGCCTTCCACTTGACGAGGCAGCCGTTCGGATCGCTGGCTTGCCCGGCGTAGAGCGGGGCGGCACGGTCGAATTCGTAGTCGTTGATCGAGCGTTCGGAATAGCGGCCGCCGAAGCTCACCGTCAGTTCGGGCGAGAACTCGTAGGAGCCATCTGCACGCACGACCTTGAGGTCGCCCTTGCGGCGGTAATTGCCTTCCGAAGACATCGTCTTGAGTGCGTAGTTACTGATGTCGCCAAGATTGTCGAGCAGCTGCGACGGCAGGGTGAAGACCGGTTTGTTGCCGGTATAGTCGACCACGGCGGGCAGCGAGTTCAGACCGGCGATCGTGTTGACCGTGTAGCCGTTCGGATTGAATACGCGGTCGCCGCCCGGATAGTGGCCGATGCCGCCCGGCTGCCACTGCTGGCCGTCTGACATGCTGAACTGGAGGTAGCTCTGGTCGTAGTACTGGTGGGCCTTGCCGTAGATCCCGCGCAGGGTTCCCTTGAACGGGCCGCCGTTGTCGAACTTCAGTTCGAGATTGTAGTTCTGGGACTGCGACTTGTAGCGATCCGTCTGCGAATAGGAATCGAAGTTGCCGAGATCGTAGTTGTAAATCTGCGTGGTGTTGATGTTGTAGGTGCGCCCGTCGTTGCCGACGTAAGTGGCCCCGGTATCGCGCGATTGGCCGGGTACGAATTCCGCGGCCTGCCAGTTCACGTCCTGCATCTGGAAGCCGGCGGTGCGGGCGTGCTCGTTCTGGCGGGTGAAGAAGGCGTCGCCGGTCAGTGTCAGGGCGTCGCTGATCATCCACTGCGCCGAGCCGTTGATGCCCAGGCGCTGGCGCTGGTTGACCTTGTTCCAGCCGGTGAAGCCCTGCGGCACAATGAAGGCGTCGTTGGAATTGCCGTTGCCGTTGACGTCCACACCGCCCGCGACCGCCGTGCCGCGCGGGCGATTGGCTGGCGAGAAGCCGCCGGTCGAGGTGGCGTCGAGCGTGCCTTCATTGTGCAACGCCGCGCCGTAGCCTTCCTGGATCCCGTTATGCGAGTTCGACAGGCGCACGTCGGAATAGGCGGCCGAGACCATCACCCCGAAGCGGTCGTTATGCCAGGAGAGCAGGCCGTTGAAGTTCGGGTCGAACTTGTGCTTGGTCTTGTCGCCGTACGCGCCCTCCGCCGCGACGGCGACGGTCACGCCGTCCTTCAGGTCGAAAGGACGGCGCGTGCGCAAGTTGACGGTGCCGGTGATGCCCGCGTTGAGCGAATCCGCCGTGGCGGACTTGATGACGTCGGCGCCTGCGAAGAGCTGCGAGGGGATGTCGTTGAAGTTCGGCTGGATCGTCGTGATCGACTGCGCGCCGAGGTAGGCTTCGCCGTTGAGCAGGGTGGTCACCTGCGGCAGGCCGCGAATGTTGATCGTCGAGCCTTCGCCGGCGCTGCGCAGGATCTGCACGCCGGGAATGCGCTGGAGCGAGTCCGAGATAGTGACGTCGGGCAGCTTGCCGATATCCTCGGCCGAAATGGAGTCGACCACCGAGGTCGCGTTGCGCTTGATGTTGACCGCGCGCTCCTGCGAGGCACGAATGCCGGTGACGATAATGTCCTCGGCGCTCGGGGCGGCTGACGGCGCGGCTTCCTGTGCCCAGGCGCCGTGCGACGACCCCAGTGCCAGAACCGAAGTGGCGACCATGAGAACACCACGACGCACGCAACTATGCTGCTTCATTCCCCTCAACTCCTCTCTTCACGCGAAACGCGTGCCTCACTTTGTCGGAGAGGGGATAAACCCGCGGTCATCTTGCCGCTTTTCCTCTCCTGGTCCGAGTATTCTTTGTGACTCGTGTTGCGCTACACATCCGCCCAATGAAGAAGACCGTCAACTTAAATTTTTTCTTTTTTGTTAGTTCGGCGGCCAAAGCGGAGGTAATCGTCCCGGTCATGAAAAGAGAGGATCGCAGCGTCGCTACCCCTGATTCGGCAGAAGTCCGCGCCAAGCGGTTGGCCATTTCGCTTTCCGGCACCAATCTGGCGCGTGCTAGCGACTACAACCAACGCATCGTGCTCCAGGCCATTCGCCTGAGCGGTGAAACGACCCGTATCGAGCTGGCCCGGCAGACCGGCCTGACCGCACCGACGATCGCGAACATCACCTCGCGGCTCGACGAGATGGGGCTGATCGCGCACCTCGGCCGCAAGCACGGAGGGCGGGGGCAACCGGCGCTGCGCTTGGCCGTGAATCCGGACGGCGCCTTCGCGATCGGTCTCAACGTCGACCGCGATCACATCACTCTGGTCGCGCTGGACCTGGCCGGGGAAGTCCGTAGCCGTGTCACCCGCGAGGTCCGCTTCGCGCTGCCTTCCGATGTCGTGGCCATCGTCGGCGAGGAACTGGACGGGCTGCTGGCCGCAGGTGGAGTGGATCGCGCGCGGGTATTGGGGATTGGCCTCGCCCGCCCGGACGACCTTGGCGGGATCGTGCTTCCCAACAAGCCGGAAGGCTACGAAAGCTGGTCCAAGGTCGATTTCGCCAGCCTTCTCAAGGAAATCCTGCCCTGGCCCGTCCACGTCGACAATGACGCGGCGGCTGCTGCACTCGGCGAGGCGCAGGGGGTGAGCGGCCATGAAAGGCCAAGCTTCTTCTACCTGCTCATTAGCGCAGGCCTTGGCGGCGGGCCGGTGATCGATGGGAGCTATTACCGGGGTGCCCGGATGCGCAGCGGCGAGATCGGCCTGATGCCGGACGTCGGCGCGGCCGATCCCGGTGCCGTTGTGCAGGACACGGTTTCGCTTTCGGCAATCGAGGAAAGGCTTGCGCAAGTCGGGCGCAAACTCGATGTGCTGGAGGACCTCCTCGCGCTCGATCCGGTGATGGCGACGACGGTAGATCAATGGATCGCCGATGCCACCCGCGCGTTGACAGTGCCGCTGGTGGCGGCGTCATGCCTGCTCGATCCCGATGCCATCGTCATCGGCGGCCGATTGCCCGCGCCGTTGATCGAGCGTCTGTGCGCCCGGCTGGATGCGGCGCTGGCGGAAGTCTCGATGCCCAATCGCGTTCCGGTCCATCCGGCCCAGATGGCGGCGGAAGCTCCGGCGATCGGCGCAGCGATCCTGCCGTTCCTCGACCAGCTCCTGCCCTCAGATGCGATCCTCATGCAGGCCGGCCGATCGGAGGCAAATTAAAAAAAGAAATTGTCTTATTCGCAAGACCTGCCAGAATGCGCCGACATCTTGAGGCGTCGGGGCAATTCGTGCCCGGTGAAGGCGCAGTCTTACCGGAGAGGGCAATGGCGGGTATCGCGCCGATGCGGCGAGTGGCCGCATGACCATGCGGATTGGAATCGATTTCGGCGGCACAAAGATCGAAGCGGCGGCGCTGGCCGCCGACGGAACTGTGCTGCATCGCCGCCGGACGCCGACGCCGGGCACTTATGACGCGGCTTTGACGACGCTTTGCGAACTCGTTGCCGGGGTGGAAGGCGAACTCGGCCTGCGTGGGACGATCGGGATCGGCACGCCCGGCTCTGCGGCGCGCGGTTCGGGCCTTATGCGCAACGCCAATTCGGCCTATCTCAACGGTCGCCCCTTCCAGCGCGACCTTGAAACCGCACTCGGTCGGCCGATCCGGCTGGCCAACGATGCCAACTGCTTTGCGCTGTCGGAAGCGATCGACGGTGCGGCAGCGGGCAAGGCCGCCGTGTTCGGGCTCATCATCGGCACGGGCTGCGGCGGCGGCATCGTGCTGGACCAGCATGTCGTCGGCGGAGCGCACGGTTTGGCAGGGGAACTCGGTCACATGCCGCTTCCCGATCCCCAGCCGGATGAATTGCCCGCTCCGGCCTGCTGGTGCGGTCTCAGCGGATGTTTCGAATCCTGGGTTTCTGGCACCGGCTTCCGCCGTTCCTTCGCAGCGGCAACCGGCCGCGACCTTGGTGCCCCGGCAATCGTCGCAGCGGCGGCAGAGGGCGACCCGCATGGGCTCGCGGCGCTGGAGCGTTACCGCGACCGACTGGCTCGCGGACTGGCCGTGGTCGCCAACCTTCTCGATCCCGATGCGATCGTGCTAGGCGGCGGCATGTCGAACGTGGAGGCGATCTACGAAGGACTGGCCGAGGCGATACGGGCGCGAACTTTCTCCGGCGCCTGGACCGGCGAAGTCGTGCGCGCCCGCTGGGGCGACAGTTCGGGCGTTCGCGGGGCGGCCCTGCTCTGGGATCTGGAAGAGGTCGTTCCCGCGCTCTGATCAGGGAGCGGAGCGCAGGGCGCAGGTCTTGCGGGACAGGTCTTTCACCTGCCGAATTCCGCTCTCAGAGAACTCCAGCGTGATGCCTTCCTGCCCGAAGCGCGGCCACGGAGCGAGACCGGCGTCTTCCGGTTTTCCGGTACTTGCGAACGCCGCCCAATAAGCGGCGAGCGGGGCAAGTGGCCCCGTTTCGCTGCCCTCCTCGCCGAGGACGTAGCGGATTTCGGAGCCGTGCGTGACCGGCACGCCGTCTGATCCCTCGATGCTGAATTGATAGTGCCATGTCTGGCCGCCGCTGCGTGTCCGCGCCGCTGCGACGTGGAGGGCTGGACAGCGGAAAGTCAGGTCGTTTGCAAGGCGCAGGTCGAGATCGGCGGGCGGCGTACCGCCGGGGGCAAGGCCGTAGGCTTTCAGCGCTTCCGGCGCATTCGCACCGAACCCCTGCGCGATCGCCCGCTCCGGAGAACCGTGAAGACCGAGTTCGTACAGATTGTTGCCGAGTATCAGCGGAATGTCGCTGCCCATGCCGCGCGCGAGCGAGGCTTCCGGCGTTTCCGTCAGCACTTCGCCGTCGACCACGGCCTGAAGCCAGATGAAGCTGTCGTCGTCCAGCGCGGGAACGTCCGCAGCTTCGCTTGCCGCAATGAGTGCCTGCGCCGAAATGGCCCGCAGTTGCCGGGCCGAAGCCTGGGGCGGTGCCCCGGCGGCCACCGCGATCGTCTCGCCCAGCGCCTCGTTCTCCGCGAGCATTCGCGGGGGAAGGCCGAAGCTGGGGGTTCCGCTTTCGGCAATGGCCCGGGCGAATAGTCCCGTGGCGCCGGGCGAGAGCATTTGCAGGCCGACGTCCTGCGCCCCGGCGGACTCTCCGAAGATCGTGACTCTGGTCGGATCGCCGCCGAAACGCGCGATATTGGCGCGGACCCAACGCAGCGCGGCCTGCTGGTCCATCAGGCCATAGTTGCCGGAATGCGCACCGAGCGCCGGATGCGAGAGAAAGCCAAGTGCGGAAAGCCGATATTGCAGGCTGACCAGCACTATCCCACGCTTGACGATCGGGGACGTTATCGTGCCCGCGCCGCTGCCTCCGCGATTGCCGCCGCCGTGTATCCAGACCATGACCGGCAGCGGCTTTTCCGGCTTCAGCGAAGGTGTGGCGACTTCCAGATAGAGGCAGTCTTCGGACTGGTTTGCCGCCGCATCATGGTTCCAGCCATAGTCGATCTGCATGCAGGCGGGGCCGGAACGTGTGGCCTCGCGCACCCCATGCCAAGGCGTTACCGTCTGCGGAGGCCGCCAGCGCAGATCGCCTATGGGCGGTGCGGCGAAGGGAATTCCGCGAAACAGACTGGGCCCGTCGCCTCGTGTTTCCCCCCGGACGGTGCCGCTTTCGGTTTCGATCACCGGAGCGGCGACGCTCCCGCCCGATGCCGTCAGGAGGAGCGCCGCCAGTGCTGCGATCATGGCACGCGGGCGGTCGCGAGCGGCCTCGGCGCGGGCAGGGCGAGCGCCTGCTTGAAGGCGGCTTCGGCCACCTTGTTCATCACTTCGTATCCCGCCGGGGTCGGATGGACGTGATCGGACGTCAGCCCGTCACGCGCGCCAAGGCCGGTGCCTTTCATGGCCGTCCAGTAGTCCGCATAGACCGAGCCGGTCTTTGCGGCATAGCTCTTGAGCCAGGCATTGATGCGCTGGATGCGTGTGCCGGTATCGAGGCCCGGGCGCCAGGGGAACAGGTCGGCGGGCGGGATCGAGGCGATCACCACGCGGATGCCGTGCGCCTGCGCCATCTCGACCATCGAGCGGAAATTGCCCTGGATCTGCTCGTCGGTCATCGGTCCGGTGTTTCCGGCGATGTCATTGGTGCCGGCCATGATCTGCACGACCTGCGGCTTGAGGTCGACCACGTCCTGACGGAAGCGCAGCAGCATCTGAGAGGTCGTCTGACCGCCGATCCCGCGTCCGATCCGGCCGGGCGTGAAGAAGGGGCGATCGAGGTCGTACCAGCCCTGGGTGATGGAATCGCCCATGAGCACGATGCGCGGGCGAGCCGTCCCGGCGGCATCGGCCAGGTTCGCATCGCGGTAGCGCGCGGTCCAGGCCCAGTCCGTCCGCAGGCGCTGCTCCGCCGCATTGGGCGCGTTCGGCGAAGGCACGGCGGGCGGTGTCTGGGCGAAAGCCGGGATGGAAAGAGCGAGGGCGGGAAGAACGAGAGCGGTCGAAAGTTTCAGGCGCAAGGTCATTTTCCTGTGGCGATGGTCCGGGGCACGACGTTCCAGCCGCGCAGCTTGACGGAAGGTGAACTTCCGGCCGCATCCTTCGGCGCGGTGATCGTCACGCTACGCGTCTCGCCGGGGAGAAGCGAGACGTAGTTGTCCGAGAAATAGGCGGGCAGCACCTGCTTCCCCCCGGCGTCGAACAGGGTGAGCTTGGTCTGGATCGCGGCGGTCTTGCCGGGGTTGGTCAGAGTGACCTCGATCCGTGTCTCCTCGCCGTCCTGCGATGCCCGTGCCTGCGCGTCGAGCGGCACTTGCTCCATGGCGCTGAGGGCCTGAAGCGCCTCGTCGCTACCGGCTTGCCAGTAGAAGTTATCCGAAAGCCGGGTTCCCGATGTGTCGAGCGCTTCAAGCCGGACAAGCACCGGTCCGGTAGCCATCAGCGGCGCGAGATCGAGCGTGAAGGCCTCGCCGACCTTGCCGCCGGTGATATCCAGCTTCTTCTCCTGCGCCGTAAGCTGGCGGCCGTCGAGTGCCTGCACCGTCGCGCGCACGGTCACACCCGAGAGCGCGGTCATGCGGTTGTTGACGAGGATGACCTTGTGATCCGGCAGGTTCATCTGGACATGAACCGGCTCGGAGGCCTTCTTCATGCCGTAGAAGGCGCCGTGGGTATCGTAATCCGACGACAGGATCTGCCACGCGGAACTTGGCCATGCGGGCTGGGTCATCCATAGCATGCGGCCGGAATTCTCGGTCCAGAGCCCCGCGTTCATACCCTCGAAGATCGCGCGATAGCTTTCGTATTCGAGCATTTGCGCCTTGCGTTCGAAGTCGGGCAGGCTGGTCGGCTTGCCGAACTCGCGGTCCATGGCATCGGTGAAGCTCTTGACCGCGCCGTTTCCGGTCTGGTGCCAGTCGTGATAGGCCCAGGTGTCGCTGACCGGCCAGCGCTCGCTTGCCGGGATCGCGCGTTCCCAGGATTCCAGCGTCGGAAACGAGGGGGTGCCGACTTCGACGGCGAAGCCCTTCGAGTATTCGGTGAAGTATTTCTCCGGAGCGCGCCAGTTGTAGGGGCCGGAATCGTGCAGGTTGATGCGATTGGACGAGGCCATGTAGAGCCGGGTGCCGTCCTCCTGGCGCAGCATTTGGTCCAGCCCCTCGTTGAGGATCGGCTGCGGCACGCCTTCGTTGCGACCGAACCACAGCACGATCGAGGGATGGTTGCGGAAACGCTGCACCACATCCTTGGCATTGCCGAGGAACAGTTGCGCGTCCTCTGCCTCGATATTGTAGTCCTGCGTGGATTCCCAGAAATCGCTCATGACCATCAGGCCGTATTCGTCGGCGAGGTCGAAGAAGCTGGTCTGTGTGCTCTGGCCAACCCAGTTGCGGATGACGTTGACGTGGGCGTCCTTGTGCAGCTTGAAGAACGGCTCCAGCCGCGCGCGATCGACGCGCTTCATGAAGTCGTCCATGCCGATCGAGCCGCCGCGCGCGGCGATCCGCACGCCGTTGACGCGCAGGACGAGGAAGGGCGACAGGCCTTCGTCCCCCGCGATCGGGGTGACGGCGGACGATTTCGCGGCACCCGGCGCGAAGGAATAGGCCCAGCCGCCGCGCACCTGACGGATCGCCTGATGCCGCTCATCCACGATCTGCTGGCCCAGCGCGCGGGCTTTCTCGAAGTCGATGGTGACGCGGTCGAGGCTGCCGTCCTCATCCACCAGCGACATCTCGTAAGTTACTTGCCGCATGCCGAAGCGCAGGTCCTTCGCGTCCGACTTTGCACCGTCAACCGAGGCGGTCAGATGAAGCTTGTGTAGTGCCGGATCGCCGTAGCCGTTGGGCCACCAGAGTTTCGGATTGCGCACGGCCAGCGCGGCATCGGTCTCGGGCGAGAAGCGCACGGCGGCCGATCGGCCTGCGGGAACGGTGATCGAACGCTCGACCGTCACGTCATCGAAGGCGGCGCGGACGGTCACGGTGCGGGGCTGGTCTGAGAGGTTGCTGACCGGAACCGTGATCTCGACATTGGCCACGGAATTGTCGGGATTGGGTAGGGTGGTGACGACTTGCGGGTCCCCGATCTGCACGTCGCCCGAGGCGACGAGCTGCACGTCCTGCCAGAGACCGGTCTGACGGTCGCGGATCGTGGGGATCCAGTCCCAGCCTTCGGAGGCGCCGAAGGTGGGGCCGTCGAGCATCATCGCACCGCCGTTCTCGCCGACCCCGGCGGTCAGCGATTCCTCATGGGCGAGGCCGGGATGCGGCGGCGGCGAAACGCGGATGGCGACCGCATTGCGGCCCGGTTTCAGATGAGATGAAACGTCGAAACGACCGCGCACGAAGGCGCCCTTGGTCGTGCCCACTTGCGTGCCGTTGACCCAGATCTGAGAACTGTAGTTCACCCCGTTCAGGAGCAGTTCCAGTCGCTTGCCGGATGTTCCTGCGGGCAGGTCGAACTCGGTGCGATACCAGTAATCCTGGTGCGCGAGCTTCTCGGGGATGACGAGATTGTTCAGCCCATGGGCCGGGTCGGGGTAGATGCCGCGATCGACAAGCGTGGTGAGCACGGTGCCGGGGACGGTCGCCGCGTACCACTTGCCACCCGTGAAACCGGCGCGGGAGATGGCGTTGCCCCCGCCTGAAACATCAGGCTCTTCGGCCAGCGTCCATTTCTGCAAGGTCCAGCGTGCATCGCTTTGGGCGGCGAGCGGCGCGACTTGCGGGACCGGTTTGGCCACCGGCTTGTCCGGCGCGGTGGCGCTGCGGGGCAGGGTGGCGGGCGGCTGCGGCGTCGATTGGCCCTGCATCTGCCGAACCTGAAGCGGCCAGCGGGCACTGGTCTCGGTGAACTGGGTGAGCGAAGGATCGGGGGTATTGGCGGCGATCTTGCGCAGTTCCGCCGGGGATTTCGCGCCGCCGTCGATCCGCAGGCCGATCAGGCGCGCCGAAACTTCACCGGAAGGGCGGTTGGACGGTGCGACCAGCAGCTTGCTCGGCGATCCGGCGAGCGGCTGTGCAAGGCTGGCGGCCGGACGGCCGTCGACATAGAGCCGCTGGCCGCCCGCTTCGGCGACGACAGCGTAATGGTGCCAGCCCGTCGGCTTCGACAGAGCGGAGCCGACGGCTTGCCGCTCGCCCGCAGCGATGCCGGGCTTGCCTTTTGCAACGACCAGCGAGAACACCGGCGCATCGGTGCCGTTTGCCAGGGTCACGATCGGCCCCTCGCTTTCTGGTGCGAGCGATGCCCAGAACGACAGCGTCCAGTCCCCGGCAGGCAGGGCAAGATCGCTCGTCCAGGTCGGCGCGGCAGGAATGACCTGGAGATCGAAAGGTCCGGATACTTGCGCCATGCCCGCAGTCGAGCCGAGCGAGGTAGCGGTCAGAACCGTGCCCAAAGCGGTGCCGAGTGCCGTGCGCGCAGAAATCCTCATCCGTTTCTTCATCCCCGTCCCTCCGTTGCCTCTCGGGCCCTTATGCTGCGAAGAAACACGGCTTCCGGTAAAAAGACAAATGTTTTTAGATATTGCCGCGCAGCTTTCTTCCAAGGCGTGGTTGACGCGGGCGGGCAGGTCGGCGATGTGCGGCGAAAATACGGGCACGGATTCAGTGGAATCGGATCATCCATGAGAATCGTCATTATCGACGACAGCGGACTACGCGCGACGGTTCTCGAAGAGGGCCTGCGCGAGGCGGGCTATGACGACATTCACATCGTCCCGCCGCGCGGCGCCTTCGTTGCGCGGCTTGAGCGCATGGCGCCCGATGTCGTGCTGATGGACCTCGGCAGCCCCAGCCGCGACACCCTGGAGGAAATGCTTACCGTCAGCCGCGCGTTGGCGCGTCCCATCGCGATGTTCGTGGATCAGTCCGACGAGGCGATGATCGGCGCGGCCATCGATGCGGGGGTTTCGGCCTATGTCGTCGACGGGCTGCGCAAGGAGCGGGTGAAGCCGGTACTCGAACTGGCGGTGCGGCGTTTCAATGCCTTCGCGCGGATACAGGCGGAACTGGACGAGGCCCGCAATGCCTTGTCCGATCGCAAGGTGATCGACCGGGCCAAGTCGATCCTGATGGCGCAGCGCAGCCTTTCGGAGCAGGAGGCCTATGCCCTGCTCCGTTCGAGTGCGATGAACCAGGGCAAGAAGATCGTGGACGTGGCGCAGGCGCTGATCACCGCCAGCGACCTTCTGGGAGGGGGATTATGACGACGAACTTGCGCATCGCCTTCCTGCCGCTCAACGACGTGGCGGTCCTTGCTGCCGCCCGCGAGCGCGGATTTGCCGAAGAGGAGGGGCTGGCGCTCGATCTGCTGCGCACGACCAGTTGGGCAACCTTGCGCGACCGGCTCGTTTATGGGCAGGTGCAGGCCGCGCATATGCTGGCGCCGCTCGCCGTCGCGGTGACGCTGGGTCTCAGCCAGCAGCCTGCCGCTCTGGCGGCGCCCTACAAGCTCGGCGTCAACGGCAATATGCTGGTCATGGCGAAGGAGTTTGCCGCGGCTCTCGATCCCGATCCGGCAAGCCGCATCGCTGATCCGCTGGGCACCGCGCACGATTTTGCCGCTGCCATCGGTCTGTGGCGGCGCAAGCCGGTGATCGGCGTGGTCCATCGGTTCTCCAGCCATGCGCTGATGGTGCGCTACTGGCTGGCGAGCGCAGGTGTCGATCCCGACCGCGACGTGGTGCTGCGCGTGTTGCCGCCGTCGCTGACGGTGGAGGCGCTCCATGCGGGCGAGATCGACGGTTTCATCGCCGGAGAGCCCTGGGGCAGTGCTGCGGTGGAGGCAGGTCTGGCCGAAACCGTGGCCGTGGGCGAGCGCATCTGGCAGCGCGGCGTGGAGAAAGTGCTGGCCTTCCGCGAGAACTGGCTGGAGGAGAACGCCGAGACGGTCGACCGGCTGCTCCGAGCTCTGGCGCGGGCCGCGAACTGGTGCGACGCTCCGGAGAACCATGAGGCTCTGGCGCACTTGCTCGCCGATCCGCGCTATCTCGACCAACCCGCCGATCTTATCCGACGCGGACTGACCGGGCAGATCGTGGCCCGTGCTGGCGAAGCGCCGATTTCCAATCCCGATTTCATGTTGTTCTCGCGCGAGGCGACGCCGTTCCCCTGGCGCAGTCAGGCACTGTGGATCTACTCGCAGCTCGCGCGCTGGGGTATGGCCGAGCACTCGCCGGAAAATGCGGCCAAGGCGGGCAGGGTCTTCAGGCCCGACGTATTCCGCTGCGCTCTGGCCGGCAGCGACATGCCGATGCCAGGGGCCAGCATGAAACTCGAAGGCGCGGTTGCCTCGCCGCTTGCGGTGGGATCTCGCAAGGGCGACCTGACGCTTGGCCCGGACCGGTTCTTCGACGGCCGGATCTTCGATCCCGAGCGGATCGATGATTATCTGACGGGGTTTGTGCAAGTGCGCTGAAGTCGGCGCGAATTTTGTGCCTTGCAACAAAACGCGAATCGCATGATGATGCAGGCCACACGCGACGCCGCGTGACCATATCCGGATGTGCTGCTCCAAGGGCGGGGCGCCATCCTCACCGAAATTCGCAGCAAAGCCGCTGACCGGGCTCACCATGGGGTGACGTCCGGCCTGCGGCTTTTTTCGTGTCCGTTACATGAGGGACCTACGATGGCAACCGCTTACTGGGAACGCGATGAAGAGGCCGAAATGGCCGGTGCTTCGGCAGAAACGACCGACTTGACGACCGGCCCGACGACCAGCTTCTGGAAGGCCGGTCATGCGCCGACCCTGATCGCCGCCTTTCTCTATTTCGACCTTGCCTTCATGGTCTGGGTCCTGCTCGGCCCGCTGGCACCGGAGATCTCGAAAACGCTGGGGCTGACTTCGGCCGAAAAGGGCCTGATGGTGGCGACGCCCACGCTTGCGGGCGCCTTGCTGCGGGTCGTCAACGGCCTGTTGGTGGACCGCATCGGACCCAAGCGCTCGGGCGCGATCAGCCAGATCATCGTCATCGCCGGATTGTTCCTTGCCTGGTTCATGGGCGTGAACAGCTTTGCGGGCACTCTGGCGCTCGGCGTGGTGCTCGGCTTTGCGGGTGCGAGCTTCGCCATCGCCCTGCCGCTCGCCAGTCGCTGGTATCCGCCCGAACATCAGGGCAAGGCCATGGGGCTCGCCGGGATGGGCAATTCCGGCACTGTACTGGCCTCGCTCTTCGCGCCGCTGCTGGCCAAGATGTTCGGCTGGAACACCGTGCTCGGGCTGGCCTGCATTCCGCTCTCGCTGGTTTTCGTGGTCTATATGCTGATGGCGAAGGACGCTCCGAACCAGCCTGCAGCGCGCAAGCTGGTCGACTATTTCGAGCCGCTCAAGCAGGCCGACGCCTGGTGGCTGATGGCCTTCTATGCCGTGACCTTCGGCGGTTTCGTAGGCCTTGCCGCGTCGCTGCCGATCTATTTCACCGACCAGTTCGGCCTGACCCCGATCGTAGCGGGTTATTGCACGGCGGGCTGCGTTTTTGCCGGGTCGCTGGTGCGGCCGATGGGCGGCGCGCTGGCCGACCGGATCGGCGGAGTGAAAGCCCTGATGGTGGTCTATCTTGTCGCGGCGGTGGCGCTGGCCGGTGTCGCAAATGCCGCCAGTCTGCCGGCGGCGCTCGGTCTGTTCGTACTGGCGATGCTGGCTCTCGGCACCGGCAACGGCGCGGTGTTCCAGCTCGTGCCCCAGCGCTTCCAGGCGGAGATCGGCGTGATGACCGGGCTGGTCGGCATGGCAGGCGGCATCGGCGGGTTCTATCTCGCGAGTTCGCTCGGCCTTGCCAAGCAGTTCACCGGCAGCTTCGCCCCCGGTTTCCTGATCTTCGCGGGCCTGGCGGTGATGGCGCTCGCCTCGCTGGCGATGGTCAAGACTCGGTGGCGCGCGACCTGGAAGACCGCAGCCCGCATATAATGGGAGAGTGCGGCGGTCGGTCCTCTCGGATCGGCCGCCGCTCTTTATGTGCCTTTCCCAGGAGATTTCACCAAACATGCGATACTTGCTTGGCACGGCGGCTGCGTTGGCCGTCGCGGGACCGGCTTGCGCCCAGGATTTCGAGATACGGCCGTTGGCGGAAGTGCGCCTGCGTAACGAACATGTCGATCAGGACGGCCTGCCGCGCGAAGCCGATGCCGTCACTGCGCGCGTCCGGACGGGCGTCGAGATTGCTTCCGGCCACTGGAGCGCCACGGTTCAGGGACAGGGCACGCTCGCACTGGTCGATCATTACGACGACGGCCTGCACGGCCCTGCCGATCGCCCGCAGATTTCGGATCCGCAGAACATCGGTCTCTACGTGGCACAGCTTCAGTACCGGACCAAGGGCGCATTGCTGACGGCGGGGCGCCAGAAGATCACGCTCGACGACGAGCGCTTCGTCGGCAATGCGCCGATCCGTGACAATGCGCAGACTTATGACGCCGTGCGCGCGCAGCTTTCGCCGATCCGGGGGCTGAAGCTCGATGTCTCCTATGCCTGGAGCGTCCGCACCATCTGGGGTATCGACGGTCGCGGCGCCCGCCAGCAGGCCGTGGGCGGGGACAATGTCTTCGCCAACTTGTCCTATGCCACGCCGATCGGGACGCTGACCGGGTTCGCCTATCTGGTCGATCAGGACGAAGCCGCGGTGCAGGGCTACCGGTTGTCGAGCCGCACTTACGGCGCGCGGCTGAGCGGCAGCCATGCCTTCTCTCCGTCGGTCAAGCTCGACTATCTGGCGAGCTACGCACGGCAGTGGGATCATCATCGCAACCCGAACGACTATCATGCCGACTACTGGCTGGGTGACGCCACGCTGGATGTCAGGGGCTGGAAGCTCAACGCCGGGTACGAGGTACTGGGCGCGAGTGACGGCACACCCTTCACCAGTTTCCAGACGCCGCTGGGCAGTAATTTCAAATTCCAGGGCTGGACCGACAAGTTCCTGACGACCCCTGCGAACGGAATCCGCGATCTCTATTTCGGCGGCGGTTACGGGCTGAAGCAGGTGGGGCCGCTTTCGGGCGTTTCGCTCCAGGCGGTATGGCACCGTCTCGACAGCGACAGGCTCGACCAGCATTACGGCAACGAGGTCGATCTTCTCGCATCCGCGAAGCTGCGCAAGACGCTCGTCTCGCTCCGTTATGCCCATTACGATGCGCGTAACTTCGCGACGGATACGGATAAGTACTGGATTCAGTTCGACTGGACCTATTGAGCAGGACCATCACGGAATCGCTTGAGCCCTCGGGCGATTCCGCTTATGGTGCAGTGCAAAGGACGACGTTGTCCTTCCAAACCATAGCCGATGCGGTCCACTGACGGGCCGCAGAAGCGCGAATGATGGCAAGGCCGCCATCCAGACTTTCGGTTTCGAACCGAGGGTCCGGATGGCGGCCTTTTTCTTTTTCTCCCTTCGTTTTTCTGGAGTCACGGGGATGGAGTTTCAGGACGGGATCGAACCCTCTGCGGATTACGAGGATACGCTGATCGTGCCTTCGCAGGACTTGCGCGAACATCTGGTGGTCGTCGGCAACGGCATGGCGGGATGCCGCGCGGTGGAGGAACTGCTGGCGCGTGATGCCGGGCGCTACCGCGTCACCATCTTCGGCGCCGAGCCGCATGTGAACTACAATCGGATCATGCTTTCCCCGGTGCTGGCGGGAGAGAAGACCTTCGACCAGATCGTCATCAATACGCGCGAATGGTATGATGAAAACGGGATCGAACTGGTCACTTCAGATCCGGTGATTTCCATCGACCGGGCGGGCCGAACCGTAACGACGCAGTCGGGCCGCAAGGTCCGCTACGACCGCCTGCTGATCGCGACCGGCTCCGACCCCTTCATCATTCCGGTCCCCGGAAAGGACCTGCCCGGCGTCATCTCGTTCCGCGACATGAAGGACGTGGACCTCATGCTCGATGCGGCCGGGAAGGGCGGCGATGCGGTGGTGATCGGCGGGGGGCTGCTCGGTCTCGAAGCGGCGCATGGCCTCAGCCTGCGCGGCATGAAAGTCACGGTGATCCACCTGATGCCGACGCTGATGGAGCGCCAACTCGACGAGGCGGCGGGCTGGCTGCTCAAGACCGCCCTCGAAGCGCGCGGCCAGACGATCCTGACCGGAGCCGACACCGCCGAAATCTTTGGCGCGGGCAAAGTCGAGGGCGTGCGCCTGAAGGACGGGCGCGAGATTGCAGCCAGCCTCGTCGTCATGGCGGTCGGCATCCGGCCTTCCACGGCACTGGCGCGCGACGCCGGGCTGGAGGTGGGCCGCGGGATCAAGGTGGACGACCACATGGTGACGAGCGATCCTGCCGTCCTCGCGGTCGGCGAATGCGTCGAGCATGACGGAAACGTCTACGGCCTCGTCGCGCCGCTCTGGGACATGTGCCGCAGTCTCGCCGACGGCCTGACCGACCGGCACAGCGGCTATCGCGGTTCGGTGACCTCCACCAAGCTCAAGGTTGCAGGCCTCGACGTGTTTTCGGCGGGCGACTTCTCGGGCGGGGAGGGCTGCGAGGATATCGTCCTGCGCGATGCCTCGCGCGGGGTCTACAAGCGCGTCGTGGTCAAGGACGACAAGGTCGTCGGCGCGGTGCTTTACGGCGATACGGCGGACGGCAACTGGTACTTCGATCTGCTGAAAAAGGGCGAGGATGTCTCGGAAATCCGCGACTACCTGATCCTCGGGCAGGCTTTTGCCTCGGGCGGCACCAACGATCCGCTGGCGGCCGTGGCGGCCCTGCCCGACGATGCCGAAGTCTGCGGTTGCAACGGCGTGTCCAAGGGACAGGTGGTCGCTTCGATCACGGGCGGCGCGTGTAGCCTCGATGCCGTGCGCGCGACCTGCAAGGCTTCGGCAAGCTGCGGTTCCTGCACCGGCCTCGTCGAGAGCCTGCTGGCGCTGACCTTGGGCGAGGAGGTCAAGTCCGGCCCGAAGACGATGTGCAAGTGCACCAGCTTCACCCACGACGACGTGCGGCGCGAGATCGTGGCGCAGGGGATGAAGTCGATCCCAGAAGTCATGCAGAAGCTGCACTGGTCCACGCCAGACGGCTGTTCTTCGTGCCGTCCCGCGCTCAACTACTATCTGCTTTGCGCACTGCCGGGCGAATACGAGGACGACCAGCAGAGCCGCTTCGTCAATGAGCGCATGCACGCCAATATCCAGAAGGACGGCACATATTCGGTCGTCCCGCGCATGTGGGGTGGGCTCACCAATCCCCGCGAACTGCGCGCCATTGCCGATGTCGTGGAGAAATACGACGCGCCGATGGTCAAGGTGACGGGCGGGCAGCGGCTGGACATCTTCGGGATCAAGAAGGAAGACCTGCCCGCCGTCTGGGCCGATCTTAATGCGGCCGGAATGGTTTCGGGCCACGCCTACGGCAAGTCGCTGCGCACGGTGAAGACTTGCGTGGGGTCCGAATGGTGCCGCTTCGGCACCCAGGATTCCACCGGCCTCGGCGTGAAGGCCGAGCGGATGACCTGGGGTTCATGGATGCCGCACAAGTTCAAGATCGCCGTCTCCGGCTGCCCGCGCAATTGCGCCGAAGCCACGATCAAGGACTTCGGGATCGTCTGCGTGGACTCCGGCTACGAACTCCATGTCGGCGGCAACGGCGGCATCCACGTCCGCGCCACCGACTTCCTTTGCAAGGTCGCCACCGAGCAGGAAGCGCTCGATTACTGCGCCGCCTTCACCCAGCTCTACCGTGAGGAAGCCCGCTATCTGGAGCGCACCGCGCCGTGGATCGAGCGTGTCGGCGTGGAATATGTGAAGCAGCGGATTGTCGAGGACGACACCGGCCGCGAGGCCCTGCGCGCCCGCTTCCTCTATTCGCAGAGCTTCAGCCAGGAAGACCCCTGGGCCGAGCGCGCAGCGGGCCACAAGGCCGAACTGCACCAGCACCTCGAACCTCTGGCGATTGCAGCGGAGTGAATGACATGAACGACTGGATCGATATCGGCACTCTCTCCGACATTCCCCTGCGCGGTGCCCGCACCGTGCAGTTGGAAGGCGAGAAGGAAATTGCGGTCTTCCGCACCGGCGACGACCGCGTTTTCGCGCTCGTCAACGAATGCCCGCACAAGAAGGGGCCGCTCAGCCAGGGCATCGTCCATGGGCATTCGGTTACCTGCCCGCTGCACAACTGGAACATCGCGCTCGCAAGCGGCGAGGCGCAGGGCGAGGACAAGGGCTGTACCCCGACCATCGCGGTAAAGCAGGACGGCGAACGCATCCTGATCGCCCACCCGCAGAGCTTGCAGGTGGCCGCTTGACGCCCCTCGACCGTGTTGGGCCCAACCCCATCCAGGCAGGCGAGGTCTGGCTGGTCGGGGCGGGGCCGGGCGATCCGGACTTGCTCACCCGCAAGGCCGAGCGCCTGATCGCGGCGGCGGACGTGGTGTTCTACGATGCGCTCGTCGGCTCCGGCGTACTCGACCTGATCCCGCCGGGAACCGAGCAGGTGAGCGTCGGTAAGCGTTCGGGTCGTCACAGCAAGGCGCAAGGCTCGATCAACGATCTGCTGTTGGAGGCGGCCAAGGCGGGCAAGCGGGTGGTGCGCTTGAAAGGCGGAGACCCTTCGATCTTCGGGCGGTCGGCGGAAGAGATGGACCATCTCGCGGCGGCAGGCATTGCACTGCGGATCTGTCCCGGCATCACCACCGCCAGCGCGGCGGCTGCGAGCGGGCTGGCCTCGCTTACCTTGCGCGGCGTGGCGAGGGGCGTCACCTTCGTGACCGCGCATCTCAAGGCGGGAGAGCCGCTGAAACTCGACTGGGACGTGCTGGCCCGACCCGGCGGAACCCTTGGCGTCTACATGGGCCGGGCGGCAGCGGGTGAGATCAGCCGCTCGCTGATCGCCGCCGGGCGCGATCCCGACACGCCGGTGATGATCGCCGTCAACGTCTCACTGCCCAGCGAGCGGTTGATCCGGGGGAAGCTGTCGGCCCTGGCCTTCCTCGTCGCCACGATCAGCGACGACGATCCCACTCTGCTGCTGATCGGAGAAGCGGTGGAGGCGCGGTACGACCTCACATCGGTAACGGAAGAAATGGTCGGCGCGATCGCGTGACGGCGCCGACCGTCCTTATGCTCAATCGAGATAGAGCGCCCGCAGCTTCGCGATCTGCGGCTTGTCCAGTCCCAGTTCGTCCTTGAGATAACCCATGGCCCCGCCGCGATGGGAGTCGAGCGCCTTGAATGCCGCTTCGATATACGCACGGTCTGCCTTCATGAAGGCAGCCTGCACAGCAGGCGGCAGCGACATGAAGGCCTTGCCGGTCGCATCGCTCGGGCCGGTCTTCGCCTTGGCGAGTGCGGCGGGAAGGTACTGGTTGGTGAGCAGGTAGTCCTGGATCACCGTTTCGCGCGGCACGCCCAGTGCGGTGAGCAGGAGGGCTGACGAAACGCCTGTCCGATCCTTGCCCGCCGAGCAATTGAACGCCAGCGGTGCATTGCCCTCCAGAAGCTGTCCGAACATGCGCTTGAACTGCGGTGCGAAAGTCTTGAGCATCATCGGATAGGTCTTCGCCATGATGGCCGAGGCAGTTTCCGGCGTGATCTTGCCCATGTCCTTCGGCATGAGGCCGACTGCCATGCCGTCATAGTCGTCGGCGAAGATCGTCGGGCCGGTTCCTGCGGCCCAGGGCATCGGCTCGGCCTTGCGCTCATTGCGGTCGCGGTAGTCGCAGATCGTCCGGATGCCGAGCTTGTTGAGATAGCCGAGATCCTGCGCCGTCAGGTCCACCATCGACCCCGAGCGGAACAGCATGCCCCATTTCACCGTGTGGCCGTCGGCAGTACGATAGCCGCCGAGGTCGCGGAAGTTGCGGCCGCCTTCCAGCGGCAGCAGTCGCTGGTGCGCGGCGTGGCGGGCAGGCGCGGAGACTTGTGCCAGCGAGCCGGTCGCGGGCTGAACGAGAAGGCCGAGCGCGAGAAGGGCGCCGGCGGGAATACGCCAGTTCATGGTCTTTTCCTTTGTCGGAGGCTTAGTACTTGACCGTCGCGGACAGGCCGAAGGTGCGCGGATCGTTGAAGATGCCGTAGTATCCCAGCGAAGAGCCGCCATTGGCCTTCACGAACGTATAGGCCTCGTTGAACAGGTTGCGCCCCCAGACCGAGAGTTCGAGGTCGGGGCCGCTCGCCATGCGGATGTCGGCGAGGGCGACGCGGCCGTTGACGATGAAGGACTTGCCCGTGCTCGTTCCGTCGCTGGCCAGCGAATATTGGCCGGTGGCGTAGTTGCCGTCGAGGTGGAAGCGCAGCGTGGCGTCGGCGACCGGGAGTTCGTAGTCGATAGCTCCGCTGGCGGCGTGCTTGGGCGTATAGACGGTGTAGACCTGGACCAGCTTGTCCCCGTCGAACGGGTTCGCTGCGGGCGGCAGGTGGACGTCGGTATAGGCGTAGGAGCCGGTAAGCGTCAGGCCCTGGATCGGCGTGACAGTCAGGTCGGCCTCGATGCCCTTGATACGGCCCTTGCCGGTGGCGTTGCGCGTCTCGATCGTCGTGCGCGTGGTGTTGAGCACCGGCGCGTTGAAGTCGATCTGCATGTCCTTATAGGCCGAGGTATAGGCCGCGATATTGAAGCGGGCATGGCGGTCGAAGAACTCGGTCTTGGCGCCGATTTCGAAGGTCGAGACCGATTCCGGGTCGAAGCTGTGATATTCCTTGGACCGGCTGTTGGCGCCGCCGGCCTTGTAGCCGGTGCTCCACTTCCCATAGACGTGGACGTCCTGGGTCACATCCGCCGCAAGGTTCACCATCGGATCGAAGCGGTTCCACGAGGCGTCCAGCGTGTAGTCGGTGTCGACGCCGTTCACCTTTTCGAGCGCGCCGGTCTTCTTGTCATGCGTGAAACGGCCGCCGGCGGTCAGATGGACGATGTCGTTCAGCATGGCCGGGGTCCAGGTCGCCTGACCGAAGACGCCGATGCTTTCGGTAACGGCGTGGCTGGCGCGATCGGGGAACGGGATCGAGGATGTGGGGGTGTCGAGAATGGTATAGTCGGTGCCGTCCGCGTTCCACTTGTTGGTGTAAGGCGTCCAGGCGTTATCGCGCACCTTTTCGTGGTAATAGAAACCGCCGGCCACGAAGTTTACTTCCTTCAGCGTGCCGATGAGCTGAATTTCCTGGCTGTACTGCTTCTGCCACACGTCGGCGAGGCTGAAGCGGCTGAAATTGGTGTTGTCGCTATAGCCCTTGATGAAGACGCCGAGGTTGGCCGAACCGTTATCGTTCTGGGTCTGGGTCAGCTGGCGGTAGGAACTGATCGACTTGATCTCCAGTTCGGGCGAGACCGTCCAGTCCAGCGTCAGCAGGTGGCCGCTGGTCTTGCCGAGTGCCCAGGGCTGCGGCGCGCCGATGTTGGCGACCTTGGCGCGGTCGGGCTGCATCTGGAGCAGCGGGCCGGTGGTCCTGGTCAGAAGCTGGAGGTAGTACGGCGTGGTCTCGTCGCGCGAGATGTCGAACGAATAGAGCGCATTGAAATTGCTGCTCGGCTCCCAGAGCACGGCGGCATGCGCGCCTTTCTTGTTGTAGGCGTTGAAGTCATGCTCGCCAGCCAGCGGGTTGTCCACGGTACCGCCACGGGTGGTGATGAGGCCGTCCAGCTTGACGGAAATATTGGCGAAGCTGGGCAGGTCGAGGTGAAGCCCGGCCTCGCGGGAATCGTAGTTGCCGACGCCCACGGTTGCGCGGGCGCCGAATTCGCCGCTGGGTTTCTTGGTGACGATGCTGATCGCGCCGCCTTCGGTATTGCGTCCGAAGAGCGTGCCCTGCGGTCCCTTGAGCACTTCGATGCGTTCGACATCGTAAAGCGCCGAGCCGAGACCCTGTGCGCGGCCCATGAACACGCCGTCGATATAGACGCCGACGCCCTGGTCGCGGGCGGGCTGGTTGGCGTCGCCCAGAGTGCCGATGCCGCGCATGCCGACGGTCAGGGCCGAACTGCGCGAGAACATCGGGGCGATGCGGAGCGAGGGGATGGAGCCGTCCGCCAGCGATTCCAGCGAGACGACATGGCGGTTCTGGAGGTCCTGGGCGTTCACTACCGCGATCGAGATCGGGGTCGTCTGAAGGCTGGTTTCCCGCTTCTGGGCGCTCACGACGATGTCGCTCAGGCCGGGGCCGGCTTCCGCGGCAGCACTGTCGGCGGCGGCTACCTCGGCTTCGACTGAAGCTTCGGCGGCATGGGCGGTGCCGCCCGAGAGAAGCGCGCCGAATGCACTTCCAGCCAAGGCGATAGAACGAAACGATGGCGCGTTGTGGACAGACATGAAACGACCCTCATAGTGATTGCGAGGCGTCCGCTAGAACGTCTGTATGTCACCTGTGTTACGTTTGTACCGCTTGTACGATGCGGCCGGAACGGATCGCTTGTTGCCGCATTGCGGCTTATGGCAATGTGGCAAGGAATATCCGAAGCCTCGGCTTTTTCGTTTGACAAAGATGATCGGTTCTACGTGAAAGATTCTGAAAACACTGAATTTTCTTCAAAAGAAAAGCTTATCCGCGCAGTGTTGCAGATCTGGGCGAATCAAGGGCATTCGGCGGTTTCCGCTCGGGCCTTGTCGCGCGCCACGGAGTTGCCTACCTCCAGCATCTATCATCACTTCGGCTCTATGGAACAGTTGTTCCAGTCGGCGCAGGGTTATGCGCATGACGCGGCCCGTATCTGGTGCAGCCGGAAACTGGAGGAGATGAACGGCTGGCCGAAAAATGGAGGCGTCGATTCGCTCGCAAGGGCATTGGCGATTCTCATCGATGACTGGACGACCGAGTGCCGCGATCTGGCTTTCGCGTGGAGCCAGTGCCATCTCCTGGCCCAGCGTGACGAGACGTATGTCGCTGCGATCGACGCCTGGCGCGATCATTGGGCTGCATTCTGGAGAGAATTATGCGGGCAGGCCGGGCTCGGCCGCTTTGCGGCAATGACCTCTCACATCTTCGAGGCTACTGCCCAATTCCAGTTGATGCGCTGGCATCGTACTATCGATCGTGCCGCACTCGACGAGTTCTGCATGGGTTGGGGGCGGTGGCTGGCCGGCGAACTGGCCGAGGAGGGGCCTTGGCGACGCCATGCGCGCGAACAGGCACTGGCTTCGGCACCGGAAGTCGCGGTTCAGAACGGCGTCGCAGCCGCGATCTCGAGCGCGGCTGCCGATATCGTCGAAGAAGGCGGTGTTGCGGCCCTTACGCACCGGGCCGTAGCAGCGCGGGCGCAAGTGACGCTGGGGGTGACGTCCTACAATTTCCGGACGAGTGCGGACCTGGTGCGCGCGGCTTTCAACGATATCTACCAGCGCTTGATCCAGCCTTTGGAAAAGCCGGTCACGCCGGTTGATCGTGACGTTCCCATCGTCGCATGGCGGGATTTCGGGTCGCAGCCCCGGCGTCTTGCCGCGATGGAGGAACTGATGCTGGCCGTGGCGCAAGATCCGGACTTGCGCGATTTCGCCCCGCAACTGCGCTATCTCCGGGGGCGAAGCAGCAGGACGCTACTGGCCGGGAAACTGGGCGGAGACGCGCCGATTTCGCCGCTCGACGCGGCCATCTATTCCTGCCTGGTTTCCGGACAGCGCCGCGCCTTGATCGGACGATCCGAGGCTGAAATCCATGCCAACCTTGATGAAATGGACTTGCTGATCGCAGGCTTGCGGGCCGGGTTGTGAAATCGCGGCGCCCGATCAGAAG